>ERZ772892.3769-NODE-3769-length-10569-cov-4.048221_pt1 | contig 10569 bp, 9 predicted proteins | sample MGYA00512126_ERZ772892 | MGnify/ENA primary metagenome ERZ772892 (study PRJEB29015, sample SAMEA2737697) | human gut metagenome | biome: human gut; feature: human-associated habitat; material: faeces | place: China | collected 2012 ... | reverse complement strand
TGTTTTTACAGTTTTTGTTCCATACTTGTCAAAAATTGAAAAGACTTTCGAATTTATAATTAACTCTTTCGGCTAAATCTCTTTACACCTTCAGCATCCTGTATCCAATGCCGATATGCGTCTGGATATACTGCGGCGAATCCGGTTCGAATTCCAGCTTTTTGCGCAGCGTAGCCATAAAAACACGCAGCGAGGCCACGTCATTGTCCCAGGAACTGCCCCAGACTTCGTGGGTGATATAAGTATGGGTCAGCACTTTGCCGCAATTCTTGGCCATGACGCAGAGCAGCCTGTACTCGATGGGCGTCAGGTGCAGTTCCTGCCCTTTCAAGGTGGCACAGCCAGCCGCAAAATCAATTTGCAGATCACCGTTGGTAAAAACCGAACAACCGGCGGCGTTTTGCAGCATCGAGATGCGGCGGAACGTTACCCGCAGCCGCGCCAGCAGCTCCTCTACCGAGAACGGTTTCGTCAGGTAGTCGTCGGCGCCGCTGTCCAAGGCTTCGATTTTATCGCTGTCCTCGCTGCGGGCACTGATAACGATGATGGGCATCGCAGACCAACTGCGAATACGGCGAATCACCTCGATACCGTCCAGATCAGGCAGACCAAGATCCAACAGCATCACATCCGGTGCATGGATCGTTGCCTGTTGGAGCGCTTCGGACGCAGTAGCCGCCGCAATGTACTTGTAATCCTGCGTTTTCAGTGTCGTGGTAATCAGGTTGCGGATAGGCGCATCGTCCTCCACAACCAGAATCAAGGGTTTATTCATGCAAAGAAACCTCCCCAAGGGGCAGTGTAAAAGTAAAGATGCAGCCGTGCGGCTTATTGTCGGACAGTGTAATGGTGCCGCCGTGGGCTGCGATGATCGTGCGGCATAAGGCCAGTCCCAGCCCAAGGCTGCGGCGGCTGTCCGAAATGCGTTTTTCCCCGGTGGAGAACATTTCAAAGACCTTTTCTTTTGCTTCGTCGGGAATACCGGGGCCGTCATCGCTTACCCGAATTACGGCGCTTTCCCCCTGCGCCGCAGCGGAAAGGACAATGTGCGACCCGGCAGGTGTGTATTTGATGGCATTATCCACCAGATTGATCAGGACCTGCACAACCAGCTTGGCATCCATGTGCGCCAGCAGCAGATCATCGTCCATCTGTACAGTAATCGTGTGCTGCGCACTGTGCCGGTTGGTATGGCGCAGGGCTTCTTCAAACACTTCACTTACTAACTCTGTAGAGATGGACAGATTCATCCGCCCATCCTCAATGCGGGAGATGGAAAGAATGTTCTCCACCAGATTGATGAGCCACATAGAGTCGTCGTAGATGTCCAGAAACGTTTGCTTGCGGGCGGGGTCGTCCATCTTCTCATAGTTGCTGATGAGGTTGGAGGCATTGCCGGAAATGGATGTCAGCGGGGTACGCAGGTCGTGGGAAATCGTGCGCAGCAAATCGGCGCGCAGCTGTTCATTCTTGGCGCGGACGGCAGCGCGCTCTTTCTCCTCGGCATTGCGGATATTCTGGATCGCCAATGTGACCGTAATGATGGAAACGATCAGCATAATGGCAAAGGTGACAGGGTAGCCGCGCTCGTATGCGTGCAGCGTCAGGCGGGGCTCTGTAAAGCAAAAATTGAAAAGAAGCACGCTGGAAAACGAGCTTAAAAAGCCGTAAAAATAGCTTTTGGTAAAAAGGGAGGTCAGCAATGTCCCCAGAATATACACCGATATGATATTTTTGGTAAAAGAGAAATACCAGAAAATATTGCCGATGCCGGTTGCAGCGGTCAGAATCAGCACCGTGATCAAAAGATCCTTTGCCTGTCGGACGGCCTGCTCTTTCATTGTATCGGGAGATGGCTTTTTAATATTCACAGCAAATCCTCCCTTCTGAAGGGTATCATACCATATTTCGGGCGGCATTACCAGCGCCGGAAGCCTTCACGCCGCTCAAATTGTGCGCGGCGAACGCTGCGCCAGAACGCATCACACCGGATACCGATAAAAACAAGAAAAAGTCCTGCAGCCAGAAACAGCAAAATCAGCAGTGCCGTTCTCAAATGAACCACTTCCCTTGCAAACGATCAGATATGAAAGCACCGACTCAGGGCCTTGCCCTCGCCCAGCACCAGCAATGTGCCGTCACCGGGCAGAACCGTGTCCGAGTCAATGTTGACGTCGGCAATCCCGTTGCGCTTGATGCCCAGAATGTTGATGCTGTATTTCTTGCGGATATTGATGTCGCCAACGGTCTTTCCGATCCACGCGGACGGCACAGATACTTCCAGAATGGCGTGGTCTTGGTCCAGCTCGATATAATCCAGCACATGGTCGGACCCATAGCGGATGGCCGCCCACTTGGCCAGCTGCTTTTCCGGGTAAAGCACCTCATCCGCACCGTTGCGCAGCAGGAATTTAGCCTGCACATCCCGTTCCGCACGGGAGACGACCATTTTTGCACCCAGCTCCTTCAGCAGGGAAGTGGTTTCGAGCGAGCTTTGAAAATTTCCGCTGATCGCCACAATACAGACATCAAAATTGCGGACGCCCAACGCCTCCAAGAATTCCGCGTTGGTGCTGTCGCCGATTTGGGCGTTGGTCACAATGCTCAGAACGGCGTTGACGCGGTCCTCGTTTTCGTCCACCGCCATGACCTCATGGCCGAGCTTGTTCAGCTCCTCTGCGATGTGGCGGCCAAATCGACCCAACCCGATCAGTAAAATAGATTTCATGGTATGTACCTTTCTTTATCCTACGGTGATGCGTTCCTGCGGCAGCCGTGCCGCGCTGCTTTTGCTGCCGGAGAGCGCTGCATAAATCATAGTCAGTCCGCCGACGCGCCCAATGAACATCAAGAAAATTAAAATCCCCTGCGAGACGATTCCAAGATGCGGTGTCAACCCCAGAGACAGCCCTACGGTAGCAATGGCCGAGGTCGTTTCAAACAGACATTCGGACAGCGGCAGCGTCTCCACCGTGCTGATGACAAACGCTCCCGTCAGCGAAAGGACGAGATACAGTGTAAAAATAGCTGCGGCATCATGGACCGCTTTTTCTTCCATCCGCCGCCCGAACATTTCGGGGCTTTTCTGCCTGCGGAATACAGCAAACGCATTGGCGACAAGCACTGCCGCCGTTGTTGTCTTGATGCCGCCCGCCGTAGAACCCGGTGAACCGCCGATGAACATCAGCAGAATGGTAAGGCCGCGCCCGCTGCTGGACAGTGACGTATAGTCTGCCGTATTGAATCCCGCTGTTCGGGGTGTTACGGACTGGAACAGCGAGAGCAGCAGCCGCTCCCGCAGGGTGCTGCCTTTGAATTCAAAGCAGAAAAAGTATAGCGTTGGCAGCAAAATTAAGAGCGCTGTCGACGTCAGAATAACTTTGCTCTGCAGCCGATAGCGATGAAAGCAAAGCCGATTGCACCGCACGTCATCCCATGTCAGAAAGCCGATGCCGCCCACAACGATCAGGGCGGAAATCGTCAGGTTGATAACCGGGTCTGCGCGATATGCGGTCAGCGAGACAAAAGGCATGTCGGGGGTACCCATTAAATCAAAGCCCGCATTGCAGAAAGCGGAGACAGAATGAAAAACGGCTTTCCATATCCCGGAAACGCCGAAATCCCGGCAGAAAACCGGGAGCATACAAAGCGCGCCGATTCCTTCTATCATCAAAGAGGTACGGATCACAAAGCCTGTCAGCCGCACAATGCCGCCGACTTTTGGAGCAGATATGGCCTCCTGCATCCGCCCGCGCTGGGACAGGGAAATGCGCCGACCTGATAAAAGCGAGAAAGACGCGCCGACTGTGATCACACCCAAGCCGCCGATTTGGATCAGCACCATCAACACGGCCTGACCGAACGCTGACCAGTGAGAAGCCGTATCCCGCACAACCAGCCCTGTGACACAGACGGCGGAGGTTGCTGTGAATAATGCCTCATGGAAAGGGGTGACGGTGCGCTCCTGCGCAGAAATCGGCAGCATCAGAAGTGCCGCCCCGATAAGGATAACCGCTGCAAACATCAGAATTATGGACTGAAAGTAATTGAGCTTACAGGCTAAACGCCGATGAAATGGCAAGAGAAATCACACTCTAGCAGAATTTTCGTACAATACAGTATAGCGCCGCCCGTTTAAAGATGGTGTTAAGCTTTTCTGCCGGAATATTAAGATTGCGTTAAGATTGCATTGCACCCGATGCTCCGGAGATGATCGTGCATTGGCTGTTTCGTCTTTGCACGAAAAATTCGCCGTTTCCTTGTGGAAACGGCGAACGATAAACGAATACTGTTTTTCTGTCTGCTTGACGGTGTGAACCTCCAAGCATTTTATGGCTTTATTTCGGTCTTTTTGGGGTCTTTTTGGAAGGAATGTGCAGCAGCCTCTCAAAACCCACTTATTTTCCAAGCACAACGGACAGCTTGATTTCCTTTTCCGTTTCGCTCAGGTCGAAATCGCCGCCGTCGGCGACGGTCACGCGCAGCTCATAGAGCACGCCGTCCGTCAGCTCGGTCGCAGCCGCGCCGGTCTCATCGGTGATCGACCACAGCTCGGGGGCAACCTTTACCAGCTTGCCGTCTGGACCATAGGCGTAGAGCGTCAAATCGGAGGCGCTGCCGGACAGGTTGTTCATGCGGAAGGCCACCGTGGTGTTGGGATGCACATTGCGGATGGCCGCGGTATTGCGCCAGCTTGCAACCGTACCTTCGCCGCCGTCCTGTGCAAACTGATCCTGCGCAAGCACATTTCTTGCCGCCTGATCGAGATCGACCTCGCGGTACGGAAGCTCGGGCAGGTAGACAAAGCGGTCCTGCAGGCGGAGCAGCTCCAGATAGCCGGTCGGGCAGTAGAGTGCATTTCCGCTGTTGCCGGTGTACATGCCAATGGCCATATTATTGTAGCCGTACTTGTTGGATACATCCATCGTAAAGACAGTCTCGCCGGTTGCAAAGTCGAGAATGATGTACTGCCACATACCGGTGGTCAGATCCTGCACATAGCCGTAGATATAGCCCGTTGCGGTGGAGAGCTTCATGATCGCGGTGTCGCTCAGATCGTTTCGGGTCCAGATGCTCTTCATCTCGTAGCCGCTGTCGGTTTTCACGGTGTCCACGCGCTCGACGCCGGGGGCGATCATGGCATTGCCCTTCATCAGCCAGTTCTGGTCATAAATGTTGGCGTAGCTCTGGATCGAAGAATCGTTGTTGGGGTCGGCAAGGCCTGCGTTGCCTGCGCCGAACCAGTTGCAGACAATCGTGCTGACCGTGCCCGCGCCGTCATCGTAGACGATTGCAGAGTTCTCGATTGCCACCTGATAGCCATCGGGCAGATCATCGAGCACCGGCGTTTTTGCCACGACCTCACCGGTTTTCATGTCGAGCGCAAGAAGATTCACGGGGTCTGCGTTGTCGGTGAACATCACAAGGTTCGGCGTCAGCGTCGGCGAGCAGCCGCCGCCCCACGCAAGACCGCCGCCGGTGGTCTTGTCGCCTTCACCGCTGACCTTCGCGCCGACGCTCTCATACGGCGTACACCAGACAGCCTCGACGCCATTGTTGGCGCGCAGCAGATAGCAATTCTTATTGGTCAGAATGACTGCGCCGTCCTTGGAGGCGGCAATGCCGTTCTCCGCGCCCTCGCCGGGCGTCAGCTCGTAGACGAAAACTGCCTTCGACAGGTCGGTCTGCTCACCGTTGAGGATCGCTTCGATTGCCGAGTGGGCGATATAGCCGAGAACACCCTGCTGCTGGCGCTCGGGATAGATGCGGAAGCCGCCGGTGGCGAACCAGAGGTTCCCGTCGTAGTCAAATACCACGGAAAGAAGATTCTGCGTCAGCTCCTTGCCGAGCGCGGCCTCTGCCGCCGCCTTGATGTCGATGTCAAGCACCTTTTCAAACTCGGGAAGGACATTGCCCTCCTCGTCCGTTGCGCGGAGCATCAGTACATGGTTGTTGCTGGTCGGGCAGACGATACGGTTTTCAGCGTCCAGGAAGGTGTAGGAGCTTTGGATCAGGTAGCTGCCGCCGTCATGCTGCTTCGGGGAAAAATAACCGAGCGTCTTTGTCTCCTCCGCATTTAGATCGCGGATGGCGATGCCGCCGAGCAGCGGAACGACTGCATGGCCGTAGCTGTCAAAGTAAATGGCGGGCGACGCATTCGCGTTTGTCGTCTCATAGGAGACATGGATCTCCGGATAGATGCCGAGCGGCAGGATCTCGTCGGTTGAATCGGTGTTATAGCCGTCGTGATGGATGTTCGCATCACTCTTTGCCATGTAGGGGTTTTCCTCGACCTGCTTGGGCTGCAAGGCCTTCACGGGGAGTGCGCCGGATACCGGCGCAGAAGGTGTTGTTTCCTCAGCAGGTGCGGCTGCCTCAGCCGGTGTTGCTGCAGCGGAAGGCGTCTGCGTGGCCTCCGCCGGTGCCTGTGCTCCGCTGCAGGCTGCCATCGACAGGGTCAATGCTCCTGCCAGCAGGAAACTGCCTGCAGTATAAATCGGGTTTCTCTTTTTCATCGGTGATCCTCCTTGCTGTGTTGGTTGTGATCCGCTCGGGGCGAAGCAGACGGTTGTTTTTCCTCTACCCATGCATAAAGCCCATGCCGGAATGCTTCTTCCGTTATCGGCTCCAGCAGAAAGTAGTCTACGCGCAGCCGGAACGCATGCAGGGAAAAATCCAGCTCGCTGCACCATATAATGCGCGTTTCCGGGAAAAGCGCCCGCAGGTGCTCCACTGCATTCAGCCCATCCACGCCCGGAAGGGAAATTACAGCGTTGGTCGGCGCATTTTTGCGCGCGACCTCAAAGAATATCTCCTGCCCGCGGTAGCAGTCCACCCTGGGAAACAGACCGCGCTCTGCGCAGAACCGTGAAAGCTGTTCTCTGTAAAAGGTCTCCTGCGTTTCGCTCTTTGTCAGCACGGCAATGTGGTACATAGCGCTCCGCCCCCTTTCTGCCGTCGTTGACTGTTTCTGCTTTCAGTATACGGAACGGTGCAGGCTTTTCAAGCCTTTTGGCACGAAAGCCCCAATTCCGGCACGAAATCGGGTTTTTCCGCCGTGCCGGAGTCGGAAAGTTGTGCTATAATGTGCTATAATCTAAATAGAAACTTTCCGGAAGGAGCCAGTCCGGCATGAGAATAGCAATTGTGGATGATCTTGAGACCGAGCGCGCGCAGCTGAAAACGCGCCTTGCGCGGCAGCTGCGCCTGTGCGGCGCCGAGGCGGAGCTATTGGAATTTGAAAGCGGCGAGAGCTTTCTCGCCGCAGAAAAAGAGCAGCGCTTTACCGCCGCGTTTCTTGATATTTACATGCACGGGATGAGCGGCATGGACGCTGCAAAGGAGCTGCGCAAAACGGACGCAGACTGCCTTCTGGTTTTTACCACGACCTCAACCGACCACGCGCTGGAGGGCTTTCAGGTCCGTGCGCTCCACTATCTCGTGAAGCCCTTTTCCGAGGAGGAGCTTTCCGCCCTGCTTGCCGAGATGCTTGCAAGACTCCCCCGCCCCGAGCCGGTCCTGACGGTGAAGGTCAGCGGCAGCGATGTCCGTCTTTACTACCGGGACATTATCTCGGCAGAGCATTTTGCACATCTGATCAACATCCGCACGACTGCCCTGAAAACGCTGGTCACCCGCCAGAGCTTTAAGGTGTTCACCGAGCCTCTGAAAAAAGATCCCCGCTTTTTCGTCTGCGGCAGAGGCATGATCGTCAATTTAGAGCACGCCGCGGATTTTCGGGACGGTGCCTTCTGCATGACAGACGGCAGCAGCGTCTATGTCAGTCAGGAGCTTTTAAAGCCTGCCCGGCAGGCGTTTATGGAATTTCTGCTGCAAAGGGAGCGTATGAAATGAAGGATATTCTGCGTCCGGTTTTGGAGCTTCTCGTCGTACTCCCCAGCCTTTTGCTTGGATATTTCCCTGTAAAAACCTATCTGAAGCAGTCCCCCGGAAGGCTGGCCGCCTGGCTTTTTCCCTTGATGGCGTGCCTGTGCATCGGCAGCGGGCTTGCCTGCTATCGGCTTGGGGCTTCTACGTTCCTTGCCCTTGCGGGGGTCGCGCTGGCTGCGATCTGCCTGTATACCAGAACGCTTACCATCTCCCTCTGGAAATCCGGCACGATTGCGCTGTCCGTCTGCGCGGTGTTCGCGTGCGTGAACAGCCTGTCCCGTGCCGTCAGCGCCGCGATCATCCGGAATCTGCAGCTGCCGCCGGACGGACCGTGGCTCTGCCTGGGCGCCTGCGTGTTCTATAACGCCGTTTGCTGGGTCATCGTGCTGGCCGCGTATTATCCAGCGACACATACGGTGCGTGCGATGGTCGAGGACGACAATTTTGCGCAGACCTGGTATGTGTTCTGGGTCCTGCCGCTGGCGTTCATCCTTTTGAATCTTTTCATGATCCCGCGCTATCAGTCAACGCTCCAGACAGGCCGCGTACTGCAGGGCTATATTGTGCTGAGCAGTGCGCTTCTGGTCTTTATGTTCTGCTTCAATGCGGTTTTCCTGCTGATGGCAACCAGTCTCAACCGCAATGCGAAGCTGCAGCAGGAAAACCAGTTTCTTTCGATGCAGCAGCAGCGCTATGAAAACCTCAGGACCGCCATCGAGGAAGCGCGGCAGGCACGGCACGATATGCGCCACCAGTTAAATCAAATTTCTGCGCTGGCCGAGGCAGGTGACCTGGAGAACCTGAAAAGCTACCTTGCAAAGACCGTCTCCCGCATCCCGAATCTTGATATGTGCTTCTGTGAAAACCGTGCGGCTGACAGTGTTGTCGGCTATTACTGCGCCATGGCAAAGCGCGATGAGATCCCCTTCCGCGCCAGACTCGACCTGCCGGAAACACTGCCGGTTGACGAGATCGATATGTGTCTGGTGCTTTCCAACCTGCTGGAAAATGCGCTGGAGGCAAGCCTTCGCACCGCACCGGGCAGGCGGCAGATCGAAATAACCGCTTGTGTTCACGCCGACCGGATTCTGCTGATCGAGGTTGAAAATGCGTTTGACGGCGAGGTCAACGAAAAGAACGGCGTTTTCCGCTCCTCCAAACGGAGGGAAAACGGGATCGGTATCCAGTCTGTCACTCATATTGCGGAGAAAACCGGCGGCACCAGTACCTTTACCCATCAGAACGGCGCCTTCACCGCCAAGGTCATGCTCCGCGGATAAGAGAATATTCAGAGCATATCCTGACAGCGCCCGGTGCGACAAACCGCAGGGGGTGCGGGCGGCTGTCCCCTGCTTTTACGAAAGGAAAGGAGCAACACAATGGAGCAGCTCTTGCGCCAACGAGCAGAATCGATTTGGACAGCGGCCATCCGGTCCGTTTTGCCGGATGAGGCGGTGCGCCGCGCTTTGGAGCATTTTCACCCGCAAGGGCGTGTATTTCTCGTGGCGGCGGGCAAGGCCGCGTGGCAGATGGCCCACGCGGCGCTGGCCGTGCTGGGCTGTGTGGACGGCGGGATCGTCATCACAAAATACGGCCATGTCAGGGGGCCGCTGCCCGGCGTGACCTGCTGCGAGGCAGGGCATCCGGTGCCGGACGACAACAGCTTTGCGGCCACCCAGCGGGCGCTGGCGCTTGTCAGCGGTCTGCGGGCAGACGACACCGTGCTGTTTCTGCTCTCCGGCGGCGGCAGCGCGCTGTTTGAAAAACCGCTGCTGCCCGCTGAGGAGCTGCAGGCCATCACACAGGCGCTTTTGGGCTGCGGTGCCGATATTGTTGAGATCAACACGATCCGCAAGCGGCTGTCTGCCGTCAAGGGCGGGCGGTTCGCGCTGGCCTGTGCGCCCGCCGCGGTGTACAGCGTGGTGCTCAGCGATATTCTCGGCGACCCGCTCGATATGATCGCCAGCGGCCCGGCCTGCCCGGACAGCTCGACCTGCGCGCAGGCTGCTGCCATTGCGGAAAAATACCGGCTGGCGCTCTCCCCTGCTGCTGCGGCCCTGCTGCGGCAGGAAACGCCCAAAACGCTGCCCAACGTGACCACAAAAATCACCGGCAGCGTGCGGGAGCTGTGCCGTGCCGCTGCGGACGCCTGCCGCGCCGAAGGGTACGAGCCGGTTTTGCTGACAGACTGCCTTTGCTGTGAGGCCCGGGAGGCCGGCAGCCTTCTGGGGAGCATTGCCCGCACCCACGCAGGGCAGGGCCGCAAACGGGCCTTTATCGCGGGCGGCGAGACCGTTGTGCATCTGACCGGCCATGGGCTTGGCGGGCGCAATCAGGAGCTTGCCTTAGCCGCAGCCCCGGCGCTGGCCGGGCTGCGCGGGTGCTGTGTTTTCTCGGTAGGCAGCGACGGCACCGACGGTCCCACCGATGCCGCGGGCGGCTACGCGGACGGCGAAGCCTTAGCCGCCCTCACTGCGGCGGGCCTGGACGTGCCCCATGCGCTGGCCGACAACGACGCCTACCACGCCTTACAGGCCGTTGGCGGTCTGATCGTGACCGGCCCCACCGGCACAAACGTCAACGACGTGGCAGTTGTGCTGACGGAATGACAAAAAGCAGACCCCTTAAAAACGCCATCTTCTGTTTGCTTCTATAATTTTCTTTTGGACGGGAAAGCCC
>ERZ772892.3768-NODE-3768-length-10576-cov-34.075468_pt1 | contig 10576 bp, 10 predicted proteins | sample MGYA00512126_ERZ772892 | MGnify/ENA primary metagenome ERZ772892 (study PRJEB29015, sample SAMEA2737697) | human gut metagenome | biome: human gut; feature: human-associated habitat; material: faeces | place: China | collected 2012 ... | reverse complement strand
TAAGCATCTTAAAGAACACGACCAATGTGGACGGTGCAGCCTGTGATATTTCAAAGCAGGCGCTCAATGTGGCAAAGGAAAACGCAAGACTCAACGGCGTGTTTGTTGATTTTGAGAGAAGCGATCTGTTTGAGCGTGTCGATGAGATGTATGATGTGATAGTATCCAATCCACCATATATAAGAAGCGACGAGATACCGCATCTGATGCCGGAGGTGTCGGTATTCGAGCCACATGAGGCTCTTGACGGCTCTGAGGATGGGCTTTTATTTTACAGGCGTATCATAAAGGATTGCAGGGCAAATCTAAAGCCGCATGGCAGGCTGCTTTTTGAGATAGGCTGCGATCAGGGCAGACAGGTGTCGCAGATGATGCAGTTTGCCGGATTTAGCGATGTACATGTGATAAAGGACCTGGCGGGAAACGACAGGGTAGTATCGGGAGTGTATGACAGCAAGGAGGAAAAACATGTTTGATAAGTTAGAAGATCTTATACACCATTATGAAGAGCTGATGAATCTGCTCAGCGAGCCGGATGTGGCAAATGATGCAAACAGATTTAAAAAGCTTATGAAGGAGCAGAGTGACCTTGCTCCTATAGTTGAGACATATAAGAAATATAAAGAGTGCAAGCAGAATATCGAGGATTCACTGGCTATTTTGGATGAGGAATCAGATGAAGAGATGAGAGAGCTCGCAAAGGAAGAGCTTAAGGATTCAAAGGAGCAGGTGGAGGAGCTTGAGAAGGAGCTTAAAATACTTCTTCTGCCAAAGGACCCTAACGATGACAAGAACGTCATCGTCGAAATCCGTGCCGGTGCAGGCGGAGAGGAAGCAGCACTTTTTGCAGCGGAAATCTACCGTATGTATGTGCACTATGCAGAGAACAGAGGCTGGAAGGTGGAGACACTTGATGCCGATGAGACAGGAATCGGCGGCATGAAGTCGGTCGAGTTCATGGTAAAGGGCTCCGGTGCATACTCTATCCTAAAGTATGAGTCGGGAGTACACCGTGTGCAGCGAGTGCCTGAGACAGAGTCGCAGGGACGTATCCAGACATCTACATGCTCAGTTGCTGTAATGCCTGAGGCAGAGGATGTGGATGTCAAGATTGATGACAAGGATATCCGAATTGACGTAATGCGTGCTTCCGGAAACGGTGGACAGTGTGTCAACACAACAGATTCGGCAGTCCGACTGACACATTATCCAACAGGTATTGTCATCTACAGCCAGACTGAGAAGTCACAGATACAGAACAAGGAAAAGGCTTTTGCACTTCTTCGTACAAAGCTCTATGACCTTGAGCTTCAGAAGAAGCAGGATGCAGAGGCAGAGGAGAGACGAAGCCAGATCGGTACAGGAGACCGTGCTGAGAAGATTCGTACCTACAACTTCCCACAGGGACGTGTGACAGATCACAGAATCAATCTGACACTCTATAAGCTTGACAAGATTCTTAACGGAGATATCCAGGAAATAATTGATGCCTGTATCGCAGCCGACCAGGCGAAGAAGTTAAGCAACATGGAGCATGATGCATAAATATTTGGTATAAAAGAGTCTGAGAAAATCAGGCTCTTTTATTTTATAAACTAATATGATATAATCTTGAATAAATATTTATACAGAAATGAGGAATAATATGAAATCCATTAAGAAAAAACCGATTATGATTTTGCTTATGGCAGCATTAATGGCCACATTCATTGTTGGCTTATGCGCATGCGGCAAAAGCGACAGCAAAAAGGTCGCTTGTGTGGACGATCTGGAGGGCGCAAAAATAGGTGTCCAGCTCGGTACCACAGGAGATATCTATGTATCTGATTATGAGAACGACGGTTCAGGCACCAAGGTAGAGAGATACAACAAGGGTGCTGATGCAGTCCAGGCATTAAAGGTCGGCAAGATTGACTGCGTGGTTATTGATGAGCAGCCGGCACTTGCCTTTGTAAAAGAAAACAAGGGACTTAAGATACTGGACGAGGAGTTTACCAACGAGGATTATGCATTCTGCCTGAAAAAGGGCAATACAGAGCTTCGCGACAAGGTAAATACTGCACTTGAAAAGCTGCAGCAGGATGGAACAGTTCAGAGCATCATCGACAACTATATCGGCTCTGAGAATCAGGTGGGAAAGACTCCATACGTGAAGAAGGACGTTGACAGGTCAAACGGTACACTTAAGGTAGGAACCAATGCAGAGTTCCCACCATATGAGTATTATGAGGACAACAAGGTCACAGGAATCGATATGGATATCATGCAGGCCATCGCAGATGAGCTTGGCATGGATATGCAGGTAGAGGATATGCAGTTTGACTCAATCATTGCCGCTGTATCATCAGGCAAGGTGGATGTCGGAGCAGCAGGCTTTACAGTGACAGAGGACAGACAGAAAAATGTTGATTTTACCGATACGTATATCACCACAAAGCAGGAGATTATCGTAAAAGACAGCCAGTCAGGCTCTTCAATCGGTATAAAGGAAAAGCTCTATGACAACTTTGTCAAGGACAATCGTTACATGTATATCGTAAAGGGTCTTGGCAATACACTGGTTATCACAATATTTGCCGTAATGCTTGGTATTGTGCTGGGATTTTTAATTGCGATAGTCAGAACCAGCCATGACAGAAACGGCGGTCTTGCCATATTGAACGGAATTTGCAAGGTATACCTGACCATCATCAGAGGAACACCTGTCATGATACAGCTTCTTATCATATACTATGTAGTGCTTGCATCTGTTACCAACAAGATACTTGTAGCAGTCATTGCTTTCGGTCTCAACTCGGCTGCATACGTGGCAGAGATTGTGCGTTCAGGAATCATGTCTGTAGATATAGGACAGTTTGAGGCTGGACGAAGCTTAGGACTCAACTACAGCCAGACCATGAAGCTTGTTATCATACCGCAGGCTGTCAAAAATATACTTCCGGCGCTGCTTAACGAGTTTATCAGCCTCCTCAAGGAGACATCAATCAGTGGTTATATTGGTATGATGGATCTGACAAAGGGTGGAGATATCATACGAAGCAACACATACGAGGCATTTATACCGCTTATTGCTGTAGCCCTTATTTATCTGGTTATAGTGATGCTTTTAAGCCACGGAGTAAGCAAACTTGAGAGGAGACTGAGAAGCAATGAAAGATAATAACGTGATACTAGAGGTAAAAGACCTGCACAAGAGTTTTGGAGAGCAGGAGGTATTAAAGGGCATAAGCACAGAGGTAAACAGAGGTGATGTAATTGCCATCATCGGACCGTCAGGCTGTGGAAAATCTACATTTTTACGCTCACTCAATCTGCTCGAGACACCTACATCAGGACAAATCCTTTTTGAAGGAACAGACCTGACAGACAAGTCAACAGATATCAATGTGACCAGACAGAAAATAGGCATGGTTTTCCAGCAGTTCAATCTGTTTGCCAACATGACCATAAAGGCAAATATCATGCTCGCACCGGTGAAGCTCGGTGTGATGACGAAGGATGAGGCATCAAAGAAGGCAGATGAGCTTCTCACCAGAATAGGTCTCCTCGATAAGGCAGATGCATATCCGGCGCAGCTTTCCGGAGGACAGAAGCAGAGAGTGGCAATTATCCGTTCACTTGCTATGAATCCTGATGTCATACTGTTTGATGAGCCTACATCGGCACTTGACCCTGAGATGGTAGGTGAGGTGCTTTCAGTAATGAAGGAGCTTGCAGAGGCAGGCATGACAATGGTAGTTGTGACACATGAGATGGGCTTTGCCAGAGAAGTGGCCAACAGAGTGATGTTCATCAATGAGGGTACCATAGCTGAGGAGGGCACACCTGAGGAAGTATTTGGCGCACCAAAGAGTGAGAGATTACAGGAATTTTTGTCAAGAGTGTTATAGGAGAAATAAAGCATGGCATCAAAATACTATGCGGTAAAAAAGGGAAAGGTTCCCGGGATATATTTCAACTGGAATGATTGCAAAGCAATGGTTGACGGATATCAAGGAGCAGTGTATAAAAGCTTTAAGACCATAGAAGAGGCAGAAAAATTTATTAACGGAGAGAAAATTATTGCCGGAGAGAAAACTATTACAGGTATGAAATCATCCGGCGAAAATAGTACATATGCGTTTGTAGACGGCTCCTTCAACAAAGCAACACACACCTATGGCTATGGAGGCTTTCTTGTGACTGACCATGAAAAATACGTGCTGCAGGGAGCGGATGACGATGCTGAGATGGCCACAATGCGCAACGTAGCCGGAGAGATAAAGGGCGCGGAGGCTGCCGTAAAAAAGGCTATAGAGCTTGGAATTAAGGAACTGGTCATATACTATGACTATATGGGCATAGAGATGTGGGCCACAGGAGCCTGGAAGCGAAACAAGGCAGGCACCATAGCTTATCACGAATACATCATGTCGGTTAAGAATAAAATAAAGCTTAACTTTGTAAAGGTAAAGGGACACTCAGGAGTAGAGGGCAACGAAGAGGCAGATAAGCTTGCAAAGCAGGCTGTGGGGATACTGTAGCAGTTTCCCGCAGGAAAGCAACAAAATACAACATAACAGGAGAAAGAAATGAGCATATTCAATGTAGAACTCAAAAAAGTAGTAGATGACACATATGATATTGAGATAGGCTACAACCTCTCAGACACCCTTGTATCTGACCTGGAAAATGGTCTTGCGGGCAAGATAAAGAAATTTGCAGTGATTACAGATACAAATGTGCGTGATCCTTATGCACTTCCAATCTGTGAGAAAATAAAGCATGCGGGATACTCAGTGGACTTGTTTGTTTTCCCGGCTGGGGAAAAGAGCAAGTCGCGTGAGACAAAGGCAAAGATAGAGGATGCCATGCTTAAAAAGGGTTACAGAAGAGACTGCTGTATCATTGCAGTCGGTGGCGGTGTGGTAACCGACTTATCAGGCTTTATTGCAGGAACCTACGGCAGAGGAGTGCCGTTTATCAACTATGCAACCACCCTTCTAGCGGCGGCAGATGCATCGGTAGGTGGAAAAACAGCAATTGATACACCTCTTGCTACCAACACCATAGGTCTGTTCAATCAGCCCCAAAAGGTATATATAGACATAGCTGCCTGGAAGACACTGCCACAGCGCCAGATGGCAAGCGGTATGGCAGAGACCATCAAGCACGCATGCTTAGGCAGCGAGGATATGTTTGAATTTATAGAGGAAAATCTGGATGATATATATTCATTCAAGAAATTTGCATGTGAGTATATCGCAGAAAATAACTGCCGTATCAAGTACAATGTGGTCATGAAGGATGAGCGAGAGGCGGGACTTCGCGAAACCTTAAATTTGGGCCACACAGTAGGTCGGGCAATCGAGACAGTCAGCGACTACAAGCTGCTGCATGGAGAGGCACTGTCAATCGGAATGGCAGCACAGGCTCTTATGTCAGCACGGCTTGGCTATATGTCAGAGGAGCAGGCAGAGCGCGTGATAAAGCTCTATGGGAGAGCTGGTCTTCCGACACGTATACCTGACTATATAGACAGGGAGGCACTTGTTAAAAAGCTCTACACCGACAAAAAGGTGAGAGACGGCAAGCTGCGTTTCGTGCTCCAAAAGGGCATAGGAGCCACTGTTGAGTTTGCACCGGGAGTGTATGCAAAGCCTATAGAGGAAAGTCTGGCGCGAGAAATTATAATGGAGCTGTAGATTAAATAATTACAACCCCATGTGTAAACTCATTTTGCTGTGAATGACACAGCCTGCCATACAAATCAGCAGCAAAAATATCCTTGGAAATAAGCTCGTACGGAGCATCAGCGACTTTTGTAATAATAGGCGCTGATGCTCTTTTTTTGAGGAGATGCATAAGCTCTCCTGATGATTTTTTGAAACCGAGTATGCGCAGATAAGGATTATCCATACATATGTTAAAATCATTATTCTCAATACCAAGTAAAATATGCGTGAGGACTCTCGAAATACGCGTATAAGTCAGATTTTTACTCTTCAGTAAGTTACAAAACTGCGTAAAACTTTCATATTTATAAATATTTTTAACTATCTTTGCAGAAAGCTCCTTTGTGCAGTCTGAATACTGCGCAAAGCCTTTATCCTTCCATGTCAGCAGGCGATAGTAAAGCATTTCAGAAATATCATCCGGAAACACAATATGACCGACTAAAATACAATTGACAAGAATATCGGCGCAGTCTGATGGCATTAGCTGACTGAACTTTGTGGAAATCCATGAATTATCAAGCTGCATATTAGTAATAGTGTTGTGTTTGTCTATATCCATTAAGGTCGAAATCACCCCGCGCACAGCTGTAGCAGAAGAAAACTCACTTGTCGAATTAGTGCTGTGATATCCTTCACCGATGCGTTGAATAGGAAATCCCGTAATATCACAGTCCATCAAAGCCTTCTCATACTCAATGGCCAGAATATTATTGGGTGAAGCTATGAAAGCATCTAATTTCTCGGAAGCGCTGTCATAGGTATCTCGAAAATATTCACATAGAGCTCTGCTCCTGGCCGCAGGAAAGCTCATCCCACTCTGAATCAGCCGGGCAAGAGAGGCGGAATACTCAGAAGGCGGATTCTTAAGCACGCCAGCCACAAGCTTTGTAAGTTCATGGTCCACAGACTCCACACCATAGCACAGCATGTCCACCACACCGGTGTTTTTGAGTACACTGACTCCGCCACCGGCAAAAAACTCGGCAGAAGCAGTGGCAAAGACCGCTGGAAGCTCAAGCACCAGGTCGGCACCGCTCAAAAGCGCCATGCGTGTGCGCTCGTATTTGTCAATGATGGCAGGCTCACCTCTTTGCACGAAATCACCGCTCATTACTACGACGATATAATCGGCAGATGTCTGCCTTTTAATCTGCTCTAGCTGATATTTGTGCCCATTGTGGAATGGATTGTATTCGGTAATCACACCTGCAACCTTCATGTTTGATGCTCCTTTAATCAATAATGTATTTTTTAGAGTTCAAAACCATAATACCACAAAAACACCCTTGTCGCATTTGAAAAATAAGTTTATACTAACAATAGTATTGTAATTTTAAACCAAAGGAGACAAAACAATGAATGTATTAGTAATTAATTGCGGTAGTTCATCACTGAAATACCAGCTCATCAATTCAGATTCGGATGAGGTACTTGCAAAAGGACTCTGCGAGAGAATCGGAATCGATGGCAGACTCGTATATCAAAAAGAGGGGCTTGATAAGGAAATCACAGAGGCACCTATGCCAACACATAAAGAGGCCATCCAGATGGTACTCGATGCACTTGTAAATCCAAAGACAGGCGCAGTAAAGTCACTTGCAGAGATCGATGCAGTAGGACATCGTGTAGTGCACGGTGGAGAGAAGTTCTCAGACTCAGTAGTCATCACAGAGGAAGTAATTGCACAGGTAGAGGAGTGCAACGACCTCGCACCTCTTCACAACCCTGCAAACATCATCGGAATCAGAGCATGCCAGGCACTTATGCCAAATGTACCAATGGTAGGAGTATTTGATACAGCCTTCCATCAGACAATGCCTGAGAAAGCATATCTCTACGGCCTTCCATATGAGTACTATGAGAAGTACAAGGTAAGAAGATACGGCTTCCACGGCACAAGCCACAGCTTCGTATCAAAAGAGGCAGCAAGCTACCTTGGAATGGACTTAAACAACTCAAAGATTATCGTAGCACACCTTGGAAACGGAGCTTCAGTCAGCGCAGTATTAAACGGTAAATGCGTAGATACATCAATGGGACTTACACCACTTGAGGGACTCGTAATGGGAACACGTTCAGGTGATATCGACCCATCAATCATGGAGTTCATCGCAAAGAAAGAAAACCTTGATATCGATGGTGTGATGAATGTGCTCAACAAGAAGTCGGGAGTAGCCGGCATGTCAGGCGTATCAAGCGACTTCAGAGACCTTGAGGCAGCCTACAATGAGGGCAACAAGCGTGCCATCGCAGCAGTAGAGGTATTCAGCTACAGAGTAGCAAAATACATCGGAGCATATGCAGCAGCAATGAACGGAGTAGATGCTATCGCATTCACAGCAGGAATCGGTGAGAACACAAGCTTTGTAAGAGAAAAAATCATGGCATATTTAGGTTACCTCGGCATAAAGATCGACCGTGTAACAAACGACAAGACACGCGGCGTTGAGGCACTTATCTCAACAGCAGATTCAAGCGTAAAGGTATGCGTCATCCCTACAAACGAGGAGCTTGCAATCTGCCGTGAGACAGTAAAGCTTGTTGGCTAATAAAAAGCAAAAAGTTGTGGATAAATTATAAAATTTTGTTGACAAACACCACGCCAATATGTATAATTGGTTAGGTGTGAATAGGAGAGAACTATGATTGATATATCAACCATTGTAAAATCTATAAATAAAGAGACAACAATTGAGACAGAGCTTACGCTCACATCATTTGAGTCGCGTTTAGGAGATTATCCTATTCTGAAAAAGCAGCCGATATCACTTCATATCTCAAACGTGGAGAATGCAGCATTGCACATCACGGGAACGGTAGATATAGACATAGCGATACCGTGCAGCCGATGCTTGGAAGAAGTTCCAACAAACATGCATTTTGACATTGACAAGACTCTGAAAATCACAGACGGAGCATTAGTCGATGAAGAGATGGAGGAAACTGACTACCTGATTGGGTTTGAACTCGATGTAGATAAACTTGTCTACGCCGAAATTCTGGTGAACTGGCCAATGAGAGTTCTGTGCAAAGACGATTGCAAAGGTATTTGTAAAGTCTGCGGGATGAACTTGAATAAAGGCACCTGCAGTTGCGATAGTTTTGTACCGGATCCAAGAATGGCAGCGTTCCAGGATATATTTAACAAGTTTAAGGAGGTGTAAACAAATGTCAATTTGTCCAAAGAATAAATCTTCTAAGGGAAGAAGAGATAAGAGAAGAGCAAACTGGAAAATGTCTGCTCCTACTTTAGTAAAATGCAGCAAATGTGGAGAGCTTATGATGCCACACAGAGTTTGCAAGAACTGCGGATCATACAACAAAAAAGAAATCATTCCTCAGGACTAATAGTAGAAAACCAGTAAAATTAAGGGATTGAACGATATCGTTCAATCCTTTTTTTGATTGATTTTATCCCTTTTTTATCCCATAATAAAATGAAGGTACTTTTTGCTTGTATATAGCTTGCAGGGATGTTATTATACTGAGAGGATATTTAGATATTAAAGAAAGAAGGAAGCAAACTATCATGAATAATATAGACGATTTAGTTGAAATCTATGAGTGCCCGCTCTGTGGCGGTGCCGGGATTCTCGAGGAGGACTGTGGCAGCTCATATTATGTGACATGCCTTGAGTGCGGATGCCACTCAGTAAATATTGATTTTAAGTCAGACGATGACAGACTTGATGCAGCAAAGCGCACTGCTGATTTATGGAACTGTGGCAAGGTTATTTCAATGAGTCCGGGAGAATGATGGAAGCCATATAGAGTAGTGAATTGGTTATTGATTTATACCTATGATTATAGTATATTTTATTTAATCAATTAGTAGTTTGCTTTTTAGCAGGCACAGGGAGGTCACAATGCAAAGTACAACAAGGGTCGCACTCGATGCAATGGGTGGCGACAATGCACCCGCAGAGGTAGTAAAGGGTGCGGTAGATGCGGTTAACAAAAGAAATGATATAAAGATATTTCTTGTAGGACAGAAGGTACCGGTAGAGAGGGAGCTTTCTTTGTATACATATCCTAAGGAGCAGATAGAGATAGTAGATGCGCCTGAGGTTATAGAGATGGCAGAGCCACCGGTTGTGGCAATCAGACGAAAGAAGCAGTCATCAATCGTTGTTGGCATGAATATGGTCAAGAATAAAGAGGCTGATGCATTTGTTTCGGCAGGAAGCTCAGGTGCTGTACTTGTCGGAGGACAGGTAATAGTCGGCAGGATAAAGGGCATACAAAGGCCGCCTTTGGCACCACTTATTCCGACTGAGAGCGGCGTATCTCTGCTCATAGACTGTGGAGCCAATGTGGATGCCAGAACTGAGCATCTGGTACAGTTTGCTAAGATTGGCTCTATCTATATGGAGCATGTTGTCGGCGTGAAGAATCCAAAGGTTGCACTGGTCAATATCGGTGCAGAGGAGGAGAAAGGTAATGCCCTGGTAAAGGAGACCATGCCGCTTCTTCGAGGGTGCACAGATATCAATTTTGTCGGAAGCATTGAGGCAAGGGATATTCCAAAGGGAGATGCCGATGTTATAGTCTGCGAGGCTTTCACAGGCAATGTCATATTAAAGCTCTACGAGGGTCTCAGCTCCACACTTATCGGAGTCATAAAGAAGGGTCTCATGAGCACACTAAAGAGCAAGATAGGAGCTGCACTTGCACTTCCGGCTCTTAAGAATACGCTAAAGTCATTTGATGCGACCGAGTACGGTGGAGCACCGCTTTTAGGATTGAATGGTCTGGTGGTAAAGACCCACGGCAGCTCCAAGGCAAAGGAAATCACTAACTCTGTTTTCCAGTGTGTTACATTTAAGGAAAAAGAGATTAATGATAAAATTAAAGAATAT
>ERZ772892.3764-NODE-3764-length-10585-cov-3.000000_pt1 | contig 10585 bp, 7 predicted proteins | sample MGYA00512126_ERZ772892 | MGnify/ENA primary metagenome ERZ772892 (study PRJEB29015, sample SAMEA2737697) | human gut metagenome | biome: human gut; feature: human-associated habitat; material: faeces | place: China | collected 2012 ... | reverse complement strand
CACGTCCGATGGGCGCGTGGACTTCCGCGAGCTCGTGCGCGACTTAGCCGCTGTGTTCCGCGTCGTGCGTTCCCGCCGCGCGCAGACAGTTGACTGCCAGCGTCAGCAGCATCGCCACGAGCACAAAGTCCGGCAGCACCCACAGCCCGATCACGAGCGCGCCGAAGCGCTCGACCGCGTGAAACAGGCTCACATTGCGCAGCATGGTGAAAAACGGGTGGGTGAGCTTTGCCGTCAGCTCCGCGCCGAGAATGCCGATCGCGAACGCGCTCAGCAGCGTCACGAGCACGCACATGCGCACGCACCACCACCCGGCCGCGCGCCCCCGGCCGGGTGCGGCCGGCGTGTGCCCGCCGGTGAACGCACCGAAAAACAGCACCGCCGCCCCGATGCCGAACACCGTCAGCCCGCTGCGCGCCACGCCGGGGAGATCCTGCGCCGTCACGGGCAGCAGATTGTTCACGTTCAGCCCCGGCGCCGCAAACACCAGCACCAGCGCCAGCACGAGCATCAGCAGCGGCAGAAAGATCTCTGAGGCGCGAAAGAGCGCCTTGGTGCTCCCGAGCGCGCCGCAGACCGCCATGGTCAGGATCGTCACCACGAACGGCCACGGCCGGCTCAGCGGGAACACCGCCTCGATGAACCGCTCGGCCCCGATGCGCAGCGCAAACGCACTGTAGAGCAGAAACCACAGCGCGTAGACGCCCAGCAGCACGCGCCCCGCGACCGGCCCGAGCGCGCGCAGCGTGATCTCGCCGATGCCCTCACCCGGTCGGCCGCGGCGCAAAATGCCCTCGAGCATCCACGCGAACAGCAGCAGCGGCACCAGCGCCGCCAGCGCGCACAGCCATCCGCCGCAGCCGGCCTCCGCGGTCGTCTTGCGCGGCACGAGATGCAGCAGCGGCGAGAGCAGCACCATCGTGCACAGCGCGTAGTACTGCCGCCGCGTGAGTTGAAGTCCCGTCATGTTCCGCCTCCCGATGTGTCGATGCCGTCGCGCAGGTCGAATGTCCGGCCCACGTCGGCGCTGACCGTCACGCGCACCGGCACGGCCTGCCAGACGGCCGGCCAGTCGTCGCGGATGGCGGCCCATCTGCGCCCGCCGCCGATGGCGAGCGCCTGCCCCACGCCGAGAAAGTCCGCACCCAGCGCCTGTGATACGGCGATCACGTCCTCCGCCCAGCCGGTCACGAGGGCGGCGAGCGCCGCGTTGAGCTCGTCCTGATAGGCCTGCGCCGTGATCCGGCGCGGCACGCGCAGCTCGGCGATACTCGCGCGCAGCTTCAGCGTCACGTCCACGCGCGCGAGCGCGCCGTCGCTGCTCCATACCGGGCGAAAGCGCGTCTTGCACGTGCCGAGCGTGAGCATGACGGTGCTGCCGTCGCTGTCGGTGACGGCGAGATCGCCGTGCCCGGCTACGCCGAGGAGCATGCTGGCCCCGCGCGCCGTCTCTGGCTCGATGCTGCCGACGTAGTCCCCGTCGCGGAAGATCGCGTATCCCGCCGGGGCGAGCGCCAGCTTGCCGCCCTCGTCCTCCGGCGTGCGCACGCACGTCACAGCGCCCACCACGGCGCAGCCGCTGCCCGCGAGCGCGCGGGCGATGTCCGTGCAGGAGCAGGCATGGCTCGTGCCGTCGAGCGCGATGTCCTTTTCCAGCGCCGCGAGCGCTTCCGTCACGTCGGCCTTGTCGTCGCCCGTCTCCATGACCGCCTGCTGCGCCGTGCCGCCGCGCACGATGAACAGCGGCGCGCTCAGGCGCATGTCCGGGTCGCGCGCGATGAAGTCCAGCAGCGGCGCGAGCCCGCCCGCGGCGGCCGCCTCCTCGCCGAGGAGCAGATAGCTCGTCTGTGCGTAAAACAGCTCGGCGCTCGGCGTGCGGTCCTGCAGCTGGTCGAGCGCCGCGAGCATCGACACGCCGGACTGCGTCATGCGCTTCGGCGCCTCGTTCTCGCACGCCTTGCCCGTCGCCGCACTCAGGCACACGCCCTCCGGCGCGCGGTCTACGCCGATCGTCTGGATCAGCGCCAGATCCTCGACCGGGCGGTAATTGCTCGAGATCGCGCCGGTGCTGCACCCGCTGCACAGCATGCCCGCTGCCAGCAGCAGCGCCAGTGCCCGTCTGTGCCGCATGGACCATCCCTCCTTATATTATATGGTGTGCCCTATCTTTGCCGCCGGCGGTTTGGGCTGTCGTATTCCGGCGGGCGGAATTTTTCATCCGGCTGCGGCCGGCGCAGCAGCGTGCGGAAGATCGTCGGCCGTTCGCTGTCCACGAATGGGGCCATATACGCCACGCCGTCGCTGTCGATCGTGCACAGATACCAGATCACGAGCCCCAGCGCCGCCAGAATACCGAACAATCCCGCCAGCGCCGCCGCCAGCACCAGCCCCAGCCGCAGCAGACGCACGGCGTTGCTCAGCTCCTGGTTCGGCAGCGTGTAGCCCGCGATGCCCGCGAGCGCCACCACGATGATCGCCACCGGGCTGACCACCTTCGCGTCCACGGCCGACTGGCCCACGAGCAGCGCCCCGATGATCGACACCGTCTGGCCGATCGAGTTCGGCAGCCGCAGCCCGGCCTCCTGCAGCAGCTCGAAGGCGATGAGCATGAACAAAATGATCGTCGGCACGGAAAACGGCACCTGCTGCTTGGCCTGGATGACCGACAGCAGCAGCTTCGCCGGGATCATCTCCTGGTGGTACATCGCCACGGCCACGTACAGCGCCGGAAACGTCAGCGACAGCGCCAGCGCAAAGTAGCGCAGCACGATCAGCGCCGAGGCCAGCAGATAGTGGTGCGATTCGTCCTCCGGCGCGTGCATCAGCAGGTGGAACGTCGTCGGCAGCAGGTAGCCCATCGGCAGCCCGTCCACCAGCAGGCCCACGCAGCCGTCGAGCAGCTCACCGGCGAACTTGTCCGGGCGCTCCGTCTGGCCCAGCTGCGGCAGCAGCGCCCGCGGCCGCTGCGTCAGGTACGGCTCCAGGTCGCCGCGGCCGAGCAGCGCCTGCTCGTCGATGGTGTCGAGCTTGTCAAGGATGCGCTGCACGCGCGCGGGGTCGGCGATGCCGTCCACATACAGCACCGCCACCGTCGTCTCCGACTGCCGGCCGACGACCGTCTGCTGCAGCTTCAGCGCCGGGGTGTGCAGCTTGCGCCGCACGAGCGAGGTGTTGATGCGCAGTGTCTCGACGAAGGCGTCCTTCGATCCGCTGACGGATTTCTCGATCGTCGGCTCCGACACCGCGCGCACGTTCGCCGTGCGCACCTCGAACGTGACGGCCCTGCGCTGCGCGTCGAACACGAGCGCGACCGAGCCATTGGTCAGATCCGAGACGACGTCGTCCATCTCCGTGCGCGTGCGCGTCGAGCAGCTGTAGACCGCGCCCTGCTCGATCCGGCGCACGGCCTCGCGCGTAGAGGCGATGTCCGCCAGACGGCCGCCCTCCGTCAGCGGCCGCAGCACGTCCGTGGACACGTCGCCCGCCGAGACCATACCGTCAAGCCAGCAGACAGTCACCGTCAGGCGGCTCTCGAGGCCAATGCGCACAGCGCGCGCCTCAAAATCATCGCAGTCGGAAAATATTTTTTTCAGCTCGCCCGCCGTGGCCGGCACGTCATACTGCGGCTGCGGGCGCGGATGCGGCCCATCATCGGCGCCGCGGTGAAAGAAGTTGGTTTGCATATTGCGTAGTATAACCGGAAAAAACCACAATATTTTGTGCCAGAAAAAAGGGTAAAAACTTTTTTACGAAAAAGTGAAAAAAGTTGTTGACAGGCGTCGATTTGGGTGGTATATTAGCAAAGCGCTCGCGGGGAGCGGCAAGAACGAAAGAAACTTCCGAAAAAAGTTGAAAAAAGTTGTTGACAGATACAACGTCTTATGATAACATATCCATTGTTGTGAGGCAAACAAATCACAACAATGGAAAATGCGCGAGTGGCTCAGCGGTGGAGCACCTCCTTGCCAAGGAGGGGGTCGCGGGTTCGATCCCCGTCTCGCGCTCTTATTATTTTATAGGAAGTCTTATTTAAGACTTCCTATTTTTATGTAGCAAAGGTTTTGAAACCAACCATATGAGCCACTGCCATTTATCAGAAAAACAGTAGCATAGACGACTGACTTTCGATGATCCGATGCTGGAACGCCTGGCACAACGAATTTATCGTGCCCGGCGTTCCATGCAGATCGGATCGGAATCGAAAGGAGGAGAGTCATGCGTGTTTTACGATAAATGGCAGTGGCTCATTTGGGCTCAAAGTCTTAATCATCTTAAGAATCCTAAAGAAGATTTAATAATTGTTTTATTGTAGTTTCCTCCGAAATATGATATTTTCCCATCATATAAAGCATTCCCAAAGATATAGATAGAAGAAAAGTAAGTAAAAATCACGCAAAAAATGAAAAAATGAGGTAATTATTTGTAAAATTTGCGGATTGAATAAAAAGAAAGGGATGCTATAATGAAACCGATTTAATCTTATTCTGAAATTACCGGTTTATGAATAAGATAACAGGATTGCATTAAGTATTTGGTTAGTGGTTGCCGAATCACGGCAGAATGGAGTTTTAGATGAAAGACAAATTGAAGAAATTGTGTAGTACAGCTATATTCCAGTGTGTTGCGATTGCAATTGTGCTGGATATTATTTTGGAGATATTGGGAAGACACTCATTTATCAATACGATGAAATATATTGTGAATGAACCATTGGTGTTCCTGTATAACTGTTCCATTATCTTTTTTACTCTGACATTGGCACTGCTGATGCGTAAGAGAGTGTTTGGTTATGGTATTATTTCATTTGCATGGCTGCTTTGTGGTGTAACGAACTGTATTGTTTTAGGCTTTCGTATCACTCCGTTTTCAGCGATCGATATGCTGATGGCAAGAAATACAATCACCATCATTGATAAGTATTTCTCAGTATGGCAGGTTGTATTCATTGGTGTAGCGTTATTTGTTGCACTGGCAGCGGTTATCATATTGTTCTTAAAGTCCCCGACAATCCAGGGAAATATTTACAGAATCCGTACAACGGTTCTGATCGTTGCATCTTTCTGTATGGTTATGCTGTTTACAAAGATTGCATTAAATGCGCAGGCAATCTCGGATAACTTTGCAAATCTGGCAACAGCATATGATAAATATGGTTTTGTATATTGCTTTTCAAACAGTGTAGTGGATGTCGGAATCAGTGAGCCGTCAGATTACAGTGAAGAAAAGATGCTTGAGATCAAGGATGAACTGGATACGGTGAAAGCTTCGGGAGCAAAATTTGCAAAGAGAAAGCCAAACGTAATTGTAGTTCAATTGGAATCCTTCATGGATCCATCATATGTAAAAGAATTATCTTTTAATATGAATCCGATTCCGAATTTCACAAAATTAAAAGAAGAATGTTCGTCAGGTTTCCTTACGATGCCTGCAATCGGAGCGGGAACGGCAAATTCGGAATTTGAGGTGCTTTCCGGATTTGATGTGGCATACTTCGGTGCCGGTGAATATCCATATAAGACGGTACTTGGAAGTACAACCTGTGAGACGATGGCGACACAGTTTAAAAAGCTTGGTTATTCTACTCATGCGATGCATAACCATGACGGTACATTCTATGACCGTTATATCGTATACAAGAATCTTGGCTTTGATACATTTACCCCTATGGAATACATGTATGACGTAGAGCATACCCAGAAAAACTGGGAAAAGGATAATGTACTGACCGGAGAGATCATGAAGACCCTGAAATCTACAGAGGACAGGGATTTTATCTTCACGGTCAGTGTTCAGGGACATGGAAGATATCCGAGTGAATTAGATTATGAGAATTATTCTTATCCGGTAAAAGTAACAGGTACGGGAAGTGAAGAACTGGACAATGAATGGACATATTATTGCAATCAGCTTCATGAGATGGATGAATTTATCAAGGATTTAATTGAAGAACTGAAGAATTATGATGAAGATGTAGTACTGGTAATGTATGGTGATCATTTACCGGGATTTGAACTGACAAATGATGACGTAGAGAATGGAAATTTGTACCAGACGGAATATTTCATATGGAGCAATATGAAGCATTTCATTGATAAAGATGAAGACATTCCGGCTTATGATCTGAGTACGAAGCTGTTTGATGTGATCGGACTTGAAAAGAGTGCCATGCAGAAGGTGCATACACTTTACAGCGAAGATGATCCTGAATACAGCGATGTAATGTGGAATGTAGAATATGATATGTTATACGGTAAGCGATATATGTATCCGGATGGCTGGCCATATGAGCCTACCGATATGCAGTATGGTGTAGAACCAATCTATATTACGGATATAAAAGAAGGCGATTATCAGAAATTGTCCGATAACCCGGAGAAAGCGCCGGAGCAGCTCCATGGATATTATATCAAGGGTGAGAATTTCAATGAATGCAGTTTTGTTTGGATCAACAACGGATTCAAGAAGGAAACAATCTATATAGACCGGAATACTCTGTTTATTCCTGATATCACGTTTGACGATGGCGAGGAAGTCTATGTTGCTCAGGTTGGTGATGACAGCATTGATATCGGAAAGTCGGAAGCGTTTATTTATCAGGCTCCGGTAGCAGAAAATTAAAGATAACTGATAATTTCTCATAAAAAAGAAATTTTTTGGTAATAAATAATCTTGACATTAAATAGGTTATTTGATAGCATAGCATCATATATTTTGGATATAACAGGAGCGTTCGTTTGAATGCTCCTGTTATATCAACTTACAAATAAAAAAAAGAAAGTGAGAGAAAAAAATGGGTAAGATCATAGGCGAAGGAATTACATTTGATGACGTATTATTAGTACCTGCATATTCTGAGGTGCTTCCAAATGACGTGGATTTAACAACTAACTTAACAAAGAAAATACAGCTTCAGATTCCTCTTATGAGTGCCGGTATGGATACCGTAACAGAGCACAGAATGGCTATCGCTATGGCTCGTCAGGGTGGTATCGGTGTTATTCACAAAAATATGTCAATCGAGGAGCAGGCAGAGGAAGTAGATAAGGTTAAGCGTTCTGAGAATGGTGTAATTTCTGACCCATTTTATTTATCTCCTGAGCATACACTTGCCGATGCAAATGCACTTATGGCAAAGTTCAGAATTTCAGGTGTGCCTATCACAGAGGATGGCAAATTAGTCGGTATCATTACAAACCGTGACCTGATGTTTGAAGAAGATTATTCCAAGAAGATCAGCGAGTCAATGACTTCAGAAGGTCTGATCACAGCAAAGGAAGGCATTACATTACCGGAAGCAAAGAAGATTCTTGCAAAGGCTCGCAAAGAAAAGCTTCCGATCGTTGACGATGATTTCAGATTAAAAGGACTTATCACAATTAAGGATATTGAAAAGACGATCAAATATCCACATTCTGCTAAGGATCCACAGGGAAGACTTCTCTGTGCAGCAGCCGTTGGATGTACAGCAAATATTCTGGATCGTGTCGCTGAACTTGTATCAGCAAAGGTTGATGCTATTGTTATTGATACAGCACATGGGCATTCAGCAAATGTACTTCGTACTTTCAAGATGGTAAAGGAGAAGTATCCGGATCTTCAGGTTATCGCCGGTAATGTAGCGACTAAGGCCGGTACACAGGCAATGATCGATATGGGTGTAGATGCAGTTAAGATTGGTATCGGACCTGGTTCTATCTGTACAACTCGTGTTGTAGCAGGTATCGGTGTTCCGCAGATTACAGCTATTATGGAAGCATATGATGCAGCCATGAATGCAGGTATTCCTGTTATCGCTGATGGTGGTATCAAGTATTCAGGTGATATCACAAAGGCAATTGCAGCAGGTGCAAACGTATGTATGATGGGTAGCTTATTTGCAGGTACAGATGAAGCTCCTGGTGACTTCGAATTATATCAGGGACGTAAGTACAAGGTATACAGAGGTATGGGTTCTATCGCAGCTATGGAGAACGGCAGCAAGGACAGATACTTCCAGGAGAATGCAAAGAAGCTTGTTCCGGAAGGAGTAGAAGGACGTGTTGCATACAAGGGTTCTGTAGAAGATACTGTATTCCAGTTGATCGGCGGACTTCGTTCCGGTATGGGATACTGTGGTGCTCATAACATTCCTGAATTACATGAGAAAGCAGAGTTTGTTAAGATCTCAGCAGCGTCATTAAAAGAGAGTCATCCACATGATATCCATATCACAAAGGAAGCTCCAAACTACAGTGTAGAGTAATAAAAGTATATAATAGAAATATAAGTCAGAATATAGCCGGTGAGAATATGCAGATAACATATATCACTGGCTATATTTGAGTACTGAGTTTGACGACTGCTGTGATGACATAAAAGTATAAGAAGTCTGTGTCTGCGATTATCATGATGACATATGTTTTAATAATTGGAAGGAGAATTAAGATGCTCTATCTGGCACCTTTAGAGGGGATAACCGGATATATATACAGAAATGCATACCAGAAATATTTTGGAGGAATCGATCGGTATTTTACGCCTTTTATAGCTCCTGCAAAGGGGAAACCGTTCAGACATCGTGAGCTGGCGGATGTTCGCCCTGAACATAATACGGGCATAATGGTGATCCCACAGATTCTGACGAATCATTCAGAAGGCTTTATAAAAGCGGCAAAAGCTTTAGTTGATATGGGATATGATGAGATCAATATAAACATGGGTTGTCCTTCCGGTACGGTTGTTTCAAAAGGAAAAGGTTCAGGAATGCTGGCAGATCCCACAAAGCTGGATCATTTCCTTGAGGAGATATTTGCAGCCGATATCTGCAAAATATCGGTAAAGACCAGACTGGGAATGGAATTTGCAGATGAATTCCCGGATATACTGGATGTATTAATGAAATATCCATTTACCGAAGTGATCATTCATCCAAGAACCAGAGAAGATTATTATGGTGGCAGCGTAGATCTTGCTATGTTCGATCTGGCAGTAGAACGATACGGAGAGCAGACAGAAAGTGTCCTTTGCTATAATGGTGATATTACCGATGTTGCCGGCTATAAAAATATTCAGAAACGATATCCACAGGTTGATAAGATCATGATCGGACGTGGAATCATAGGAAATCCGTTTCTTCCACAGGAGATTGCAGAACAGAGGTGCTGCTATAACGCAGGAATCCTTCTGGCATTCCACGATGAACTGTTTGCCGGTTATATGGAAGCAGGGCTTGGGGCGAGAAATGTCATGTTTAAGATGAAAGAGTTGTGGTCGTTTATGGGATGTCTCTTTGAAGCTCCCGACCAGCAGAAGATATTAAAAAAGATCCGCAAAGCCAACGATCCGGATACCTACAACACCGAAGTCCGGAAGCTGTTGCGGTAATGAAGAAAACAGAATAAAAATGAAAAAAGATATTAGTATGAAGTATATCCTATATGTTGATACTAGAAAAAGGAAACTGACAATACTATGTATTGCCAGCTTCCTTTTTTATAGGGGAAGTTTAGAACTCATTTCCGGGAAAATGAGGGATTCCGTCAAAACCTGCCTTCAGATCGTCGTCGGTAGGAATATAATCGCTCATCTCACCATCGTTATATTTGCCATAAGCAACCATATCGAAATATCCGGTTCCGGTCAGACCAAAGACGATCGTCTTTTCTTCCCCGGTTTCTTTACATTTCAGTGCCTCGTCGATAGCAACTCGGATCGCGTGGCTGCTTTCAGGAGCAGGAAGAATACCTTCCACTCTTGCAAATTGGGTTGCTGCTTCAAATACTGCTGTCTGTTCAACGCTTCTGGCTTCAATGATGCCATCATGATAGAGCTGGGATACAACCGGGCTCATACCGTGATAACGAAGTCCGCCTGCATGGTTTGGTGAAGGAATGAATCCGCTTCCGAGGGTGTACATCTTTGCCAGTGGACATACCTTGCCGGTATCACAGAAATCATAGGCATAGACACCCCTTGTCAGACTTGGGCAGGATGCCGGTTCTACAGCGATGATCTGGTAGTTCTTCTCGCCACGGAGAACCTCGCCTGCAAATGGGGAGATCAGACCACCGAGGTTTGAACCGCCGCCGGCACATCCGATGATGATATCCGGTGTGATGTTATATTTGTCAAGTGCTGCTTTTGTTTCAAGACCGATAACAGTCTGGTGAAGTAATACCTGATTCAGTACACTTCCGAGTACATAACGATAGCCTTCCTGCTTGGACTCTGCTTCAACAGCTTCTGAGATGGCACAGCCAAGGCTTCCGGTTGTTCCAGGATGCTCAGCAAGGATCTTGCGGCCAACCTCTGTTGTGGTACTAGGAGATGGAGTTACGGTTGCACCGTAGGTACGCATAACTTCACGACGGAATGGCTTCTGTTCATAGGAAACCTTAACCATATATACCTGACAGTCCAGACCAAAGTAGGAGCATGCCATAGAGAGGGCGGTTCCCCACTGACCGGCACCGGTCTCGGTTGTAACACCCTTTAAACCCTGCTGCTTAGCATAATAAGCCTGAGCGATAGCGGAGTTTAATTTGTGGCTGCCGCTTGTGTTGTTTCCTTCAAATTTGTAGTAGATCTTAGCTGGTGTCTGCAGTTT
>ERZ772892.3745-NODE-3745-length-10637-cov-3.176337_pt1 | contig 10637 bp, 10 predicted proteins | sample MGYA00512126_ERZ772892 | MGnify/ENA primary metagenome ERZ772892 (study PRJEB29015, sample SAMEA2737697) | human gut metagenome | biome: human gut; feature: human-associated habitat; material: faeces | place: China | collected 2012 ... | reverse complement strand
GTCGCCTGCTTGCTCTTGGCCTTGTTGGCGGCGAAGCGGGCGATGAAGGTCTGCAACTCTGCGATTTTCTCCTCTGCGCGCTTATTCTTGTTGCGAATCAACTGCTGAATCAGCTGGGAAGATTCGTACCAGAAATCATAGTTGCCGACGTACATCTTGATCTTGCCGTAGTCAATATCAACGATATGCGTGCAGACAGTATTGAGGAAGTGCCGGTCGTGGCTGACGACGATCACAAGGCCGGTATCCTCGTAATCCAAAATGAAATCCTCGAGCCAGTTGATGGCCTCAATGTCAAGGTTATTCGTCGGCTCGTCGAGCATGACAATATCGGGCTTTCCGAACAGTGCCTGTGCAAGCAGCACCTTGACCTTCAGGCGCGGGTCGGTGTTGGCCATCAGATCATAGTGGAGTTCCACCGGGATGCCGAGGCCCTGCAGCAGCTTTGACGCGTCGGACTCGGCCTCCCAGCCGTCCATATCGGCAAATTCCGCCTCAAGTTCGCTTGCGCGCATGCCGTCCTCTTCGGAGAAATCGGGCTTTTCATAGAGCGCGTCCTTTTCCTTCATGACATCATACAGGTGCTGATTGCCCATGATGACGGTATCGAGAATGGTATACGCGTCATACTGGTTCTGATCCTGCTTCAAAACAGACATGCGCGCGCCGGGCTTGATGAAGATTTCACCGGACGTCGGCTCCAGTTCGCCGGACAGCAGCTTCAAAAACGTTGATTTGCCCGCGCCGTTGGCACCGATGATGCCATAGCAGCTGCCGGGCGTAAATTGCAGATCGACCTGCTTAAACAGCACAGAGCCGCCGAACTGCATGGCAAGGTTGGAAATGGTAATCATAGAAAAACCTCATACGTTCATTTTTTATTATCATACCACAAAATCCAGTGTTTGCAAGGGAAACCGCAGAAAGCGTCAAGCGCAGACGCAGTTGGTAGGGACGGGACTCTGCTCCGCCCGGCGGAAGGAGCAGAGTCCCACCCCTACCAGAACGTAAGCTAATTTACCGCATCAGAATCTCCCCACTTGTTATTTGCTCCGGTTTCGTGTAAAATAGAACAAATATTGATTGCAATTTGAAAGATCTCCGGCTTCGGAGATTGGGAGGATTATCATGCAGTGGATTGAACTGACCATCAAGACGACGCCGGCAGCCATTGACCTTGTCTGCGACCGGCTGACCGTTTTGGGTTTTGACAGCTTCATTATCGACGATCAGGAGCAGTTTCATGACTTTCTGGAGCAGAACCGCCAGTATTGGGACTATGTAGACGAGGGCCTTGAAAAACAGATGGAGGGACTGTCTCAGATCCGGCTCTATCTGGAACAGAGCGCGTCCGCGCCGGAGATCATCGGCGGCCTCAAAGACCAGCTGGCGGCGCTGCGCGCACAGTATCCGTCAGTGGACTTCGGCTCGTTGGATGTCCAACTGGCCAACGTCAAGGACGAGGACTGGGAAAACAACTGGAAGCAGTATTATCAGCCGCTGCCCATCGGCGAAAAGCTTCTTGTCGTACCCGAGTGGCTGCACCCGGAGAACCCGGAGAACCGTGTTGAGGTTCTGCTCGACCCCGGCATGATCTTCGGAACCGGCGCGCATGCGTCCACGCAGATGTGCATGCGCGAACTCGAACGGGCCATTCAGGGCGGTGAGCAGGTGCTCGATCTCGGTAGCGGCAGCGGCATTTTATCTATCACCGCCGTTCTGCTCGGCGCGGCCCACGCCACGGGCGTGGATATTGACCCAAAGGCCGAGGATATTGCCCGGGAAAACGCCGCCATCAATCAGATTTTCTCCGACCGCTTTACCGCCGTTACCGGCGATGTAATCGGCGACAGAGCCATGATGGAGTCGCTCAAGGGGCATTACGACGTGGTGCTGGCCAATATCGTGGCTGATGTTATCATCCCCTTAAGCCGCGTTGTTCCGGAATTTTTGCAGGAGGACAGCATTTTCATCTGCTCCGGCATTCTCAATACACGGCTGGAGGAGGTTCTGGCCGCGTTGGAGAAAAACGGCCTGCAGATTCTTTCCTCCGAGCAGCAGGAGGACTGGTGCCGCGTGACCGCCGCGCTACTCGAAGCATAACGTGGAGGCAGAAACCCTATGCGTATTTTTTCTTACCGCAACAAGCGGACGCTGCGCCGCATTGCGCTGATCGCGCTGCTGGCAGCAGTCCTGCTTGGCCTTCTCATTCTTGCGCGCATCAGCTATCTGGGCCGCTATGTCGTGTATTCGCCGGATGGCGTGTATTTTGACAAAACGCAGAAGCTTCAGCGCACCCCGCAGACGGTGCCGGACACATCCGACGCAGAGGAGTATCCGTTTGAAACAATCCTGTCCGCCGCTTCCGAGGAGACAGACGTAGACCCGAACGCTGTGCAGCTTCAGGGTTTTTATATCTCTACGACCATGCTGGCAAACGGTGTGGATGAGGTGCGGCAGGCGCTTGCGGACGCAGACGGCTACAAAGCCGTGCTCATTGACGTCAAAAGTCCGCTTGGAAACTTCTATTATTCGACAGATATCGCCGATACGCAGACGGCCGACGCAGACATCGACGCCTGTGACGCACTGATCAAAGAACTGACCGAAACGCCCGATCTGATTGTCATCGCACGCGTCCCCACGTTCTCCGACCCGAACTTTGTCGCTAAGCATTATTCCTCCGCTCTGACGACAAAATCCGGCGATCTGTGGATGGATGAACGCCGCTGCTACTGGCTGCGGCCGGACTCGCTCGACGCGCGCAGTTATCTGGCTGCCATCGCACTGGAACTCGACGCACGGGGCTTTGACGAGGTTCTGTTCGACAATTTTACCGTACCGGACGATTCCTCCATTGCATGGGACACCGAGGCTATCACGCAGATCGCCGCGCTGGAGGACTGCGCGGAGACACTGGGTGCAAATCTGACCGGAAGTTCCATCCGCCTCGCACTGGGCACGACGGTCCCGTCCGTCGCACAGTACGCCAGCCGCGTCTATATCACGACGGAAAAAGCCAACGACGTAATGACTGTGACGGAGGACATGGCTGAGGTGCTGCCGGATCCGTCCACGCAGCTTGTCTTCATCACGACCTCCCACGATACCAGATTCGACGCCTCCGGCGTCATCCGCCCCCTGCTCGGCGGCGACGGCGGAGCCTGAAACCAGCCGCCATAGGCACAAGAGGAAGCACTCATGATCGATATTTCTGTAAAAGATCTCGTCAAAAGCTTCGACGCCGACACCAATCTGCTGGACGGCGTCAGCTTTGACATCCAGGCTGGCGAGCGTGTCGGCCTGCTTGGGCGAAACGGCGCAGGCAAGACGACGCTCTTCAAAATACTGACCGGAGAACTGGACTACAACACCGGCGAAGTGCGCTTTGCACCGGGCCGGAAGGTCGGCCTTATCTCCCAGATCCCGCATTATCCGGCAGGCTATACGGTAGAGGACGTGCTGCGCACGGCGTTTCGGGAACTTACCGATATCCAGGGCAAAATGCGCCGTCTTGAAGAGCAGATGGCTGCGCACCCGGATAAGGCCATGCTCACCGAGTACGATGCGCTTTCCACGCGCTTTCAGACCGGCGGCGGCTATGAGACAGACATGCAGACTGACAAGATCTGCAACGGTCTTGGCATTCCCGCCGCACAACGGCAGCAGGACTTTGACAGTCTTTCCGGCGGAGAGAAAACGCGCGTGAATTTAGCGCGGCTGCTGCTGGAAAAGACCGATATTCTGCTGCTTGACGAGCCGACGAACCATCTGGACATGCACGCGGTCGAATGGCTTGAGGGCTATATTGAAAAATTTAAGGGGACCGTCCTGACGATCTCCCATGACCGGTATTTTCTTGACCGCGTTGTGACCCGCATTGTCGAACTGCACGACGGCAAGGCAGAGTTTTATTCCGGCAATTATTCGTTCTATGTGCAGGAAAAGCAGGCGCGCTTTGAACTTCAGCTGAAGCAGTACGAAAAAGAACAGGCCAAGCTTTCGCAGCTTGGCTTCACGCTGGAGCGCATGAAGGGCTGGGGTATCAATAACCGCACGCTCTATCGCCGCGCCATGTCCATTCAGCACCGTATGGAGCGCATCGAAAAAACTGACCGTCCCACACAGGAGAAGACCATGCGGGCGAAATTCGCCCAGCGGGACTTCTTCGGCGACGAGGTTTTGTCCGTCAAGGGGCTCGGCAAGGCATACGACGGCCGGACACTGTTTTCAGACGTTGAACTGCAGGTCGCGGGCGGCGAACGCATCGCACTGCTGGGCGACAACGGAACCGGAAAATCTACATTTCTAAAGCTTCTGCTCGGCGAGGAGGCCGGCGCAGGCCGCGTGAAGTTCGGCCCCACGGTCAAATGGGCTTATCTGCCGCAGATCATTCATTTTGCCCACCCCGAGCGGACGCTGCTTGACACGATGCTCTATGAAAAAAACTGCACTGTACAGACCGCACGCGACCGGCTGGGCGCGTATCTGTTCGAGGGCGAGGACGTATTCAAGACCGTTTCAAGCCTGTCCGGCGGCGAGCAGAGCCGTCTGCGGCTGTGCATGCTGATGGATGAGAAGATTAATTTGCTGGTCCTCGACGAGCCAACGAACCATCTGGATATCGACTCGCGCGAATGGCTGGAGGATGCGCTGGAGGATTATGAGGGCACGCTCATCTTCGTCTCCCACGACCGGTATTTTGTCAACAAATTCGCCACGCGCATCTGGGAACTGGAAAACGGACATATCCGTGACTTCCCGTGCGGGTATGAAAAATACCGCTCCATCAAGGAAAAGGAGGCCATCGCGGCTCCTGCACCGGAGAAGCTGAAAAAGGAACGAAAGGAAAAGCCGAAAGCCTCCGGCAGTAAGATGCTGGAAAAGCAAGTCCGTGCGCTGGAACGTGAGATTGAAAAGCAAGAGCAGCTTTCCGCTCAGCTGGATACGCAGATTGAAGCCGCCGCATCCGATTATCAGGAACTGGCGCGGTTGATGGAAGAAAAGCAGGCTTGCGACGACACACTCACCGGCCTGATGGACGAGTGGGAGCGGCTTTCGTCTGATTTGGAGGGTGCAACATGATTCCGGTTTGGGTGATTGCGCTGCTTACAGTGCTCGGCGCAGTATGTCTGGCGCTGCCGCTGCACATCGGCATGACGGGCATTTGCCTGCTGCTGCTTGCGGCGGTTTTGCTGGCGCTGCGGATTTTGAAGAAAAAGAACGCACCGGAGCATTGGAGCCGTCTATTGACCGGTCTGACTGCCGCAGGCATGGCGGTGATTTTCGGTGCGATGGGGTATATTGCCGTGCAGGGACAGGACAGCATCATGGCACAGGACGAAACGCCGGCGTTTATCGTCGTACTCGGCGCGCAGGTGCAGGGCGATGGGCCGTCGCTGACGTTAAAAAAGCGGCTGGACAAGACGCTCACTTTCATGCAGAAACACCCGGATAAAACCGTGATCGTCTCCGGCGGACAGGGACCGGACGAAGCGTATACGGAAGCGTCCGTCATGGCCCGGTATCTGATCGAACACGGTGCGGATGCTTCCCGCGTCATAGAAGAGGACAAAGCATCCAACACGCGGGAGAATCTGCTGTTTTCGTCGAAGCTTGCCGAGGCGGCGGGATTTGATACGTCGCGTGTGCTGATCGTCACAAGTGATTTTCATATGTGCCGTGCAAAATATATCGCACGGACGCTCTCCATGGAGCCATACGGCCTTGCAAGCGATACATGGCCGTGGATCCTGAAGGTAAATTATACGCTGCGTGAGGTCTTCGCCTTTGCCAAGGCATTCTGGCAGTCAAGGCACGGATGACGCCCAAGCAGGCAGGAAGGGAACGGATATCATGACCGATAAGGATCTCAGACATCTCAGCCGCGCAGAACTGCTGGATATTCTCTACGAACAGCAGAAGCGGTATGAAGACAGCCTTGCGGAAAATCAGGCGCTGCGGCAGCAGCTGGAGGACCGGACGCTTCGCATTGCGTCCGCCGGCTCTATTGCCGAAGCGGCCATTCAGGTAAACGGCGTATTCGAGGCTGCACAGGCCGCCGCTGACCAGTATCTTGCCTCCGTCAAAGCTGCAACAGCCGACATGGTGCAGAAGACGGACGAGGCACAGCGGCAGCGCGAGGCGATCTTACAGGACGCAAAACAGCAGGCTGATAAGATCGTACAGGACGCGCAGGCGCAAGCAGACCGGCTTCTGACTGAGTCTGCCGCGCAGATCGACGCACGCTGGACCGAATTTCAGAAAAATGCCGACGCGCTGATCCATGCGCACGATGAACTGCGCATGCTGATCCAGAACCGGCAGGCGGATGTTTGACTTTTCCCGCTTTGGTGGTAGAATAACAGCAAACGACACAAAAAGGAGTGTTTTTTATGAGCGGATGCAGCGGCAACTGTTCCAGCTGCGGAGAAAGCTGCTCTGACCGCAAGCCGGAGAGCCTGCTGGCAGAGCCGAACAAGAAATCAAATGTCAAAAAGGTCATTGCAGTCGTCTCCGGCAAAGGCGGCGTCGGCAAATCGACCGTCACGTCGATGCTGGCCGTCGCCATGCAGAAGCTGGGGTACAAAACAGCCATTCTCGATGCAGATGTCACCGGCCCGTCCATCCCCAGAGCCTTTGGCCTGCACGAGCAGATCGTGGGCAGTGACGACGGCATGCTCCCCGCTGAGACGCCCGAGGGCATTAAGGTCATGTCCATCAATCTGCTTCTTCCGAACGAGACGGATCCCGTCATCTGGCGCGGCCCGGTCATCGGCGGCGCAGTCAAGCAGTTCTGGACGGATGTCTGCTGGGGCGATGTGGATTATATGTTCGTCGATCTGCCGCCCGGAACGGGCGACGTGATGCTGACGGTGTTCCAGTCGCTTCCGGTTGACGGTGTGGTGATTGTCACAAGTCCGCAGAGCCTCGTGTCCATGATTGTCTCCAAGGCCGTCAACATGGCGCGGATGATGAACGTACCGGTCTATGGCTTTGTGGAGAACTACAGCTATTTCCAGTGTCCGGACTGCGGCAAAAAGGTGGAGATCTTCGGAAAGAGCAAGCTGGACGAACTGGCGCTGCAATTCTCGCTGCCGGTTCTCGCGCGGCTGCCGATCGAACCGAATGTTGCAGCGCTGTTTGACGCAGGAAGCATGGCGCAGGCCGACGTCAGCGGCCTCATGCCCGCTGCCGAACTGATGGCAAAGGCATAATTCAAACCAGCAGTGCCCATGCGGGCGCTGCTGGTTTTTTGCGGCATAGCATCAACCGACGCTACCTTTTCCGAATACAACATCATTATTTCCTCCTTTATACGCGCAGATAGCGAAATATCCTCTCATGCCCCGGCTTTGCGCCACGCACGACATCAATGAACGGCTATCCGTGGTATAGCATCTCGCCGCTCTCCGACAGAACAACTCTGCCTCCATTTTTGCAATTCTCCGCTCAGCGCTGGTTAGAGTATTCTAACCAGCGCTGATTATATCACCAGTTCTGCACAATCACAATGATAATTCTCAAATTTGCGAAGAAAAACTTCAAAGGGTGCGGTTCGTTCAAAACCGTACCCTTTGGTAATATTACTCGTTTTTCTTCTATACGCGCAGCTTCCAATCTGCCACGGCGGCCGTTTCGTCCAGCAGCATGACACCCTGCGGCGGATTGCAGTCAATGGCACCCACGATGCGGTGGGGCACATACGGCTCCTCCAGATAGGCGATATCCTCGTCCGTGAGTTTAACTGCAAGCGCAGCGGCGGCATCATCCAGATACTTGGCTTTCGTCGTGCCCACGATAGGCGCGGCCACACCGTTGGCCCAATGCCATGCCAATGCAATCTCCTGCATCTGCACGCCGTATTTCTCCGCTAATTCGTGAACACGGGTGACAATCTGCATATCCTGTTCTTCAGTGCGGTCATATTTGCCCATGGCAACGCGGTCCGTCTTGCTGCGGAGCGTATCAGTGGTCCAAGTGGGCCGGGTCAGGTGTCCCGCCGCCAGCGGGCTGTACGGCATCAGGCTCACGCCCATCTGCCGGCATATGGGAATAAGCTCCCGCTCGTCCTCGCGGTAGAGCAGATTATAGTGGTTCTCCATCGCCTCGAATCGAGCCCAGCCGTGGTTGCGGGCACAAAGCTGCATATTGTAGAACTGATAGCCATACATGGCAGACGCGCCCAGCGCCCGGACTTTGCCCGCCTTGACCAGATCGTTCAGTGCCTCCATTGTCTCCTCAATGGGAGTTTCGTAGTCAAATCGGTGGATAATATAGAGGTCAAGATAGTCCGTTCCCAGCCGCTTCAAACTGCCGTCAATCTCCCTGTGGATGGCCTCCCGGGAGAGACGGCCGGGATTGAAATAGACCTTGGACGCGATCACGGCTTTCTCCCGGCTGATGTTCTTTTTCAGCGCACGGCCCAAATATTCCTCGCTGGTTCCGGCAGAATAACCGTTTGCGGTATCGAAAAAGTTGATGCCAAGGTCAAGGGCGTGCTTCACCACTTCCTCGGTAGCCGCTTCGTCCAGCGTCCAGTCGTGCATGGTTCCTGCCTTGCCGAAACTCATACAGCCCACGCAGACCTTGGAAATTTTAATATCGGTTTGTCCTAATTTCGTGTACTCCATTTGAATTGCTCCTTTATGCGTTCTCCGGCAGGATTTCGTTCACGCAGCCCAGTGCATTGAGGGTACGGGGGAAACCGATGTAGGGCAGGCAAACTGTCAGCGCGGCAAGCAAGGTTTCCTTGCTGTTGCCCACAGCGGCATTGCCGCCCACATGTGCCTTGACCTGCGGCTCGCAGCCGCCCTGTGCCACGAGAATGGCAAAGGTCAGCAGTTCCCGCTCCGGGATGGTCAGGAACTTACGGGTATAGAAGTCACCAAAGCAGTAGGCGGAAAGATAGTCCTGAATGTTCTTCTGATTTTCCGGCGCGGCGGCACGCATGGCGTCGATATGCTCCCCGAAAATGGATTTCTGTGCGGCGATGCCATCAGGCAGTCTGCTTTCCTCCGTAACGGTCTGACCGCTCGGCCCCGGCAGGGCAACGCCTTTTTCCGCCAATACCTCATTGACAGCGTTCACAGCATTTTCAGCTTTGCCAAGACCGATATAGGGCGCGCAATGGTAAACAGCCTCCTTGATCTCCTCCGGTTTTACGCTGGAAGCGAGAGCCGCGGCGGTGTGGCGCTTGACCTCGTTCATGGTCTGGTTGGTCGCAGCCACCACGAGGATGATCAACTCACGCAGTTTATCGGAGCGTTTTTTCCTCGGCGTAAACTTCGCCGTAAATGAGCCGCTCCTTGATCGCTGCAAATTCCGGGTCAGACACGGTCAGGTTCTTGTAAGTCTGCCCATATAATGCGCACATGGTTTCTGCGGCTTTCTCTGTTCTGTTCATTATGATTCCTCCTGATCCGAGCACAACTCTATTTCATCTTTCACGATTCAACTCGCCGGACGGCTCCAGTACGGCAGCCTTCGCACACGTTGAGCCAATGTCGATTCCGATTCATCCAGACAGCACAGGCGTCACCGCCCCGCCGCATCACAGGCGAATCACCAGATCAGCCTGCATCTGCTTTTCGGTAATTACATACATATTTGTGACTGCGCCGACCTGCAGTTTGTCCGTCAGGCCGTAATAGTTGAGGCAGGTGCCGCAGGTGAGAATTTCCACGCCGAGTTTCGACAGCGACAGCAGATCCTCCAGCGAGGCCGAGCCTTCGCAGGTGAGGCTTGCGCCGCCGTTATAGAACAGAATGGTGGACGGCAGCTTTTCCTGCTGTGTCAGCGCGAACAGGAAGCCCTTGAGCAAAATCTTGCCGAGTTCGTCGTTCCCTTCGCCCATATGGTCAGCAGAAATGACGACCACAACCGTTTTCTGCTCGGTAGGCGTCGTGCAGAGGTTTGCTTCATCACCTGTGCGCTCGACAGCTTCTCCCGTGGTGAGCGTGACGCGGTATTCCTTCTCCGAACGTTTTTCCGTCTCGATCGTGCAGCCCTTATTTTCTGCGAGCCGCGTCAAATTCTGCACGGCAATCTCGTTATCGACCAGAACCTCGACCGTTCCTGCACCGCCAAGTTCTTTCAGCGCATTCATCGTCTTAATCACGGGCAGCGGGCAAGTGTCGCCCAGAGCATTGACCTGAACCATGATAAAACCTCCTATAAGCTTTTTCGGTCTTTGCACACTAAATTATGGTACATCGTCGTATAAATTACAAGAAGGCGTCAAATTTACATGGCGGCGCAGAATATTGCGGCTGCGTGTTCAGCAACTGCACCTGCAAAGAGGCCGATGCAATGCGGCGGAGCACACAAACACAGAGCAAACCGCAAAAACACTATCGCCGCGCACATAAACGCCGCCCGCAATTCATACGGATGGCGGCATGACCTTACGCAAACTCGCCAGCCTTCCGCAGTCTGCCTATCTCCAGCCGCATCTGGAGGAATTTGATAAGGAACTTCAGGCAATCAAGTGCGTCTAAAAATTGTCCAGCTGACACGCTTGCTTCATTAAAAATTTTGATTTTAATGATTTTGCCCGTTTCATCCCTTCAATCATTACCACTGGCCGTGCCGGTGGTTTTCTTTATACAAAAACAAAATCGTAACCCAACGAAGTG
>ERZ772892.3741-NODE-3741-length-10652-cov-3.005379_pt1 | contig 10652 bp, 10 predicted proteins | sample MGYA00512126_ERZ772892 | MGnify/ENA primary metagenome ERZ772892 (study PRJEB29015, sample SAMEA2737697) | human gut metagenome | biome: human gut; feature: human-associated habitat; material: faeces | place: China | collected 2012 ... | reverse complement strand
GGGGTGATTTCTAATTTTAGGGATTTGTTAGACAGCCCCTTTCTTTTGCATATAAATTCTGTAAAGACGATCATGGAAATTCTTATTTGTTGTAACTGAATGGATATTTATCGGTAGTAGAATGGAATGTTTAATATGGAATGAGCGTATTTTGTAAAAAATGCGATGATCAGAGCAAAAAAAACGGACTTATTTTGTTCTTTCTATAATTAAGTACAATTGCTTGAATTTCACGATTGGACGGCCAAGGTAGCTGGAGGTGCTGTAACCGTTCGCTTTTGCCCAATCTACGACTTTGTTACGCTGCTTTTCCGGATAGTAGATTGTAAGTAGTTTTTTCTCTATTTGCTCTCGCCATGATTCTGGTAAACTTATGTTGTTAAGGTGGCTAATTGAGGCAATGCCAAGAGCGAGAGCAACGACACTATGGGTGAAGTCTCCACTTTCGGGTGTGGGCTCTATCTGTAAATTTTGTTTCACTCCATCCACGAGGCTCTTGATAGCAAGAATATCTTGGGTGAGGTTGAGTTCTGAGATGAAATCAACCTCTACTTTTGCTAATTGATGAAATAGATCTCCTTTCTCTGCGCCAAGTAGTTTTAAACCCCAATCAATTTGGAAACACAGAGATTCTACAGCTCTCTTTATACTGAGAGCATCTTTTTTCTTTGGATTTTTTTTGTATGCCATGACGAATAGAATGTTAAAATGAGTGTGCAAAAATAATGGTGAAGTATGCAGAAACATTGCACACATAAAAAAAATTGCTATAAATTAATATATTTAGGTGGTATGCAGTATTTTTGCATACAAAAAAGTTAACTTTGTACTAAATAAGATTATGAATTCTACCCTATAAAACATGCTATCAAGATATCTAAAGTAGGAAAAACAATTAGATGAGATATACAAAAAGGGTTTAAGCAATTGAATAATAGAAAATAGTAATAATATTTTGAAAATCACGGAAGTTTAGAAAATGATAAGTAAAACCTTCAACCGCTATATCTGGTTGCTCAACACGCTGCTTCAGCATCGCAGATTAACTTTTGAGGAGATAAGCTGTCGATGGAAAGATAGTTGTCTCGGTGATGGTAGACCGCTTGCATTACGTACATTCCACATGCATAGAGAAGCTATTGCAGAACTTTTTGGTGTAGAGGTCGAATGTGATACATCCAGCTATGAGTATTATATTTCTTCTTCTAGTCAACTGAAAAATGACAAGACTCGTCAGTGGTTGCTTAACTCCTTCACTGTGTCTAACATGATAGAAGCAGGGCGCAACATGAAAGATCGAATTTTGTTTGAGGAAATTCCTGAAGGAACTGAATATCTCCAAACAGTCATAGATGCAATGCAACGAAAAAAGGAATTGAAGATTGATTATAAACCTTTCAATGGTCATCAGTCAATATTTCACTTGCAGCCATACGCTATGAAGGTTTACCATCAGCGTTGGTATGTAGTCGGCTATCTCAAAGAGCAGGAGGGAATAAGGAATATTGCCCTTGATCGTATTTTGGAAATGGAATTGACAGATGACTCATTTATACTTCCCAATGATTTTGATGCAGAAGAATATTATGCTCATACAGTTGGCATATTTGTCAATGGCAAATTGAAGCCACAGAAAGTAGTTGTTCGGGTATTCGGTGTTCATGTAGAGTATATGCGTTCTCTGCCACTGCATTTCTCTCAACAAGAGATAAAAACAGAACACAAAGAGTACAGCGACTTTGAATACCAACTTTGCTTAACTCCAGAGCTAACAAGTCAGCTACTTGCTATGGGTGAAAAGATCGAAGTTATGGAACCAATAGGGCTGCGTGAAGAAATTAGAAAACGACTTTTTGCTGCCATAAATAGATATAAATAGGAAAATAATGGCGTGCAGAGTCTTAGCAGAGATCAATAATACATAGTTATAAACTCTAAATGAAGAAATTGAAAATGGTTAATAATTACACAATAAAAACAACCTATTACGATAGGAAAATGGATGAAAAGTTGCTAACCCAAATAAACGAGCGGTTTCCTTGGATCATCAGTTATGTTAAATCACATAATTGTTTAGATTTCCAGACTGGAAATGATCCTAAAACTAATCGTTCTTGGTTTTCTATATATAGAGGTACTGGACGTATACTAACCTTTCGTAGTCATTCGGGTAAAGTTAATGAAATATGTGATGTAGCCGAGGCTTACAAAGAATTAATGCAACCAGATTTTTTTAGAAATCCAACACCGGATCAGTTTGACACATATTTAGCGAAAATCGCTTCCACGGAAAAGTTCAAAAGATACTATGAAGATACAAAAGAAGTTCGCAATGAAGGATATTATCAGACATTAATAGGACGTCGTTATACGTTCGAAGTTAAAGATTCTGATGATTTTATTCTTTTTGACAAGGAACTAGTTATCGGTTTTAAAACAAAAGACATAAAAGATGAATGGAATAAGGAAATCGTAGACCAACAAACATTGAAAATTGAACAATTAAGAAAGACGTACAATGGAACACTCCCTGAAGAAATAAAACCTGAGTATGGTGAATTTGACTTCCTTGGTCTAAATACTAATGGAGATATATTGATAATGGAACTTAAACAAAATGATCCTACTAAGACTGCATTGTCGCCCATTCAAACTTCATATTACTATCTACAGTTTCAAAAATTAGCTAGAGAAGATGATAAGTTGTACCAACGAATAAAAGCAATGATCGAGCAAAAAATAGATTATGGACTTATCGGTTCCAGTTACAAAAATAAAATACCATTAAAGCTTTCCGGAAGAATAATACCGTGTGTAATTGTGGGAGAAGACAGTAATTTGTCTAAAACAATCTGCGAAAGATATAGATTTATTCGTGATTTATTTTTGCCGGAAATGAAAGCATACACATACATACGCGAGGAGGGTACTCTCGTTACATCAGAAAAATTAGAAACAGAATGAATCTTATTATTCATCGTGGGGCTGACCAGATAGGTGGTTGTATTACAGAAATATCGACTGAGAATTGTAAAATTCTTATAGACTTCGGTAGCAATCTTCCTGGTTGCAAAAAAGAAGAACTGACAGAAGAACAAGTAAAATCAATCATAGGAAATGCTGATGCCGTATTCTATACACATTATCATAGTGATCATGTTGGTTTGCACCATCTGATACCAACAAATGTCCTTCAATATATAGGAGTAGGAGCAAAAGAAGTTATGCTCTGCAAATATGACGCTTTGAGGGTTCACGGAGATTACTCCAAACAGATTGAAGCAATAGAGCGTATGGAAACCTATTGTGCGGCAAAACGTATTGATGTCAGTAAGAAAGGGAAGATTTTCGTTACTCCGTATTTTGTTAGTCATTCTGCTTTTGATGCATATATGTTCTTAATAGAATGTGAGGGAAAGAAGATATTGCACACAGGAGATTTTCGCAGACATGGCTATATTGGCAAAGGTCTTTTTCCTACTTTGAAGAAGAATGTGGGAGAAGTTGACATACTTATAACAGAAGGAACAATGTTAGGAAGAAGTCAAGAATGTGTGATTTCAGAGAGCGAAATACAGAAGAATATTATAAAGGCATTGCGTGAACACAAGTATGTCTTTGCCTTGTGTTCGTCAACTGACCTTGACCGGCTTGCAACATTCCATGCGGCGTGTAAAAAGACTGGACGTATATTCTTAGTTGATGAGTATCAAAATAGGGTTCTTAATGTATTCACGAAATATGCAGGATGCAAATCTGATTTATTCCAGTTTAATGCTTTCAAGCTAATCAATTATAGAACTGTCAATGTTAGAAACAAGCTACAGAAGGAAGGGTTTTTAATGCCAATTCGAATGAGCAGTGGCTATTTGCTTAAGGGAATGCTCGATATATATAATGATGAAAAACCGTGGTTGATATATTCTATGTGGGGTGGCTATACAAAAGAGGGTAAAGACTACACAAATAGCGATGTTATAAATATCCGTAATCTGTTTGGCGATAGAATATTAGATGGAACAATGGATGGTGTTCACACAAGTGGACACGCTGATGTTGAAACATTAAAAGAAGTCTGTCAAACTGTTCATCCTCGTATTGGAGTCATACCTATACATAAAGATGAGAACTCACGATATGATAGCATTAGTGGAATTTCTTCATACTTTATATTCGACGAAGGTGATGTTGACATACATGACATTCATATTTCTATAAAATGAAAATACTTCAAATTTCTGATACACATAATCAGCATCGGCAGTTGACCGATCTTCCAGCTGCTGATGTCATTGTACACTGTGGCGATTTTACGGACAATGGTACAGAGGAAGAAGTGCTTAACTTTCTCAACTGGTTCATCGAATTACCCTATTCTCACAAAATCTTCATAACTGGTAATCATGACCTTTGCCTTTGGGAGGCTGAAGGCATTGAAGATTTGCCTAACAATGTATACTTCCTTCAAGATTGTGAATGTGAGATTGATGGTATTAAGTTCTTTGGTTTGGCATATAACCATCCTGAGACTTTGATACCAAATGATGTTGATGTGCTCATTACTCATGAACCTCCTATCATGATACTTGATGAATCAGCAGGAATTCACTGGGGAAATGCATTACTTCGAAACAAGGTTTATGAGGTAAAGCCACATTATCATTTGTTCGGTCACGCTCACGAAGGATATGGTACATTCAAGGATGAGCACATCATTTTCTCAAATGGGGCAATACTTGATGACCACTACAACTCTTGCCATAAACCTAAACTGATTATCTATAAATAGGCCAAATTATAGTTCTCCTGATGGTTATAAACAACAAAAAGTGTATATGCTAAGGTTAACTGGAAAGATGAAGTCGGATTATATTTTGATCGTATTGGCATTGACATATATTCTATTTGTATTTTATTGATAGTTAACTATATCTATTCCTGTTCTGGTATCATTCCTAAAATGATATGCCTTTCCTCTCCTGATTCTGGAAGACGGAAGGATAGGCGATACATCGTCTTAGGGATTTCTCTAGGCGTATAATCACTATAAGAGCACTTTATTTTCTAAAAGCTCTATACGTTTATATAACATGTCAAGGAGCCGACTGTTTGCTTTTATTAGCTCACGAAGATCATCTGCCGCTTCGATATGCACGCTACTACAGTCTTTAGCGACTCCAATATTAGTTCCGATAGTACCGGAATTATTGACATACACATTCCCGTCTATTTTATTAAATAGTTCTAATGCAGACATATTCAGTACTTCTGCTATTTTATTTAGCCTGGTTAACGTGAGGTCAGTTTCACCATATTCAATCTTACAATAGGCACTTGTTGATAAGTTCAACTTTTCTCCCATTTGTTCTTGTGTAAGATTCTTTTCCATACGAAGCATTTGCAGCCGATGTCCTACTATCTTCTTTAAATCTGTTTCCATGTATCTTGTTATTGGGAAGCAATTTATTATTGGACAAATGTAACAATTTTAGTGGATATAACAAATGCTATTTTATACTTATTCGAGAGAACTGTGGAAAATGCGATGGCGCAAATAGCTTGGAGATGGGAAAACGACCTCGTTTTATTGAACATACCACTCTTTTCCCTTTTCTCATTGATATTTGGAGATAACTATTCGTTTAACGGATGGTTGTAGTAAATATTGTGTATACAATGCACCTTAATGTGTGCTTAACTTTGCAGTCAGAGAAAACACAATCATTCATAACAGTAAATCATTATTGAAAAAAGAACATTCTATATTGTATTAAAAGAGCGAAATATTGCACTAAAAAACAAACATAGCATTAATAATAAATAATAAACAGACATGAAGAAGATTTTACTATTGTTCTCTATTTGCCTAATTCCAATGTTAGGCTATGCACAAACCGATGAAAACGGTAAAGAAAGAGTCTATATTGATTATTTCTCGCGTCCCGGTACTATCAGTAATATTTTGGCGGAAGCATTGCGTAATAAAGTAATAGAAGGTATCCAGAAGATGGATCGTGTAGAACTTATTGATGTTGATTCTAATGAAGCATTGAAGACTGAAGCGAAAAGACGCCAAGAGGCTTCTGCTATGGGAGATGCCGTTTGCAGAAGCGAGGTCATGACAACGTTAGGCGCCCAATATCTTATTCAGGGAAATATTACCAGTATGCAGGGAGTTAAAAAAACAGATAGTAAAGGGAAGACCTATTATCAGGGGAGTGTTTCTTACACGTTGAAAATAGTAGACCCTTCTAACGGTACACTCAAAGGAACCCAGACATTCACTCACGAGGGGCTGACCGGGAATATTGGCGATACTCCTGATGAAGCTATCATTAAGACTTTGGATTATGTAGTAATAAGCATGGACGATTTTGTTGACGAGTATTTCAAAATGAAAGGAACGATTGTACAGATTGAGAGTACCAAAAAAGATAAAGCACAAACTGTATATATCGATCTTGGAACCAAGAGAGGGGTACAAAAAGGCCAGAAATTTATCGTTTACATAGAGATGGATATTGCCGGAGAACTGTCATTGAAAGAAGTCGGACGCTTGAATGTGAAAGAAGTATTGAGCGGAACGCGTTCTTTATGTACCGTGAGCAAAGGCGGTGAGGAGATAATGAAAGCATCGAAAGAAGAAAAGAAATTGATTATTCTTTCTCGAAAAAATACCTTTTTAGGCGGACTTGGACTATGATGAAGTTACGAATACTGCTTTTGAACCTGCTAGTTGTATACACTATTCATTTCATGGCACAGGAGTCATATTCCAATGACGTAACTTGTGTGAAGGCAGATGATAACATAGCCGTTATCACCGCTTCCGGAACAGCCGAAAAAAAGAAGGATGTATATAATATGGCATTGAAGTCGATCTTTAATGCTATATTCCTCAACGGCATTGACGGAGTGGAAAACGGACAGCCGCTCGTCGGGAAAGAAGATTCTTACTATATGAATCAGTTTTTCAGTTCACGTTATATGCTCTTTGTGAAGAACTATGAAACGGTAGGAGACCCGGTACGGCAATCTTCCAATCTATACAAAGGTACAGTAACGGCTCAAATCTTATTAGGTGCGCTTAAAAAAGACTTGATACGGAATAAATTGATGACGAGACCCCAGGAAGAAATGTCGATGGAGGAAACTCGGCAACAAATGGCTTTGCCGACAATCATGGTAGTCCCCTATAAAAGCAATGACCGAAGCTCATACGCCGATATTCTGAAAAATGATTTTGATCTTCGTATAGCCGTAAGTACGGTAAAGGAGGGATTTGTTAAGCTTGGCGTGAAGACGGTGGCTGCCGAGGGAAAACAGTCAGGAACTTTGCGCGCTTCCGAATGGGAAAGTAAGAATGCTGATTCCAATGATAAGCAGTTGTTGATGAATTCGGGAGCGGACGTCTATGTGATTGTTGATTTACAAAAAGACATATCTGCAGCTTCGGGAAGTAGAGTCTCATTGATTATGACTGCTCGTGAAACGGCTACCGGAGTAGATTTGGCTAGCCGGAAAAGCTGGACGAACCGCTTTAGGACGACGGACGTGGATAAGTTATGCGCATACGCGGCACAAGATGTTCTGGATGGTTTTCTGAAAGATATCTCGAAAGAGTTTGCCCGGAAAGTTCAACAGGGGAATACGGTTGTTCTTCGGGTTAGTCTCGCAGATAATGCTATCAATACGATGAATAGCCGGATAAACGGTAGTACTACTCTTTCGGCGCATATACGCAATTGGGTACGAAAAAATGCCCAGGGAGGACGCTACCATATTCAAGGTGTTGTGGACGATAGTCTGATATTTGATTCGATACAGATTCCTGCAAAGGACAGCGACGGCTTGCCGATGGATTGCATCACGTTTGCGGATAATCTGGTTAATTATCTGAATGATTCCGGAATAGATAGTGAACATAGAGTGGATGGAAGTACCATCTATTTGACTATTCAATAAATCAAGGACGTATGAAACATTGGCTTTTATTTATTCTTGTGATTTCATGGTTTTGCTTTCCGCTTTCCGGTCAACAAACGAACCGTCCTGACTGGGTGAAACAGCATCCTGTTAGTGGTTTAAGTTACATCGGAATAGGAATGGCTGAAATATCGGAAGGAGATTATCAGCAAAAGGCAAAGCAAAACGCTTTGTCTGATCTTGTATCTGAAATTCAAGTGGTGATTGCCGCCAATTCTTTGTTGAATACGTTGGAGGACGATGGTAATGTGAAACAAACCTTCGCAGAAAGTATTCGTACAGAAGCCCGGGCGGAAATAGAGAACTTTCGTCTGGTGGATTCCTGGCGAAGTGACAATGAGTATTGGGTTTATTATGAACTGAATAAGGATGATTATGCGGCTTTGGTGGCAGCACGTCGTCAGAAGGCAATCCGTAACGGCTTCGATTTCTGGTATAAGGGACACATTACCTTACAACAGGGAGATTTAATGACTGCCATTGAATTATTCTCGAATGGAATGGAGGCTATACGCCCGGTACTTAATCAGGAATTGTTCTGCTCTTACGAAGGAAAGACAATTAATCTGGCGACTGAACTATATGCGGCTTTGGCTGGAGTATTTGATGGAATAACGATTGTTCTGAATCCGGTAACCGTTTCAGTCACGCCGTTTCAAGGTATAAGGGAGCCTATTGCTATAGGTGTTTACCGTAATGGAAATCCGTTAAGGAATATCCGGTTGAAAGCCGAGTTTGTTTCCGGGGCGGGAGATTTGTCTTCCATGTCTCCCACCAACGAATCGGGAGTTGGCGCTCTTTATGTGCGCAATATTACTTCTAAACAGGCACAGCAGGAAATTGGAATTTCATTAATTGATGATGTGTTCAGCTTGTTCCGGAAGGGAAGTTATGCAGCTTTATTCAAGCAAATGCTTTCTTCTCTTCCCGGAGCAACGTTGACTATCAACACGGTGCAGACACAGACTTCAGCTTATGTTAGAAGTGCGCAGAGCGATATAGAGGCGGTGGAACGAACTGTGAAGAGTTTGCTGAACAATCATTTCTTTAACGTAGTTGCATCTCCTTCTGAAGCCGACATTATCGTTACATTGGATAATAAGTGTCGTAAAGGCAATACCGTTCCGGGTGAACTGTACAACTTCATCGAATTCTTTTCTACGTTGGGGATTAAAATAGAAAATAACCGGACGGGGCAAATCCTATTGAATTATTCTATTAATGATGAACGGACATTAGTACCTGAAAATAAGTCCGCTTCTCAAGGCAAGAATATGGCGGCGCGTGAATTGATAAAACGGTTGAACCGGGAGTTTGCACGTGAATTGAAGAAAATAACATTCGACAGAACCGGAAAGATTCCGGAAAGACAGAAGATGTTGCCGGATGTTCCTGTTCCGATAGTCGGTGCTTCCGTACCGGAAAAAGAAGCTGATCCGGTTATATCTGTCCCTGTTGTGGTGCCGGAAGTTATTCCTGCTCCTTTGGTTCCGGTTAAGTCCGCCAAACCAGAGAATCAAAAGGCAATTCGGGTTGAATGGTTGGATGGTGTCTTTGTTGAATTTGACAAACTTGCAACTTTAGGAGACAAATCGAGGATACATCTTAAGATTGTGAATACAAATGCTGACGATTGCGAAGTGGACTTATATAGTGGAAATCTGACGGTTATAAACGAAAAAGGTGAAGAATCTCCGATTGTCAGTGTCAAACTGGGTTCTAAGTTCAATGACCGCAGAGTCACTGCGCTCATTGTGCCTGATCTGCCTACGGAGATGGTTATTGAGGTAAGTAAGTTGCAATCTGTGGCACTGCTGCAATTGAAGGATTTCAAAAATAATATAGTGAAGTTGAGAGGCTTGAAATGAATCATATATTAACATTAAAAAAGACTTGAAATGAAAAGAATTAATTTATTGGGAACAGCATTGCTAACCATTGCTGTTATGACAAGTTGCGGTAGTTCAAAACCTGTAACACAAACAGTGCAGCAACCGGCAGTGCAACAGGACGTAGAAATTAATGTTCGGGACCGGAATTTCAAACGAACAAAGAGTATTTTAGAGCTAGTTCGATGGGACTTTCTACGGATATGTCTATTGCAAAGAAAAAAGCGATGACGGAGGCCCGGGCTGAAATTGCTACTGCTATCAATGCAAAAGTGAAATCGGTAACCGATAGTTATGTTTCCTCTTATCAGCAAGGTGAAAATGATGAAAGCAAAAGTCGTTATCAATCATTGACCCGTACGGTAGTGGAACAGGAATTGAGCGGTACGCGTGTAATTTGTGAAAAAACCATGAAGACTCCTGATGGTAAATACAAAGTATATGTCTCTCTTGAACTGGCAGGAGAGGAAATCATGAATGCTATGGCAAATCGTATTAAGAATGATGACAAATTGCGCATTGACTTTGAATATGAAAAGTTCAAAAAGGTATTTGAAGAAGAAATGAGTAAAAACGCCCAATAATCAGCTTGTTTAGAACACAGAGGATAGTAATGATCTCTTTAATAACTACCCAACTATTTGAAGATTGAATGATGAAACTTAATTTGTCGGATATAAGATATAATTGGGTAGTTATTTTTATTATCCAGTTGCTTTTGTCTCCCGGTATTGATGTGTTTTCACAGGCAATGCCTGTTGATACAGTTTATAACCA
>ERZ772892.3730-NODE-3730-length-10692-cov-2.752562_pt1 | contig 10692 bp, 10 predicted proteins | sample MGYA00512126_ERZ772892 | MGnify/ENA primary metagenome ERZ772892 (study PRJEB29015, sample SAMEA2737697) | human gut metagenome | biome: human gut; feature: human-associated habitat; material: faeces | place: China | collected 2012 ... | reverse complement strand
CACCTAACATAAAACTACGCGCGTCCTTATCCACTCCGGTAATTTTAGGAATGATACCATTCTTTCCATCGATCTCCACCTCCTGCGCGATCTCTCCTTTAAACAGAGAACCGGTAATACTTTCATAAATAAACGTATCTCCGGGTTTCATCTTTCCTTTTGCATACAATGCAGCCATTTTGGCACTCGTTCCTGTACCACATGGGCTTCTGTCTACCTGTGCATCGCCAAAAACCACACAGTTTTTCAGATCAGCTTGTTCATTTTCTGTCGTATCATAAAACTCAACCAGGTCAACGGTTGTGATATCCAGATACGGATGTCTGATTTCCACTGTACGGTTGATTTTTTCTCTCAATTCTATTCCGATCTGTGTCAATTTTTCTACATTCTGAAGTTCCAGAGAAATCCCGATCTCTCTGGCATTTACAAGTGCAAAAAAAGAGCCTCCAAAAGATATGTCGAAATGAATTTCTCCCCCCCCCGCCAGTTCTGTACACAGATCTTCTTTATATAAAAATGCCGGAACATTCAGGATGCTGACTTCTTTCGCCTTGCCATCTACTACATGGACATTGGTACGGATCAGACCTGACGGAGCATCCAGAACTACTTCTGTGTACGGCTCCTCTGCCGGAACCATTCCCGTTTCCACCACCATGGATGCAGTTCCGATACTTCCGTGACCGCACATATTCAGACAACCTCCACTGTCCATAAAGATCACACCGAAATCCGCCTCCTCATGAACCGGCTGTGTCAGAAGAGCCCCGAACATATCTCTGTGTCCGCGTGGTTCCAGCATCAATGCAGAACGGAGAAAATCATAATTTTCCATAAGATATTTCTTTTTTTCCATCATGGTATCTCCCGGAAGATACGGAAATCCATCATAAACGATTCTGGTTGATTCTCCCATTGTGTGCGAATCAATTGTTTTGATCTCATAGGCATATGGCAGAACTTTTGGCTGAAATCCCATTGCACATCCTTCCTTTCCTATAACGTAAAAAAGCAAAGACATCTTTTACAGACATCTTTGCCGGACATAAACTTTATATAATTTTATCTTATTATATAAAACCGCTTTTCATTAGTAAAGAAACACTTTCTTATCCCTGCCATTCCAAATTTTAATGACGCCAAAAACTTTTACAGATATTGCAAATGCTTCCTTTATCCGCTATAATGTCAATAACCGATGGAGGACCACAGACAATGTGTGTCCTCTTTTTATTTTGGGAGGGAGTGATTTTATGGACATCAGTAAATATGCACTTTTCGCAGATGTTGCCGACACAGGAAATTTTACAAAAAGCGGAGAACGTATGGGGTACACCCAGCCCGGTGTCAGTCATATCCTGAAGGCCATGGAATCTGAATTCGGTTTTCCACTGTTTGTCAGAACAAAACAGGGTGTCGTCCCTACCCATAATGCCGAGGCGATCCTTCCTCTGGTACGTCAGCTTCTTGCCGTCAACGAACAGCTGGAGCAGACCGTCAGTTCTCTGAACGGACTTACCAAAGGTTATCTTACGATTGCTTCTTTTGCAAGCATCGGGCGCAGCTGGCTTCCCACTGTGATCCATACATATCAGCAGAAATTCCCCGGAATCGAAATCGAACTTCTCGAAGGTGGAACTAATGACATCGTTCACTGGGTTGAAAACAGCCGCGCAGACTTCGGACTTTTAAGCAAATGGAATGTAGATTCTCTGGAATGGATTCCACTGTACGAAGATCCTCTGATGGCCATTCTCCCAAAAGACATGGATATGCATGGAAAAAAAGCTTTCCCAATCACAGAAATGGCCAATCAGCCTTTCGTTATTTCCGCGGAAGGTGTCGATTATGACATCCATCAGGTACTGAAAGAAACCGGCATCGAACCGGATATCCGTTTTTCCTCCATGGATGATCATGTGGTGATCTCTATGGTTGCCAATAATCTCGGAATCAGCATGCTTCCAAACCTTGTTATCGGAAATGCACGTGCCCAGATTCAGGCATTGCCTCTGGAACCCAATTTTTCCAGAGAACTTGGTATCGGTATCCGTTCCTATGCCGGTCTCTCTCCTGCTGCACAGCAGTTCATCGCTGCTATTCAGGAACATATAAATACTTTTTAAATTCTAGTATCAGTTAACGTGTGACTCACTCGGGATATTTCTATTCCGTATAAGTATTTCCATTCTCATCAATCCAGGTACCATCACCATTGTCGGTATAGCCTACACCGTTTGAATCACGATAATAATAATCACCGTTTGTAGTCTCTTTTATATCCACCGTTCCATTGACGCCCTGAAGCTCACGTTGCTTCAGTTCGATTCCGGAATTATAATTCTCATCATTCCATGTACTATAGGAATTTCCATTGGCATCTGCCCAGGTACCATTTCCCTGATAACTGTAACGGAAGCCATTATCATCAGAATAAGTTCCGTTTCCGTTATCGTAAAGAACTCTGGATTCGGTATCACCTTCGCCAGCTGCCACGATTGATGCAACTCCGGAAGAACCACTGAATCCACTGGTGTATGGCACTCCGTCCGGCAGCTGCTCATAATAATAGCCATCACCATCGGTAGGATAATCATTTTCAGAGGTTGTATTTTCCGTTGCCTGCGCATTGTTTTCCCCGTCAGATACAGATGACATTTCCGTAGCATTTTTTTCTGTGGATTTTTCCACATTTTGTGACATATTCTCTGTAGCCGTTACTTCTGTATCATCCTGCCCGCTCTGTGTTTCCGTGATTTCCTGCATATCTACCAGTTCAGAAGTCTTCTCTGTCTGCTGCATCGGATTCTCATTACGAATCTCATTCCCCTCTGCCTGACCGGTTCTTTCCGTACCGGCAGACACTGCAGCTTCCGTTAGTTCTGACGAAATATTAAACACCAGATTACCACCTGCTAAAAGCGCCGCCATCATAATTCCCGGAAGGATTCCTCTTCGAAGCTTTCGTATATTTATCATATACATAATTCTGTCCCTGAATACCATTCCGCTGTCATTCAGGCTCGCTGTTACATACGGAACCTGATTATCCATCGCAACAGTTCGAAGAAGCAGCTGTCTGTACATACTGCATTCCTTCTTGTTCACGCTGTGTACGACTGCCGTATCACACAGATTCTCAATATCTTCATCTGCCTCCTTCAACATCAGAAGAAGAAATGGATTAAACCAGTACACAGAAGCACCGATTCGAAGAAGCATCTTATACCAGAGGTCTTTGTGGTAATAATGTGTCAGTTCATGATAGAATACAAGTTTTCGTTCTTCTGCCGAATAACCGGTTGCCGGAAGATACAGTCTTGTACGAAAAAGCCCGGCCAGAAGCGGTGTTGTAAGTCCTGCATTCTGCGTCAACTCCGGAGCTTTTCGAATATGTCTGTTTCTGCATGCCTTTCTGTATATCTGAATGCTTACCGGATCACTGACCGGAAGACTCATTCTCTCCAGATTTTTCACTGACAGATAATACGCCACAAATTCTCCTGCCATTTTCAGAATTGCAACAATCAGCCAGACTGTAAGAAAAATACCTGCTGCAATTCCCGTCCATTTACCATTCTCATGAATAGCCGGTGGCTTCTGAATGGAAACTCCTGCGAAATTCTGTATATTTTCACTCACAGGCTGTGCAGTATCAGAGACCTTTGTAGTCTGCACCTTCCTCTGACCACTGCTTTCCGTGACAGACTGCTGCACTTTAAAATCCACAATCGAAAATGCAGCCGGCAAACGTATCGGAATCAGAAGGCTGAGCACGACAAACATCCATATGAAATATTTCCACCTGGCTGATACTTTATTTTTAAGTGGACGCGCAAGCAATTTCACAAGTAAAATCACAATTGCCGCAATAATATTTAATTTCAGAATATGCAAAACAAATACTTCCACAATCCACTATTCCTCCCTGTCTTCCATCTCCTTAAGAAAATCGCTGAGCTCATGAATTTCTTCCGAACTGATTTTTTTCCCCTGATAAAGGGATGTTACAAATTTTTTCAGTGAATTTCCATAAAGTTTCTCAAGAACGCTCTGGCTCTCATGTGCCTGATAATCTGTCTGTGAAATCAACGGCGTATATAGATTCATTTTTCCCTGCTTGGTCACTTCTACAAAATTTTTGGATTCCAGTCTGGTCAACAATGACAGGATTGTTGTCGGTGCAAGATTTTTTCTGGTATTGATTACTTTTTCGATCTCCGGTCGCGTCATCGGCGGAGTGCCATTCCACAGAACAAGCATAATATCCAGTTCTGATTCCGGAAGCCTCTGATATGTTTTTTTCACTTTTTCGTCTCCCTCTGTTACTAATTTCTACAAATGTAGGATCAGTTTAATTGTATCATATCCGCCACCAATTACAACTGTTTCCTTTCCACAATGAAACAACTCACTTATCAGTTTTCTGTATAATTGTTTCCATTCTCATCACTCCATGTTCCGTCACCGTTATCAGTAAATCCTGTCCCATTATCATCGCGGAAATAGTAATTTCCATTTGTAGTCTGTGTAACTGTCACGCTGTTGCCGTCTGCATCTGTAAGGGTGTGCTGTTCAAGCTCTGCTCCCATATAATGTGTATCATCATTCAATGCCTGCCAGGTTTTACCATTTTGGTCTGTAAAATAAATCTCATCGTCGGTTGTGTAGACTGTTCCATCATCACCGATATATTCACTGTCATAGTTTGTATAAATGATTCTGTCTACAGAAACACTGTTTCCATTGCTGTCAAATAATGTCAGAGTAGTTGTAGAAAGAACATCTGCATTTCCTTCTGAAGAACTTTCCCCATCCGAGTCACTTCCGTCTGCATCTGAAGAAGAGGAGGTCGCTCCCACACTCTGGCTGTCAGATGCATTCTTGGATGTAGAATCATAAGTAACTGCATCACTTTCCTGCCTTGCAGAAGACGGATTTCCCGGATAGGAAATGTCCTCTATCAGTTTTCTTACTTCACTGATATCATCTGCATCTTTTGCATATCCAACCGCCATATACAAGCTTTTTCCCTCAGAATAAATCGTCTGATAACATGCCTCATATGTATCATCACATCTGGCAATTTCCACCTTATCATCATCCACCGAATATTTATAGACAATTATATAATCACTGCCATTTGTGTAACTTGCATAAGCCCCTTCCGTATTCGCCTTCTGCCATCCGGAATCTGCCGGTGGCTGCATATAAAAATCACCATTCCCGGCGGCCATAACATTTCCACCGGAAAAAACGCCCAGCGCCACAGCTGTCATCAGTGTCATTAATTTTGCAGATTTCATCTTCATAATAGATTCTCCCTTTGACTTTTATTTTCTACTTTTGTAGAAGTTATTTTCATTCTACATCTGTAGAATATTCCTGTCAATTCTTTTTTTCTACAATTGTAGAATTTTTTAGACGCTCGCCGTACCGCTGCCATCTCCTCGATATGTAAAAAAAATCCACTGTAATATTCCCCGTTCACAGTAAGTAACTGTCGGCTTTCTATTACAGTGGAAAAATCTCGTACCTGCTATTTTTGTTTTCTCAGAAAAATTACATTCCTTTTGCCTTCTTTACGCACTCCAACTGTGCCTCGATCACTGCGCTGCGCAGTCCCTTTTCTTCCAGAACACGTACTGCCTGAATCGTCGTTCCTGCCGGTGAACATACCATATCTTTCAGTTCGCCCGGATGTTTGCCTGTCTCCAGCATCAGTTTCGCACTTCCGAGTACGGCCTGTGCCGCAAATTTATATGCCTGTGCACGCGGCATTCCATCCGCAACCGCTGCATCTGCCATCGCCTCAAGAAACATAAATACATATGCCGGAGAACTTCCTGAAACTCCAACCACTGCATCCATCAGACGTTCCGGGATCACTTCTGTTTTACCGAAAGTATTGCAGAGAGTTACTGCAAGAAGTGTTTCCTTTTCCGTCACCTGTTCATTGACGCAGAGTGCTGTCATGCCCTCGCCGACCATCGCCGGAGTGTTCGGCATCGTACGGATGATTTTTGTCCCTTCTCCCAGATGTTCCCCGAGCCACTGCAAAGTTTTACCCGGTGCAATGGAAATAAAAATCTGTCCTTCTTTTACATTATCTTTGATTTCATCCAGCACTTCTTCCAGAAACTGCGGTTTCACTGCCAGAAATACTACATCGGCAAATTCCACAACCTGTGCGTTCGTATCCGCCTTCTGAATGCCGAGTTCCTTCTCAATCTTTTCGCGGGTTTTGTCTGATTTGGCAGATGCAATGATATCTGTTGCTGCCACCTCACTGCTTTTTAGAATTCCTTTTAAAATGGCTGTCGCCATATTTCCACAACCGATAAAACCAATCTTCATGATAATCTCCTCCTTGGGTGAAAACGTTGTTACCCATATGATACCCGTTTCCACCCAAAAAGTAAAATACTATCTTATTATTTCATTCTATAACATTATCTGACAGTTACATCTGACACACTATATTCAGTCAAAATGCAGGGTCTTGTGATATTTTGCGTACTGATCAAGCAGATCACTCCACCTCTGTCCCTCCGGTTTGTTTTCGTTATTGTTGTAATTATCCGGTCCCTTCAGTTCATCCATGTATTGAGTATAATCCAGAATGTAGATATCAACTGTGGAAATGTCTCTGTCTTGGATTGCAAAAATATTGCAGTTTCCGGCAGAATCATTATATGGAAGTTTATTTCCGTTCGCGTCAAGCGCTACCATAAAACAATCACTGTCAGAGCCGTCTTCATAAAGCTCATTTACGGTCAGCTCATATGGTGTACGGATTACAGATTTAAGGCCAATACCTGCATCATTTGTATCGTTCAGTTCCAGAACCTCGGTCTGAGAATCGTCTACTGTAACCGGAATATCAAAGTTCCAGTCACCTTCATATTTGTAGTAGCCCGCATCTGTTCCATATTTTTCATAGTCATCTTCTGACCATTCATAATCTGCTTCCAGTCCTCTTACCTTCGTGATATCCAGATGCAGATTAAAGGTATCCGGAATCTCAATATCTTTAATATATTTCTGATATGCTCCACCACGCTCAGATACTTTATTGATAAATTCTTCCAGCAGCGCATATCCTTCATCCGTTTCATCATTTAAATCATCCTGTGTCACGCCCATCTCATCCAGTACCTGCTGTGTCATTTCGTTATACTTTTCATTATATTCCGTATAATCTTTCGACGCCTGTGCGAGATCATAACGGAAAATACATGCATAAGTTTTATCATCCAGGAACTGCCCTTCCACCTGACCATCGATGACCGGATCTGCATCTGCATTAAAATCAACGCCACCGGTCATATCCAGATCAATAACCGGTGTACCGCTTTCTGCTATGGTTTCCGTCTCTGGAAATGGCGTATCACTTTTAAGCTGCATCGTCATGTAAACTGCCTGGCTGTTGGCAAATACTTCGGAACATGTGATCGTCAGACCGTCAGCGGTTTTGGTGTAAGCGGTATCTTCTTTTGTTGCCGTAGCATTTGGGGCAGCTTCATTCCCTGTCGTATTGCTTTCTGTCTGATTTCCTTTCTCTCTGTCGGAAGCAGTATTTCCATTTTCTTTTGTCTCAGTTCCATCAACAGCTTCCAGTGTCGTTGCATGGTCTGCAAAATCTCCAAAGAAGCTTACGTTGTCCTGTAAGATTTCAAAAAGTCCACCCACAACCGGAATATTTTTTGCCATGACCGGATTTGTCATATAAAATATAAAACCAACTGCAAGTACTGCCGCCATACCGCCTGCAATCCTGCCCCCGATTTTCATCCAATGATATGGATCTTTTGGAGTTTTTTTCTGCATGGCAGTATCATTTTCAATCATGCGATATGCCTGATTAATCCGCTCATGTACAATTACCGGAATTTCCGTATCCTTCTGAAGCTTTTCCTGAAAATCCATTTCATTATTATTAAACGACTTCATTATGCACGTCCCTCCCTGACCTTATACTGATACATTTCTGCAACCTGTTTTCTTCCTCGCTGAAGCCGCGATTTTACAGTGCTTTCTTTCATATCCAGGATGTCACTGATCTCCCGGATATTGAACCCTTCCATATAGTACAGAAGGATCACCAGACGATATTTATTATCCAGCGGTTCCAGCATCTGTGCCCATTCTTTTGCAGCATATTCTTCCTCATAAAAAGGAGTCTCCGGCATCTGATCCGTGTATGTAACCTGTTTCTTCTGCTTCAGAATATCCTTGCATTTGTTGATCAGAATCCGCAGCATCCAGGTCTTGAAGTATCTGTTCTGCTTCAGACTTCTCAGATTTTCATAGCAGGAAAGAATAGTATCCTGTATCGCATCGGCAACATCTTCATCATTCTTGAGATATGCAGATGCCATCTTGTACATACACTGCAAATGCTCATCCATCAGTCTGCAGAAGGCATCTTTGTCGTCTTTCTTCGCCCTTCGTATCAAAAATTCATTATTCATTGATTTCTCCATTCTCCTGTCTCTGACCGGTCATCAGGAAATGTTGTGTAAAAGCTTCTGTTTATGTGCTTCTACTTATTAGACGCCAAAAACGCCAAAAAGGACGCACGTGTAAATAAATATTAACATAAAAATAGTTATAACCCCACTCCGGAATTATAACTATTTCTTGTCTTACACTTATTCATTTTATTCTCATTTCAGTTAATATCTATAGTCCAAATCTCCGCTGTACGATCTCTGCCAGCACTTCTGCCGTTCCCTTAACTCCCAGCATGCTGGAATCGATCATGATCTGCTTGCTGTCCAGATCACCCGGTGCATATTTGGCATAGATATATATATTCAAAACATTTCTGTGATCACGAAAAATATAATCTGCACATCTTCCTACAATAATGCATGACTCCTTTTCTGCCATCTCACGGATAACCTCTTTCTGCACATTGTAGATTTCATCCTGCTTTGCTATCGAATCAGAGCCTAATGGAAGCAACATGGAAAAAAGACTGGTGCTGTATGTTTCTTCATGTTCACTGATTTTTGAGACAGGAAGGTTCATTTTTTTTGATGTTGCCTCCACGATGTCTCTGCCATAACAGCTCACCTCATCCCTAACTGTTCAGAATTCTTGAAAGAAATGCTTTTGTTCTGCCATTCTTAGGATTTGTAAACATTTCCTCCGGTTTTCCTTCCTCAACCACATAACCATCTGCCATAAAAATTACTCTGTCCGCCACATCACGTGCAAATCCCATCTCATGAGTGACCACGATCATTGTCATTCCTGACTTTGCCAGATCTTTCATAACATTTAATACTTCACCTACAAGCTCTGGGTCAAGTGCAGATGTAGGCTCATCAATCCAGTCACCCTCGAGGAAGGTCTGGCAGCTGAATTCTATTTCAGCTGTATGAAAGTCATTGGTAAAAAAGATATTCCGGTAGAATCCATTTAAGAGGAGGAACTTATTATGAAATTAACTACAGTAGAAGGCATGCAGTCAGAAATTTTTGTACCGATCACACCCAAACCGATATTTACAGAATTAAAGAAACCTTTAAGTGAATGTAAAGTAGCTTTTATCACTGCAGGTGGTATCCACCGCAAAGATCAGACACCATTCAATACATCCGGAGATTTTTCTTATCGTACGATCTCTTTTGACACCCCGTCCGATATGCTGATGGTTACACACGGAGGCTTCGATAACTCCGATATCAACAAAGATGTCAATGCCATGTTCCCGATCGACCGTCTTCATGAACTAGTAGAAGAAGGCTTCATCGGTTCCCTCCCGGCAGAAACCTACACCTTCATGGGCGGCGGCGGAAACGTGGAGAAATTTATGAATGAAACAAGACCTGAAATTGCCAGAAAACTCAAAGAACAGGGCGTTGATATCGTCCTCTGTACCGGTGGATGTGGTACCTGTCACCGTTCCGCGACAATTGTAACCAGATGCTGCGAAGAAGCCGGAATGAGCTGCTGTGTGATCGCTGCTCTTCCTCCGATTGCGAGACAGCAGGGTGCACCGAGAATTACAGCACCTCATGTACCGATCGGTTCCAATGCCGGCGAACCAAACATCGTTCCAATGCAGACTGCGATCATCAAGGAATCTCTGGAATGGGTTCGTGACTGCCCGAGTTTTAACCGGACAAAGGTACTTCCATATGAATACAGAAACAATGTCTGAGTAATATAAGAACCCCTGAATATATTCCAAATCCCGATAAGTATCTCCGGATGTGATCCCTTCTCTTTCCCTTAATCACACCCGGAGATATTTTTTTGTCCTGTTTTAATTTTACATTTCCGAAGCAATCCTTTCTGACCGCCCATCCATCTTTTTATTAGGCGTTTGCGAAACGCAAAAAGCTGCATAAACACGGCATTTTTTCTTGTTAAAAATAAAGCTTCCATGACAATCTTTGATACCTCCGGTATTGAAGCTTGGGTTACAGAAAATAATGGAAAGTTATGTTTTTCGACGTGCCGTATGCGGAATCCCTACAAGCAGCTAAAGGCTTTCAAAAAATCCCATAACCTTGATGATTCCTATGATCCTTACAAAGCAGCTTATGGCTCCATGCCGACTCATGCGACTTCCAATCAGGCAATCCAGCAGATGTACATCAATGGACATTTCTGTTACGCCTATAAATTTGGCATCATTACAAATGGTCTTGGCATCGTCCGTGACATTACTTT
>ERZ772892.3725-NODE-3725-length-10701-cov-2.650385_pt1 | contig 10701 bp, 9 predicted proteins | sample MGYA00512126_ERZ772892 | MGnify/ENA primary metagenome ERZ772892 (study PRJEB29015, sample SAMEA2737697) | human gut metagenome | biome: human gut; feature: human-associated habitat; material: faeces | place: China | collected 2012 ... | reverse complement strand
CCATTGTTTCAGGAAGCATTGCACCAGTTTTATTTTGGTTAATCCTTTATTTTATATTAAATTATTTGCAGAGTGTGCTGATGAGAATAAAAGATTATCAACAGAACATTTTATCAAGTTACTTAAATCGTTATACAAGCGATTTGATTTTGAAAAAGATAAAAGATACAGATTTAAAGTATTTTGACAGTTCAACAATTTATGACAAAATTAGAAAAGTCAATGAAGAATCGACAGGGAGATCTATCAGTCTATTAGCCACATTAACAAGTTTTATTCAAAGTTTTAGCAGTTTAATTGGAACCATTACAGTTTTAGCCAGTCTTAATATTGGAATTATGTTTTTGTGTATTTTTATCTGCATACCAACGCTAATTGTTAGTATGAAGATGGCAGTTACACAATATGAAATTTATACAAAGCGGTTCGAGGGATTACGTTTTATAGCATATTTGAAGGATATTGTGACTGCTTATGAAAACATAAAAGAGATGAAAATTTATCATGTACATGACTTCTTTCGGGGACATATTATTAAACAATATGATGGATATATTAAAGAAGATAAAAAAATAGTTTCTAATAGAGTGAATCAGGGGATATTTGAATTATCTAGGAAGGAGTTACAGAAAATTGAAACTTTAAAAAATATGATTATTGTTACTGTGGATAAGAATACATCTATGACTTCCGTAACTGTAACTTTGCAAAATCCTAAAGTTGCTGCAATAGTTGCTGATTCTGTTGTAGGGAAATTACAGGAATACATTATAACTTATCGTACCTCTAAGGCTAAAGAAGATTGCCTTTATTTGGAGAAACTATTCAAAGAACGCCAACAAGAATATTACATAGCTCAGAAAGAGTATGCTAATTACATGGATTCTCATGATGATATTATTTTACAAAGTGTGCGTACGGAACAGGAACGGTTGCAGAATGATATGAACTTAGCTTATCAAGTGTATAGTCAGGTTGCTAATCAACTTCAAGTTGCCAGGGCCAAAGTTCAGGAAGAAAAACCTGTATTTGCTATTGTAGAGCCTGCTGTAGTACCATTGTCACCTTCGGGAATCAGTAAGAAAATATATGTTTTAGCTTTTGTTTTTCTATTAGTGGGGGGGGTGATGGCTTGGACATTTTTTGGAAAAGATTTATTTAATCAATTGAAGGAAATTTCAGCTTAAATTTATCAGTGTAACAATTATTAGTATATTAATTTCAAAGAAATCATTTTCATTGAGTTGAGTCTTTTTTCAGTATAAAATATTTAGGATATGTTGTTGGATTGAAAAAACAGTGAGTTTAATAACTATTGTTTGTGTTTTTTTAGCTGATTGATTTTTAATACCAATATATGAGTAAGTCGGTGATTATATTTATTTTGATAACTATTAAAATGATGTATGTTAAAGCATTAAGATTCTGCTCTAAAATATGTTCTTCCTTATATATAGGATGGAACAAAATATATTTCTTTTTGAATAATATAAAGTATGGAAAGAATTTTAGAGTATTTAATCATTTATATTTAAAAATTCATGTAGGTGCATTAGTACAAATTGGTAATAATTGCACTATTATGAGTGGTGCGGGGTTAAATCCTTTAAGTCGTAATATTAAAACTTGTATATATGTGGGTAAAAAGGCTACTCTAAAGCTGGGTAATGATGTAGGTATAAGTTCGTCAACTCTTTGGGTAAAGGAAAGCGTTTCGATTGGGAATTCTGTGGCTATAGGGGCAGATTGTATTATAATGGATACTGATGCCCATAATCTAGATTGGAAAATAAGATGTTCTGAAGAAACTAATGAATATGGAGAATCGGTGGATATGGTGACTGCTGCAAGTGCTCCTATAGTTATTGAAGATAATGTACTTGTTGGAGCAAGATGTATTATATTGAAAGGAGTTACTATTGGTGCGCGTAGTATTATTGGTAGTGGTAGTATTGTAACCAAAGATATTCCTTCTGATTGTATTGCGGCTGGAAATCCTTGTAAGGTAATAAAGAGTATAGTATATTAAGGAGAATTTGATATGTCGGAAACACGTTCATCTAATTTCGAATGTCTTAGAATTTTAGCAATTATACTGATTTTGATAATGTATTCTTATGCTCAAGCGAATTGTAAGGAAAACTTGTTTAATTTATTTGTAGGATATGTAATATCTGCAATAGGTAATATAGGTGTATCTTGTTTTGTATTGTTAAGTGGGTATTTTGGTGTGAAATTTAAAATGCAGCGTTTTATACAATTAATTTTAATTACTACTTTTTACACTGTAATTTCTTTTATCGCAAATCATGGTTGGCTTTTTAATATTTCTTTTTTTGATTCATTGATAGTAGTTTTAAGATATAAGAATTGGTTCATTGCTTGTTATTTAATTTTAATGCTACTCTCTCCTTTTATAAATAAAGCAATGCTCGCTCTTTCTAAAATGGAGTATAATAGGTTGTTGATTATTTTGTTTGTTACGTTTTCGGTATTGCCAACATTGTTTGTATCTTACTATTATACGATATTGACGGATGGTGGTAAATGTTTGACATATATTCTTTTTTTGTATATAATAGGACGCTATTTGTCTCTCTTTTATTCTGAAAAGAAAATTTCAAAATCATTATGTCTATTGTCTTTCTTGTCTTTGACCATTCTTATTGTTATGCTAAATGTAACGATTAGTTATGTTTTTCATAAAGAGTGTAGAATTTTCTCTATGGATTGCTCTCCATTGGTACTTTTTTCTTCTTTATGTGTATTTTTCTTTTTTAAAGGTCTTGCATTGAAATCGAGATTGGTGAATAGTATTGCTGCAAGTGTTTTGGCTGTGTATCTATTAGATAATCTTCGTTTATATGTTTCTGATCATATTTTTGATATAACATTGTATGCAGAATCAAATTTTTTTCTTCTTTATTTCGTTGCAGACGCCGGGGCGCTGGACTTTGCCGTTGTGGGCGAGGCGCAGGGCCATGCCGAGATCCGCCCCTTCATCTATATAAAGGTGGCACACGCCCATGTAGTGCTTGAGCACGGGCATGGTGGCGGCTTCGCACACGGCGCGCACCAGCGATTCCCCTCCCCGGGGGATGATGACGTCCACATATTTGTCAAGTTTGCAGAGCGCGGCGACGGCGGCGCGATCCGTGGTTTCCACGACCTGCGCCGCATCCTCGGGCAACCCGGCGCTGCGCAGCGCTTCGTGGAGGAGCCCGGCCAGCGCGAGGTTGGAATGGATGGCCTCCGAGCCGCCGCGCAGGATCACGGCGTCTCCGGCTTTCAGGCAAAGGATGGCGGCGTCGATGGTGACGTTGGGGCGCGACTCGAAAATCATGGCGATGACCCCGAGCGGGATGCGCATCTTGCCGATCATGAGCCCGTTGGGGCGCTGCCACTGTTGCTCGATGACGCCGACTTCATCAGCCATCTCGGCGACATGCAGACAGGCATCGGCCATATCCGCCATGATGCGCGGCGTGAGGGTGAGCCGGTCGAGGCGCGGAGCGTCCATGTTTGCGGCCTTGGCGGCGTCCACGTCGAGGGCGTTGGCCTTGAGGATGTCAGGCTGGCGTTCGATGAGCAGTGCGGCGAGCGCGCGCAGGGCCTGCGTTTTGGCCGCGGGAGCGGCGGCCGAGAGCACGCGGGCGGCCTTCTTGGCGCGCTGCCCCATCTGTTCCATCTGAAGTTCGATCGAAACTGTCATGGCGTTTCCTTTTTCGTGGCGCGGGAGGTTGAGGCGTTCTCTGTAGCACGTATGTATAAGGTTCCATGCGGCTTCCCGCAACCCCGGGCCGGGACATTTCTTTTGACATTCCTGTCGATCCAACCTATGTTTTGCTGTCTTTGGTCTTGCTCCGGCAAGCCCGTTTCTGCGTGCATCGGACCTCGTCCGACATAAAAAGAGTGTGGAAGAGTCAAGGAGTACAGACATCATGGCAGATCCTCTCCGTCCGTCCGGGCCTCAGATCCCCGGCAGTCTGATGGGCGAAATCCAGTCCGAAGTGGCCGTCGAAGCCACGCCGCTGTTGAGCTTCGTGCTCCGGAACAGCCGCATCATCGTGACCTGCATCGTTTTACTGGTGCTCGTCATCGCCGGTGTCGGCGGCTGGCAGTGGCATCAGACCCGTGTGGAACGCGAAGCCCATCTTGAGCTTGGCCGCATCCTTGTCAGCACGCAGGGCCCGGAACGCATCGCCGCGCTGGAAACATTCCTGCCCGCTGCTCCCAGCGCCATGAAGTCCGGCGTCCAGCTTGAAATCGCCACCACCGCCCTTGGCCTTGAACAGTACGGAAAGGCCGCCGACGCGTATGCCGCCGTCGCCGCCGCCGATCCCAAGGGCTCCATCGGTATGATGGCCGCCATCAACCAGGCCGACCTCCTCCAGCGCCAGGGCAAATACGCCGAAGCGCTCGCCGTTTTCGACTCTCTGGAAAAGAGTGCCCCCGAAAGCCTGCGCCCCGCCATTCTGGAAGGGCAGGCCATGTCCGCCGAACTCGCGGGCAAGCTCGACCGCGCACTCGCCGCCTACGAAAGCATCGCCACCTCTTTGGGGGATGCCGCGAACAACGGCTATTTCCAGGCCAAGATCGCCGAACTGAAGGCGCGCATGGCCTCCTAACGCCTATCAAGGGGAACGGCCTCCGTCGTAAACCCTGTCGGTTCCCGGTTCGCCGGGAAGAAAACGGGCTGTTGCCGCAAGGCCTCAGCCCGTTTGCGCAGGGGTCGTTTCTTTCGGAAAACCGTGCGGCTCGGATCCGTTCCCGCCGCGCTTCAAACACGAGGGAAGGTTTTCATGAGTCATCCGTTACTGGCTGCTGAAGCGGGCGTGCGACACCTGCTTCTTGGCAACGAGGCCATCGTCCGGGGGGCGTTGGAAGCAGGGATCAATGTGGTAACCTGTTATCCGGGCACCCCTTCATCCGAGATCCCGGACACGTTCCACTATCTCGCTTCGTGCGGCAGGTACCGCATGGAGTATTCCGTCAACGAGAAAGTGGCTGTGGAAGTGGGCGCTGGCGCGGCTCTTGCCGGGGCTATGAGCATGACCACGATGAAACACGTGGGCGTCAACGTGGCCGCCGATCCGCTGTTCACCGCAGCGTATGTGGGGCTTCCCGGCGGTTTCGTGCTGGTGAGCGCCGACGATCCTTTGTGCCATTCCAGCCAGGATGAACAGGACAACCGTACGTACGCCCGGTTTATGGGGATGCCCTGCTTCGAGCCCGCCACGGCGCAGGAAGCCAAGGACATGACCCGCGAAGCCTTGTTGCTGGCCCGAGAACTCCAGCAGCCGGTCATGCTGCGTACGACCACCCGCGTCAACCATCTGCGCGGCCCGGTCACTTTCGGAGCGCTCGGCGAACCGGCCCCCATCGTGCCCTTTGAACGCAACCCCATGCGTTTCGTGCCCGTGCCCGCCGTGGCGCAGGGCCGCCATAAGGTTCTCGTCGAACACCTTGAGAACGCCCGCGCCAAGGCCGAAGCCTCCCCGTGGAACAAGGTTTCCGGGGAAGGGCGCATCGGCGTCATAGCCAGCGGGATCAGCCGTGCCTACCTTGCCGACGCGCTCGCCGAAAACGGTTGGGAAAAGGACGTCAAGGTGCTTGAGCTCGGGTTCACGTGGCCCCTGCCGGAAAACCTGTTGGCGGACTTTATGTCCGGCTGCGATACGGTGCTGGTGCTCGAAGAACTCCAGCCGCTGGTTGAGCAGGATCTCCGCGCGCTCGCTCAGGAACGCAAGATCGACGTTTCCATCGTGGGCAAGGGTCCGGACCTGACGATTTTCGGCGAATACTCCACGGGTGCCGTGGCCCGCGCGCTGGCCGCCGTGCTCGGCAAGGAACTCCCGTCCGCCGACGGTGCCGCCATCGACGTCTCGCCTGCCCGGTCGTCCTCCGAATCTCTGCGCCGGCTGCTCGCACCGCGCCATGTACTATGCCGTCCGCAAGGTTTTCGGTGACGAAGCCGTCTATTCCAGCGACATCGGCTGTTATACGCTCGGCATGGTCCCGCCCTTGCGCGCCGCTGACTTCCTGTTCTGCATGGGATCTTCCGTATCCGCCGGCAGCGGGTTCTCCATGGTTTCCGATCGTCCTGTGGTCGGGTTCATCGGCGACTCCACGTTTTTCCACTCCGGCATGACCGGCCTTGCCAACGCCGTGTTCAACAAGCACGATGTGCTGCTGGTGATCCTCGACAACGGCACGACCGCCATGACCGGCCATCAGCCCAATCCCGGCGTGTGCACCTCCGTCCTCGGCGAGGGCTGCAACCATCTGGACATCGAGAGCGTGGTCCGCGGCATCGGCGTTACGGACGTCGCCAAGGTCAAGCCCTTCAACATGCGCGGCACGCTGAAGACGATTGAGGAAATGAAGGCCCGTTCCGGGGTCCGCGTCATCATTGCGGAAGAGCCCTGTATGCTGTTCGCCCGCCGCACGCTGAAGCAGAACCGCCCGCAGGTGGCCGAAGTCGCCACGCAGGGCGAGGAAGCCTTGAAGTGTCTGGCCGAGCTGGCTTGCCCCGCGTTCCGTCGCGGCGGCACCGCCGAAGCTCCGGTCGTCAGCGTGGATGAATCGCAGTGTTCCGGCTGCATGGTGTGTCTCCAGGTAACGCCCGCTATCCGGGCCCGCAAGCGGAGCTGAAAATGAGCAATCGTATTCGTATTTATATGACGGGTGTGGGTGGCCAGGGAACGCTTACCGCCACCACGCTGCTGGCCCGCGTGGCCGTGGCGCAGGGCGTCGAGGTGGTCGCCGGCGAAATCCACGGTATGGCGCAGCGCGGCGGCGTTGTGGAATCCACCATTTTGCTCGGCGGCTGGAAAAGCCCCAAGCTCGGATTCGGCGAAGCCGACATCGTGCTTGGTTTCGAACCGTTGGAAACGTTGCGCGGCCTGCGCTACCTGAAGCAGGGCGGCGTGGTGTTTTCCAGTACGGACGTCATCCCGCCGTTGTCCGTCTCCGCCGGGCGCGAAGTCGCTCCGGGGCTGGACGCCGTGGAACAGGCCGTGCGTGATCGCGCTTCCTCCGCGTGGTTCCTCCCCTGCCGCAGCATGGGCATCGAACTCGGTTCCGCCCAGTGTGGCAACAACATCCTGCTCGGCGCGCTGTGCGCTTCCGGCCTCCTGCCCTTCGGGTTCGAAGCGCTGGAGGAAGGCATTCGTACGTTCATGCCCGCCAAGCTGGTTGACGTAAACCTCAAGGCCGCCGAGCGCGGGCGCGAAATCCTCGCCTCGTCGCGGCTGTTTTAGCCGTTTGTTGAAAGGGGCCGGAGGCGTTGCTTCCGGTACAAGGGGGCCAGCGCCCCCTTGCCCCTTTCCGAGGCATGAGCCATAAGCGCGAACGCGCCTCGGATCCTCCGGATGCCTTTTTTATGGATGAGGAGGGCCGACTGTTCCGTTTTTCTCTTCGCATTGATGCACCCTATAGCGCACAAGGGACTTGAAACGGGCCTCTCGGCCGGTCCCTTTTTTGATTCGTATGTCTGAACAGTCGTCTGCCGGTTTGATGAATCCCGTCCCGTACATGGAAACCCTGCAACGCATCGCCGCAGGAATGGGGCCGCAGCGTGGGTTCCAGTCTTCGCTTAACTCCTTGCTTTCGCTTCTCACCGAGCGGCATGGGTTTCTGCGCCCGCATCTGGTCATTTTCGATCCGGAAACACGGACGTTGCGCCTGTGCGTGGCCGATGGCGCGCCCCGCAGCGCCCAGGTCGTGTATGAGCCCGGCATGGGCGTTACCGGCCAGGTTTTCGTCACGGGCAAGCCGGTCATCGTCGAATGCCTCAAGGGGCATCCCGTTTTTCTCAGCAAATTTTTTATGCGCACCGATGAGGAACTGTCTTCGCTGGCCTTCCTCAGCGTCCCGGTGCTCGCTCCGCAGATGAGTTGGGAGCCGGGCCGCGAACAGGCGCGCAAGGTCATTGGCGTGTTGAGTGTCGATACGCCGAGAGCCTCACGCGAAGAACTGGAGCGGCAGCGCTGTTTCCTCGAGGTCGTTGCGGGGATGATTGCGGCGCAGGCCACGTATTTGCAAGACGACATGGCCCGGCAGCAGCGCCTTGCCGAGCGCCGGGGGGACAGGCCGCATGTGGCCGGGGATTTGGACGGCGGCATACTTGCCGTGTCCGAGAGCATGTGCGAGGCGTTGAAGCAGGCCAGCTATGCCGGGCACGGGCGCGGTCCGGTCCTGCTCCGGGGCGAACCTGGTACGGGAAAAGCCCGGGTGGCGGCATTCATCCATACGGCAAGCGTGCGCAACGAACTGCCGCTGGTGCGTTTTTATGCGTCGCGCCTCCAATCGTCGGGTGCGGACAGGCTGACCGAGGAACAAGCCGAACGCGAATTGTTCGGCTACCGCAAAGGCGCGTTCCCGGGTGCCGTTCAGACCCGCAAAGGGCTGTTCGAGCTTGCCAATTGCAGTACGCTGTTCATTGAGGACATCGACAAGCTTTCCCTGTCCATTCAAGCGCAGATTCTGCATGTCTTGCAGGAGCAGTCCGTGGTCCGCATGGGGGGAGGGCAGCCCGTAGGCGTGGACGTGCGTTTCATCTGTTCATCGTCGGCGGATTTGGAAAACTTGGTCGCCCAAGGTGCCTTTCTCGAAGATTTGTACAATCGTATCACCGTGTTTCCCATTGCCCTGCCTCCGTTGCGCGAACGTCCTGAAGACATCCTTCCGTTGGCGGATATGTTCCTCAAGGCGTCCGCCGAGGCCTTGGGGCGCACAGTGGAGCGCATTTCGACACCGGCACAGGAACTTCTTTTGCAATACCCGTGGCCGGGCAATGCCGGAGAGCTGGCCCAGTGCATGAAGCTCGCCGTACAAGGTTGCGACGATCTCGTCCTGCGCGCCGCTCACTTGCCCCAATCCCTCCAGACGTCTGGGGACAGCCGGGCGGCGTTGCCGTTCAACGATGCGGTGGCGCGCTTCGAACAGGAACTGCTCATTGACGCCCTGCAACATGCGCATGGCAATATGCTGCAGGCCGCCCGCGATTTGCAGGTAAGCTACCGGATCGTCAATTACAAGGTTAAGAAGTACAACATTGATCCGCGCTCCTTTGCCTGAGCGAGGCAGGGGAATAGTGTAGAGCGGATATGCTTTAAAAGGATAGAAGACTTGGGAAGAACGTTTCTTCAGAAAAATACCCTTTCCCAAGCCTGCCGGCACGGAGATATCCCGCTCTTTCCAACGGCTTCAGTGTATGGAATCCTTGTTCGCAGCCTACAGGTCGCCTTTGGATGGATACCTGCCTCAAAGTGAAAAGTTTCTGAGCCCCGCCGCAGATTTTCCTTTAAGATGCCTCCTGTACGTTGTCCCCGGTTTGAGGGCTGTGTGGGATTCCGTTTATGGGCTTGTTAGCCGCATCTCCTTACTGTGCCGACGTTATGTTCTTGAGAAAAATGCAAGGCATCATTTACTGTCCCCTATCGGATAGGCTATCCAAGGAAACGAGAGGAACTGTTTTTCCTCGTGCAAGCTGTGATTCCATCCTGTGCGGGATGGAACGGGCAAGCATCTTTCCTTCACCGTACTTCTTGATGCGCCTGCATGGAATAGCTGCCTTTTAGACGGCATTCATGGAAAGTATATAATAAAAAGGTACGAAAAGCGGTTGCATTGCATAGGCCCCTCGTGCAATACTGAACAATATCTTTTTAGATATGGCTTGTTGTGCAGAGATCCTGAGTACGGAATAGAGGGAAGCGAGATGCATTGGCATCAAGGACAGTGGACCGGCTGGTAGGGGTGCTTTGCCGGGGGAACGGTTTCGTTCCTTGCTGTTTCCGCCCCCCGTATCACTTCAGGGGTGAGGGGATAACGGGGGAAAAGGCGTACGGGATTCTGGGGGGAGTGAATGCAGGAGAGGTTCCTGGATTCATGGCACAACCTTTTCAGTAACTTTGTTCCGAGGAGGCATCCCTGATGGATGATCATTTGAAAGAAGCACTGGATATTGTCAAAGCACAGGCCAGCGTCCGAATCATGTCGGAAGACGAAATCATTTCCATGGTGCGTCGTCTTTCGTCCGATATCAAGAACGTTGCCGAGGGTGAAGGCTGCGTTGAGGAGCTTGCCAGCTCCGATGTGCAGAGCGATCCCCGCAAATCCATCAAAGAAAAGTCGATTACCTGCATGGAATGCGGCAAGACATTCAAAATTTTGACGCGTAAGCATCTCGCCAGCCATAATCTTGACGCTGCCGAATACCGCGAAAAGTGGGGCCTCAAGAAGGATACCCCGCTGGTCTGCAAGGGCCTTCAGCGCGAGCGCCGCAAGAAGATGAAGGACATGAAGCTCTGGGAAAAGCGCCGTAAGGTTGAAGAGTAGGAATGAGTTCGGTGGAGAGGGGGAGGAGTCTTTTTTGAAGAACGGAGATACCCGAACGGGGTTCCTTCCCTCTCCTCTCTACCGGATTTTTGAGCCCCCAATATTTTTGATTGCGGGGTTGAGGGAAAGAAAAAGGCGACTGTTCAGCGGTCGCCTTTTTCTTTTGGATAATTCGTACAGCCTTTTTGAAGCGGCTTAAACGGACATTGCAAGAGGATCTACAAGAACATTTTTATGTTCCTTCCACCTTTATATGTGTTTCCCGGCATTCTCTTGCAGCATGTCGCCAGATAGAAACGACAGTCCCATATTACACAGGGAAAAAATGAAGAGGGATTCAATAAAGGGGAAAGTCTT
>ERZ772892.3716-NODE-3716-length-10718-cov-3.545625_pt1 | contig 10718 bp, 9 predicted proteins | sample MGYA00512126_ERZ772892 | MGnify/ENA primary metagenome ERZ772892 (study PRJEB29015, sample SAMEA2737697) | human gut metagenome | biome: human gut; feature: human-associated habitat; material: faeces | place: China | collected 2012 ... | reverse complement strand
CTTTTGTAACCATCTTATTCTTCGTAAGATTAGCCTGTATTCTTCATTCGCCGTCATTGAATGATCGTTCGGTGGCGGCGAATATGGAATATATAGGATCGCAGGAGACTTTATATGCGCAGGGATGAATGTTTTTATTAGGATTGATCCAACTTTTACCTTATCTTTACGACTAAAAATCAATGTTATGAAATACTGGCTGAATCTATTTCTTGTCTTAGCCCTATCGTCTGTTTTTACTGTAGCGAAAGCGCAAATCCCAGTACGTCCTTATGGGCAATGGGAAGCTACTCAGTTTGTCGCGGTAAGCGTACATCAGCCTGAGGACTATGTGACGCTGGATAATAACTGGGAAATATTATACAATTTGCGGACTCCGCATACCTTGGGCGAATTACGAGGGATGGGTGTCAAGTGCTCTGATAGCCAATTGCTGTTATTGAAAGTTGGTGGACTCATCAGTAAAGCTAAAGGTAAATGGCAGACAACAATACCGATTCTCGATCAAGAACAAACCCGTTCTTTAAGGAGTTTCAGCGAAGAGGTCGCCGGATCTATGTACGCAAAGACAAAATCCGATTTTATCTCGCTAACCCAAACGATCCATGATGAGATGGGATTCAAAGACAATGCGCTTTCGCTTATCTTTTCATATCTATTGGATGGAAGGATGTGGACAAAACTTGTCTTGTTTGATGATATAGACAGTCATTTCGGGTGGAGTGGTTGTTATTGGGTATTGTATGAGCCAAGAACTGACCTTGCCTGTGGTACGAATAGCTATGGAGAACAGGATCTGATTCTGACTTACGTCAATAGTGATATCGTCCCCAATGACTCAATAATGGAGCGGTATGCGGAGGAAATAGCTGAATTCGGAAAAATAACGGATACCCAACTTGTCTCAAGGTTAAAACCCTATGGGTTGGTAGATGACAAGGGAGATGTATTAATTCCTATCATCAAGAGACAACAAGACCGTTTTCATCAAATAACAGATAAACTGGTGGATGCTATTAGTGCGGAACTAAAGAGCAATTGTAACTCTTTGGCTACCCGATACGGAATTAAAGATGAAAAAGTGGCGATGGTGATCTTATACCATGAGGTGATGTGGAACTTGGTAGACAAATTGATTCAAGACCAGATAATAGCTATTCCTTCCATTTTTAAGAATGAAGAAGCGAATAAAAGCCGATTAAATGAGGTGCTTTTCTTCATAGAAGGAGGGTTGATGCAATAAAGGCAATAAATCGTAATCAGGTGTTTGCTAGAGTGGTACCGAAAGAGGGTTTTCGGTACCTTTATATTCTTAAAGGTGGGTGATACGTGCCAAATAGTCATAATGTTCTCCTTTTCTCTAACGCAGTACATCAAGATATTTTCCGTCTAATACATCTTTTAAATACTGTCCATATTGATTTTTCTTTAATACTTCATAGACCGCCATCACATCTTCTTTACTTATCCAGCCGTTTAAGTATGCAATTTCTTCCAGACATGCAATTTTTCTGTGCTGGTGAGTTTCTACGGTTTTTACAAAATTTGTTGCATCTACAAGGCTTTCGTGAGTTCCTGTATCAAGCCAGGTAAAGCCCTGTCCGAGTAATTCCACATTTAAAGTATTGTTTTCCAGATAAATGCGGTTTAAGTCCGTAATTTCAAGTTCGCCTCTGGCACTTGGTGTTAGACCTTTTGCGTATTCTACAACTTTATTATCGTAGAAATAAAGTCCGGTTACACAGTAATTGCTTTTAGGCACTTCCGGTTTTTCCTCAATCGAAACGGCTTTTCCGTCTTTGTCAAATTCCACAATACCAAAACGCTCCGGATCATCTACATAATAGCCGAATACGGTTGCACCTTTTCCGGTTTCCGCATTTTCTACGGCTGCCTTTAACCGCTTTTTCAAACCATGTCCGGCAAAAATATTATCACCGAGAACCATAGCTACACTGTCATCGCCAATGAAATCTGCTCCGATGATAAAAGCTTGTGCAAGACCATCCGGACTTGGCTGTACCGCATAAGATAAATGGATGCCAAAGGAGGAACCATCCTTTAATAGTTCTTCAAATCGCGGTGTATCCTGTGGCGTGGAAATAATGAGAATATCCCGGATGCCGGCGTTCATAAGCACGGAAAGCGGGTAATAAATCATTGGTTTATCATAAATTGGTAAAAGCTGTTTGCTTGTTACAGTTGTGAGAGGATAGAGGCGAGTGCCGGAACCTCCTGCTAAAATAATCCCTTTCATAGTGACCTCCGTTTTATTTGATATCTATATCATATAACATGACGTAACGTCACCTGCAAGAACTTTTTTTAATAATTTGAAAAAAATAGATAAATCAGCAGTCTGAATCCATTTTTACGGCACGAAACAGACCGGCATCCTTAGTAATTGAAAATCCATCGGCAACCTGTTTTTCGATATAAGAGGCAAAATCACGGTAACGCGATGCCAAATACTGGTTTTGGTTTCCGTGGCAGGATAAAATATAGGAAATCAAAGGAGCTGCCTCTGTGACAAACAGTGAATCTTCGTAGTCTATCCATGTTACGTCTTGAAAGCAGGAAGATAGAATCGCGGCTCCATTTTCTTTTCCAAAATGAAGGTATAAATTATCCGCAGACAAGGTGATTCTTTCGTCAAATCCTCTGGCAAGGCTTGTGACTTCTTCCATATGATGTTCACCGTATGTGCTGGCAATAAGCACGCCGTTTGGTTTTAAGACGCGTTTGATTTCTTTTAGTGCATCCATCGGATTGTCTAAATAGAATAACACATGGTTGGCAAGTATGAGATCAAACCGGCTGTCAGCAAAAGGCAGGTAGGCAGCATCTGCCACAACATAGGTAAAATCTCTGTTGGAGCATGATTTGAGATTTCTTCTAGCGTCGCGGAGCATTCCCTCTGAAATGTCGGTAAGGGTAACTGAAAGCCGACGGGGAAGTTTATCCTCGTTGGTTGTCCAGAAAGTGCCATCGCCGCAGCCAATTTCCAAAATATTCATATCGTTTTTAATATGACATTGTTCAAAAATCCAAGGGAACCATCCTTTTTTATTCGTGCTGTATAATTCATGCAGATGAATTCTGGCGTTAATGTTCGAGGCATCCATATATTGGTTTTTTAAACTTTTTTCCATGGAGGTCATATGAATCAAATCCATCATCTGTTTCCAGTCCACTTCTTTTTTTTGGCGGATGGTGTCAGCGGTTGTCTGGATGGTCTGCTCCATCAACTGTAATTGCTCTCTGCGGTCTTTTACTAGTTTGAGCTGGATATCGAGAGAATCCAAAAGAACGTGCCGGTCCGGGTGATTCAATGTCATGTCGCGGATTTCGGACAGAGAAAATCCAAGGAACTTAAACAGAAGAATTTGCTGCAGTTTCACAAAATCCGAGTCAGTATAAAATCTTGCCCCGTGTTCATTTACATAAGAGGGTTTTAAAAGATTCTGTTTGTCGTAATAGCGGATGGTCCGCAGTGTTACGTCTGCCATTTTGGCAAACTCACCGGATGAATAGTAGCCGTCTTTTTTCATACAAAAACCCCCTGTTTCAATCATTAATAATATTATAGCGAAAGAAACAAGGGGGTGCAACCTTCGTATTATACTAATTCGGCAATGCGGCTTACACCGACATAAATTTCAGAAATTTTATACCACGTGCGGAATCCGACAATGCCATCCTGTGTCAGACCGAAAATTCGCTGAAAGGTTTTAACCGCTTCTTCTGTAGCAGGACCAAATACGCCATCCTCTGCAATTTTTGGAATGAGTGGATAGGCGTTCGATATAACATTTAACTGGCGCTGCATCTGGCGCACTTTTTCACCGGAATCGCCCACACGGAGCGGCGAGCCGGGATAAGAGGATGGAATACCGGAGATTTCATCGGTGGAATTAATATAAATGGAATCGCCGTAGTAGTTGCGGAGAATTTCGATGGCTGTGTATCCCTGGTCGCCAAGTGCCTTGGAACCCCATTGGCTTAACCAGTTTGGACAGCTGACATTTTTTCCATCACAGTACTGAGTAAGAATTGGCTGCTCCACATTTGGTCTTGAAAGATATTCACTGAAAATTTCATCCACAATAGCAGATATATTTTCAAAAATATTGCGCCCCGGAACAAATTTGTGGTCGTAGGCGGTGGAGGAAGTGATTGTGAAATCTTTTCCCTTATTTCGATACCATTCGGTGTAAACACGGTTTAAGGTAAATGACTGGATAGCAAGGATATTGGCGCGGATGGTTGCTTCCGGCCAGGTGGAATAAATTTCACTGCTTGCAACATTTTTGATGTAGTCACGATACCGGACATAATAATCTTTGGCACGGGTGTCTGATGGGGGGCCATCATGAACAACAACATACTCCGGGATGACAACACGGCTTAATACAATTTCTCCGGTTCCTTCCACCGTTTTGATTTCACTTTCCGGTATTTTTGGCGGGTAATCGCCCCATAGTGTATGGTCGGGAATGACAAAAAGTTCCGCACTGTCGGTTTCGCCTGTGGCAAGAGGAAGCAGAGAAGCGTTCTGAATGGCTGTCTCACCGGAAAAAATTTCTGCTCCATTAATTTCGACCGATTCAAAACCGAAAGCGGAGATCGTGATGGTGTATTCCGAATACGGTTTGTTTGCAGAAGGGGTCATGCTGTAATCCACCGGCGGTGCGGCAAGTTCAATGTCATTTAACTGTCCCACGTTATTGGTGACAGCTTCCTCTATAATGTTTTCCGGTTCGTTTTCTGAGGTAATCTGCACGGTGGCATCAGGAATCGGAAAGCCTGAGTTATCTGACACAACGTGTATATTTAATTTGCCATAATCCATAAAAAATCCTCGTTAGACATAGATTAGTATATTTTATGAACAATATGTGAAAAGTTTCATTTGTTATTGACATTGGCACAAAAATCTGGTATAAACATTAAGATGCTAACAGTTTGTATGCTAATGATTAAATATAGAATGATTTGGAGGTGAAAAACTTTGCAGGAACAGAAAAAAAAGAAGATTCGTTCCCGTGATATTACGCACCGCATGATTGTGATGAATCAGATGCATCGCAGGATGCTGGAGTGTAATCTGGAAGGAACCGGGATTCACAGAGCACAACATCGTCTTCTGATGACGCTTGCGAAACATTCTTTTGCATCTCAGGTAGAACTTGCTAAATTTTTGGAAATTTCGCCGGCGACAGTTGCCGTTGCGCTGAAGGCGCTGAAAAAGTCCGGATACATTACACAAAAGATGCGTGAAGAAGATAACCGACGCAATTTTGTGGAATTGACGGAAAAGGGGCGGAAATTGGTAGAAGAAAGCTGTGACTTTTTTGATATGTTAGATGAACAAATGTATGTGGGATTCTCGGAAAGCGAAAAAGAACAGTTATGTGATTACTTTGATCGTATTTATGAAAATATGGAACGATTAAAAAATGCAGCGATGGAGGGACAAAATGAAACAGTATAAAAAGTATGTAATTCCTTATAAGTCAGCATTTATCCTTGGACCAATCTTTATGATTGTGGAAGTGCTTGGCGAAATTATTCTGCCGAAATTAATGTCTATGATTATTAACTATGGATGTGGGCAGGATGTTACGGTGGCAGCAAAAGGACCTGCTTACATTATCGGGATAGGAGCAGCTATGATTGGAACGGCTCTTCTTATGATGATGGGGGGCGTGCTTGGTGCTTATTTTGCAGTAAAGGCATCTGTAAATTTTGCCGGTGATTTGCGAAGAGATGTTTTTGCAAAAGTGCAGAAATTTTCCTTTGCCAATATCGAAAAATTTTCAACCGGTTCTTTAGTGACGCGATTAACAAATGATATTACGAACATTCAGAATGTCTTGAGCATGGGACTTCGTATGCTTTTGCGTGCACCTGGTATGTTAATTGGTGGTTTGATTATGGCATTTCTTATGAATGCGAAACTGGCACTGGTTTTCTGTGTCGTAATTCCGGTTTTGATTATTGCACTTGCGTTTGTTATGAAGACTGCATTTCCGCGGTTTGACGTGATGCAGACAAAGATTGACGGACTCAATTCAAGAATCCAGGAAAATATCACAAACCAGCGTGTTGTAAAATCTTTTGTGCGTGATGATTTTGAAAAAGAGACCTTTGACCGTGCGAACAACGAATTAAAAGATAAAACACTTCGTGCGATGAAGGTTGTTATTCTCACGATGCCGATTATGACGCTGGCAATGAACCTTACGGTTATGGCCGTTGTCTGGTTTGGTGGTCAGCAGATTTTGATTGGCGATATGCCGGTTGGAAACCTTACAGCATTTACTACTTATGTAACGCAGATACTGATGTCGCTTATGATGGTTTCTATGATTATGATTCAGGGTTCCCGTGCAATGGCATCTTCTCACCGTATTTTGGAAGTGTTAGATACGGACATTGACTTAAATGATGACAATGCATCTGAGAAAGACCGCTTGGTAACATCCGGTGAAATCGAATTTAAAAATGTCTGCTTCCGTTATTATAAAAAACATAAGAAAAATGTTTTGCAGAGTATTAATTTTACAGCGAAACCGGGCGAAGTGGTTGGTATTATCGGCTCGACAGGTTCCGGAAAAAGTTCTCTTGTGCAGCTGATTCCACGTCTGTATGACTGTGATGAAGGGGAAGTGTTAGTAGATGGCGTGAATGTAAAAGAGTATTCACTGAATCATCTGCGTGACGGCGTTGCGATGGTGCTTCAGAAAAATACGCTGTTTTCCGGCAGTATTATGGAAAATCTCCGCTGGGGCGATGAAGAGGCAACGGATGAACAGGTGAAAGAGGCTGCAAAGGCAGCACAGGCAGACGGCTTTGTCAGTGAGTTCGCAGATGGATATGACCGTGAACTTGGACAGGGCGGTGTCAATGTTTCCGGTGGACAAAAACAGCGTCTTTGTATTGCGAGAGCACTGCTTAAGAAACCGAAAATCCTTATTTTGGATGACAGTACCAGTGCAGTAGATACAGCGACTGAGGCGCAGATTCGAAAGAGTTTTTCAACGACTTTGAAGGACACAACAAAATTGATTATTGCGCAGCGTATTTCTTCTGTTGAGGATGCTGACCGGATTCTTGTTATGGATGAAGGACAAATTGTTGGACAGGGAACGCACAAAGAATTATTAGAATCCTGTGAAACATATCAGGAAATTTATTATTCACAGAGAAGCAAAGAGGAGGTGGCAGGATGAGTCAGGCAAAAAATCAGCCACATGGCGGCATGGGACCGGGACCAAAACATGGACCGGGCGGCCCGAGACATATGATGGGTGGCAAGCCAAAAGAATCACGTGCTACCATTAAAAGACTTCTTGAATATATGGGAAAAGATAAGATGCTTGTTGTACTGGCACTTGTCTTTGTGCTTGTGTTCAGTGGAGCAACATTAGCCGGTTCTTATATGTTAAAACCGATTGTTGACCAGCTTGGCAAAACGGCGTTACAAGTTGCTTCTTTGAAAAATAAAAATTTAGATTTTAGTACAGTGCTGGCAGATGGTACATGGACACTTTTGAAAGGTGTACTTACCATGTTGGTTATTTACGGCGTCGGAGTGCTTGCAAACTATTTGCAGCAGCGTATTATGATTGGTGTTTCCCAGCGTGCGCTGATTCGTATCCGTAAAGATTTGTTCGACCATTTGCAGGATATGCCGGTTCGCTATTTTGACACAAATGCAACCGGAGATATTATGAGCCGGTTTACCAATGATATTGATATGATTGGTGAATTATTAAATAATACGGTTATTCAGTTGATTTCCGGTGCAATCAGTATTATCGGAACAACCATTATCATGATATGCTTAAATGTCTGGCTTGCTCTTCTTACCATTGTCATGGTTCCTGTTATGGTTAAGGCAGGTGGAAGTATTGCCAAAAGAAGTTCCCGTTATTACCGTGAACAGCAGAGTGCGCTTGGTGATTTGAATGGTTACATTGAAGAGACTGTTACCGGTCAGAAGGTTGTAAAAGTTTTCTGCCACGAGGACAAGGCAGTGGAAGAATTTGTAGATTTAAACAATGACCTTCGTGAAAAACAGATTAAAGCACAGTTTTTTGGCGGCATTATGGGACCGGTTATGGGAAATATCGGTCAGGTCTGCTATGGTCTGACGGCAGCAATTGGTGGTCTGCTTTGTTATTTTGGAAGACTTTCTATCGGTGGTCTGACGGTGTTTGTTAATTATTCCAGACAGTTCAGCCGCCCGATTAATGAAATTTCCATGCAGGTAAATACGATTTTCTCGGCACTTGCCGGTGCAGAGCGTGTATTTACGGTAATGGATGCGGATGTGGAAGAAGCCGATGCAGATGATGCCGTTGAAATGAAAGATGTCAAGGGCGAAGTGATTATGGAGCACGTAAACTTTGGCTATGATGAAAATAAAGTTATTTTAAAAGATATCAACTTGTATGCTCATGCCGGACAGAAAGTGGCATTTGTTGGTTCTACCGGTGCCGGAAAGACGACCATTACAAACTTACTGAATCGTTTTTATGATATTCAGGAAGGAACAATTACGATTGACGGCATTGATGTGAAAAAATATAAACGCCGTTCGCTCCGTGAAAATATTGCGATGGTTTTACAGGATACGCATTTGTTCAGTGGAACCGTGCGTGAAAATATCCGCTACGGAAGACCGGATGCAACGGATGAGGAAGTAGAACAGGCTGCGAAAACGGCAAGTGCTCATTCGTTTATCATGCGTCTTGAGGACGGCTACGATACCGTACTTGAGGGAGATGGAACAAACTTAAGTCAGGGGCAGCGCCAACTTTTGAATATTGCCCGTGCAGCTCTGTCACTGGCACCGATTCTTGTGCTGGATGAGGCAACAAGTTCTGTCGATACCCGTACCGAAATGCATATCGACCACGGAATGGAGCGCTTGATGAAAAACCGTACAACATTTGTAATTGCCCACCGATTATCTACCGTTCGTAATGCTGACTGCATTATGGTATTGGAGCAGGGCGAGATTATTGAGCGTGGAACACACGAAGAACTGCTGGCAAAAAGAGGAAGATATTATCAGCTTTATACCGGTGCTGTAGAGTTAGACTAGATATTGCAGAACTAAATTTTGTGTTGGAATACATTTGACACAGTTTTCAATTATGATACAATGATAAGGATAAAATAAAAATCGTAGAATTGGAAAGGGGCAAAAGACAATGCAAAAGAGTAGAAAAAGAATTGTAAGCGCAATCGTAAGTGCATCTTTAGTGCTTGGATTGTGGACAGGATATGCCATTCCTGCCCGTGCGGAGGAAAATGGAAGTGGACAAACTCCACCGACCGAAATTGGCGAACCAACACCGACACCTACGGTGACACCATCCGCATCTCCAAGTGTTGAACCAAGTACAGAGCCAAGTGCGGAGCCAACGGTTACGCCGGAGCCGGTAGATGTGACCAAAATTGCGATAAGCAGAAAATCAGCGGTTTTGATGGCAGGAAAAACATTAAAGCCTGTGATAACGGGAACGACTTCAACAGTTACCTGGACAAGTGCCAATGAAAAAATTGCTAAGGTGGATGAAACCGGAAAAATTAAAGCACTCAAAAAAGGTAAAACGGTAATTACGGCAGCAGTTGACGGCATCACAAAAACCTGCGAAATTACGGTTGTTGCAAAAATGGCAAAGAAAGATTTCAGTAAATTTAATTCAGAGAACTTTGTGAATTTCTGTCAGCGTTATGGCTACAGCCATGGTTATGCATGGAATGGACAGTGGAAGGGCGGAAGTAAGAAAAAAGCAACAGCCCGCGGTATTAAAATTGGTGCATCCAAGACAAAGGTTCAAAAAGCCTATGGAGAACTGACTTGGAAAAAATGTACATCAAAAGACCCATTTAGCAAAATGAAAGGTCTTAAGAAAAACAAAGTAAAAACTTATGGAGATGCAGTTTATGGCAAGTATCGAATCCGTTTTTACTTAAACAGCAAGAAAAAAGTTGTTGCGATTATATTTGCCTGCAACATCTCAAAGATTAAGAAAAAACATTTGAAGAAATATATGTAGAAAATTTCTGAAATTGCTGCAAAACAACGAAAAAGGAACGGCACAGCTGATTATTTGGCTGCCGTTCCTTCATTTGTTTCTGCCGTTGCGGTTTCTTCCGTGTCGTTCTCGGATTCTTCTGTTTCCTCTTCATTTTCTTTTTTCGGCGGCTGAGAAAGTAAGGTCAGTATAATCATCAGAATACTTAATACAATTGGCGCAGCATAAACGACTGCTTTGCCGGCGGCACTAATTGTAACAGGCTCTGTGTTAAACCAAATCAGTACACCAAAGTGAACGATAAAAACCAGTGTGCCGAGGATGGCACTAATTACTCTGGCAAGCATACTTTTTTCGCCCCCGAATTTCGCACGGGATACGAAGAAAACAAGGAGAAAGGCAATTGATGAATCCAACAGACAGAAAATTAACATTCCCGGATTGATTGTCATAGTCTTTCCTTTCTGTATATGTAGGGACCAAGGTCCGTTTATTGATAGATATTAGTATAGCATATTGTGGGGGATTTGTGCAAAGAATTTGTTGATATTCCTTTGGGTTCCGTAATTTATCACGAAAAGTTTGCAGGTAGTGGGCGCTCCCGCTTGGACAAATCCGCAGAAGTATCGGCATGTAAAAGACACATGCCTGATACTTGCGCAT
>ERZ772892.3702-NODE-3702-length-10751-cov-5.331339_pt1 | contig 10751 bp, 8 predicted proteins | sample MGYA00512126_ERZ772892 | MGnify/ENA primary metagenome ERZ772892 (study PRJEB29015, sample SAMEA2737697) | human gut metagenome | biome: human gut; feature: human-associated habitat; material: faeces | place: China | collected 2012 ... | reverse complement strand
GCTGATAACTGCTTTGGTGACTACTACACAAGAAAAGGACTTACTCTTGCTGAAAGAGAAATGATTACTTTCTGTTTCTTATCTGCTCAAGGTGGTTGTGAACCACAGCTTATTGCCCATTCAAAGGGTAATATGAATATGGGTAATGACAAGGAATTCTTGACTAAAGTTGTTTTACAATGTGTTCCATACATTGGTTACCCTAGAAGCCTAAATGCAATTAACTGCATTAATAAGGCTTGTGAATAAATTTAATTATAAAAATTGACCTACACATTAGCATAACGCTTTTGTGTAGGTCTTTTTGGTTTATTGATTATTTTTATTAATAACTATACCTTCCAAACAATGGTCATCTTTCTTTTGGGTTGGTGCCTCTGTAGCCTTTGGTGCAATATATTGTTGCACAGTTGTAGGTTGTTCATAAACTTGTGGTGCAGTAGTGGAAGTAGCTTGTTCTCTAGAAATAGACTCAGCTATTCTGGACGACTCCTCAAGTTTTTTCTTTTCCTCGGCTTTTCGCTTAGCTTCCTCAATAGCCTTTTGTCTTGCAATTTTTGCTGCTAACTCATTCTTATAATTAGTTAATTCCTTATTTTGTGTATCAATAAACGCTTTCATTTTAACACTTAAATATTTAATATAAGAATAATTCTTACTACTATAAATTTCAAATGATTTTAAATCATTGAAAGGAATACTTGATAAAATATGAGTAGTCTTGTCACTATAAGTAATTTTTATATCATAAGAATTACTTGCAATTTTATCGGACAATTTTATATTAACTTTTTCATTTGCTAAAATACCTGAAGTTAATATATTTTTTGACCATTTTTGCTTTTTATTCTTACGAAGTGAAATTGAATCTATAGTTTTATTTGATTTATTAAATAAATAACATGGATTATCTCCATTATTACTTACTACTCTATAATTATAATCAAGTACTTTTTTACTTTCACCAACTATTTCAGATTTATCTCTTGAACCAAAAGTAGATTTTAATTTAAACATACTTGATAAATTTTCTTTAATTGTTTTAACACAAATAAGTTTTGAGTGATTTTTTACAATTATGCTAATCTTATTGTTGCCCTGACTTACCTGTTGATCGGTTAGGTAAACCTTATAACCATAATCATTTTGATCGTTGTTATTAACATAGCACATATTATAAGTTGGATATGTTTTTGATTTACCCTTTTTATCAGTAATTTGAACATAAGTTTCTAAATTATCAGTGGTATTAATACCTTTAATTTCACCACTTATAGTATAGAAATTATCCTTAGTTGCTATTTTACAAGTAGTATCAGTCTTTTTACTTGAAACATTTTCAAAGTTAGAAACATCTGTACTTTGAATTTCAGGTGCATAATAAACCATATCAAGTAAATGTCTTTCAACTATCTCAACAACAACCACACTTGGATTATATGTAGCAATATCATTCTGCACCTTATAATCAGTAAAATAATCTGACTTTGTCTTTGCATAATGAGCAATATTAAATTCACCTGAAAAATAAGGAATAAGGGTATTACCAAAAGAATCCCTATACATTAAAAGTGAACCGTTACCATAATCATTTGTAGTTGTAATACTGTCAGCAGTAACATCCACACTGTCAACTGTAAAAATAGTCTGATAATAAGGGTTACTTTCTGTATCTGCAAAACAAGGATAAATTGTATCGGATAAATCACCGATGTAATTGTCATCAATAAATTCTTTTGCTTTACTGTAGTTGTCATAAGGTAGTTTTGTTTTATTCATAATAGACTTATATGCAAGTAAAGCACCTTTACCGTTCCAATGAGAGTCTTTCTTTAAATATAAAGTTTCATCATTAGACTTAAATAAATTATATAAATCTACGTAATTTACTTTTTCTTTAGAAAAAGACTTTGAAAGGTCAGATAAATTTCTACTCTTGTTTACATTTTTAATGTAATAAGGCATATTCTCCGGATACAAAGTATTTTTGTTAGCAGGTACGGTAAAGATAAATTGGCAACCCATTTTCTCTACAGAATTTTGCAATAGCTTTACATTATGTGCAATATTAAATTTTATTCTTTCAGAATAATTCTCTAAACCTTTATAACTACCATCAGTAGAAGAAGCATATAACCACCCATTCTTACCCACAGTAATATTATCTACTGAAGAAACTCCAAATACATCACTCATAATATGAGAATTTATTGACAACATTTCTGTTCTAAAACCACAATTTTTTGAAAACCAATTACCTAAATCATTAATATAATTAATATTTATCTTATTGTCCTTTACAGTTGAAGGTAATGATGAAGACTCTTCATTTGTGTTGTTTGAAGTAGTTCCTACAAAAATAAGAGGTATTAAGCAAATAAACAAACCAAAACAAATATAAATAACTTTAATTTTATTTTTCATAAACCCACCTCTTAAAACCTAAAATAAATAAACGGGTTATATGAACCACTTGAAAGATTAAGCATACATAATACTAATAATCCAAAACTTATAACATATAAGGCTGAATTATATACAATCATAGTTTTTTCACTCTTAGAAACAATGCTATTCACAAAGTTTTTCAAAGGTAATGAGGCTACTATTGCAACAATTAGAGAAGTTATAAATAAGGGAGTCATTTCTCCAATAAATACACTCATACTTGTAGGAGTAAAATCAAATCCTGTAAACATCTTCTCAATCATAAATATTCCCTGGGAAATGTTATCTGCTCTGAATATTACAAAACCAATAGTAACTACAAGAAGTAAATAAATATGCTTAATGAATTTTGGTATCTTTATTTTTGGTATGTAAGACTCTATTAAAAGGAAAATTCCGTGATAAAGTCCCCAAATTACAAAAGTCCAATTTGCACCATGCCAAAGTCCTGTACAAAAGAACACTATAATTTTATTAAGGCAAGTTCTGCCTTTACCTTTTCTATTACCACCTAATGGTATATACAAATACTCTTTAAACCATGTTGAAAGAGAAATATGCCATCTTCTCCAAAATTCTTTTACACTGGTTGATATATAAGGATAATTGAAGTTTTCTTTAAACTCAAATCCAAACATTTTTCCCAAGCCTATTGCCATATCACTATAACCACTAAAGTCAAAATAAATTTGCATAATATAGCCTATAGCACCTACCCAAGCAGTCAAAATATTAACCTCACTTTGATTTGTACTATAGATACTATCCACTACTGTTGCCATAGTATTTGCAATTAATACTTTCTTAGACAGACCAACAATAAATCTTCTAAAACCATTAGCAACTAAATCTATACTTTGCTGACGGTTATCAATTTGCTTTTCAATATCGTGATATTTAATGATAGGTCCTGCAATAAGTTGAGGAAAGAATGAAATATATAGCATTACTTTTCCAAGATTTTTTTGAGGACTAACTTCGCCTCTATACACATCTAAAACATATGATAATGCTTGAAATGTGAAAAATGATATACCTATTGGAAGTTCAATATTAGGTATCGGTATTGAAAATCCAATAATATCATTAAGACTACTTACAAAGAATCCTAAATACTTAAAAACTGCCAAAGCACCTAAATTAAAAATTATAGCAATTATCAAAAAAATCTTATTGTATTTGTTCTTATCAGTAGCAAGTAGTCCAAATATATAGTTAAATATAACACTACATATCATTACAAGAACATAGACAGGCTCACCATAAGCATAAAACAATAAACTTGCAATTATAAGTAATACATTCTTAAGTTTTCTTCCCGGAATTACTGTATATAAAATAAATACTACAGGAAGAAATACACTTATAAAAACTAAAGAACTGAAAACCATTTTGTAGTTTTACCCCAAATCTATCATCTATAATAAGTTACTATTGATTGACTATATGGCTTCATATAAGCATTGTAGTGAAGTTCATATTCTAAGTCCGGATCAAAAGTATAAACTACACCTGCAATCTTGATTTCACACCAACCATGAGGAGTTGTACCACCACCATATCTTGGACATCTACCTCTTACCACTTTTGCCGGATAACCAATTTCTCTAGCTAAAAATGAAAATTGTGATGCAAAAGCATAACAATTACCTCTATGATATTTAAACATATTATAAGCATAATACCTTTCATTCTCATTTAAAGGCAATGTTTTATATGAATTTGATTTTACAACATAATTATATAGTACACGTAATTTCTGACTCTTACTTGTTATACCTTTAGTTTTAGAAGTTACGATATTTACAGCAGATTTCTTAATAAAAGCTGACTGACTATCAAGACAAGCACTTTTAGTAAATTTGTAGCCATTATAATAACTATTAGCAATTAGCTGACCGTTAGCCTTTGCATAATAATATTTATTATTTAGAGTTTGCCAACCATTTGTTAGCATTTTACCTTTTGTACCAACTTTTCCTTTAGTGTTAAAGATATAATACTTATTCTTATACTTTTTAACACCTGTCTGCAATAATCCTTTGTTACTAAAAAAGTATTTTTTACTACCGATTTTCTTAATACCTGTATAGTTAGCACCAAATGTACCTAATTTTCCTGATTTGTTAAAGTAATATGTATTTTTCTTTACAGTTGCCCAACCTGATTTTGCTGTACCGTTATTAGCAAAATAATAATATTTTGAGTTAATCTTCTTTAATCCAATATTAGCAGAACCATTTGAAGAAAAATTATAAACCTTGTTATTGATTTTCTTCCAACCTGTTTCCATTACACCTGATTTACCGAAATAGTAATACTTTGAAGAAATTTTCTTTAGACCGATTACTGCTTGACCATTAGAAGAAAAATAATACTTCTTATTATTTACTTTCTTCCAACCCTTAGTTTCTACACCTTGTTTATCAAAATAATAATATTTACCGTTTATTTTATTAAGACCAACATAAGCTTTACCAGAAGTTAAATCAAAATAGTAAGTTTTCTTTTCAATAGTTTTGAAACCATATTGCATTGAATAACTTGAATCAAAATAATATTTACTATTATTAATAGTAAGTAAGCCGTTCATTTTCTGACCAAGTCCATTATCGGGAGTATCAGCATTTTCGTTAAAATAATATGTTCTATTATCATTTGTAACAAAGCCGGTAACTAAATAACCATCATCATTAAATAAATAGGCTTTATCATTTAACACAAGCTCTTTACCCTGAACTATTCCCTCATCTGTAACATACTGCCATCCATTTTCGTTAGAAATCCATCCATTTTCAGGATTTACTTCTTCGGCAGAAACAGTTACAACACTAAAAGTAAGTAGTGCAACCATTCCTAACAATAATAACAACTTTTTCACTTAAACCAAACCTTTCTAAATATATTATATTTAATAGTAATTAAATACTTTTCTATTTATTTATAACAACATAAGGACAAATTGTTATCACATTTTCATACCATATTAATTATTACATATATTAGACTAATTATTACAATCCTTGAATTATTTCTACAATAACTTTAAATATTTATAATTTTAAGTTATAATGCTATATATGGGGGTATGACAATGAATATTTTGGTCTGTGATGATGACAAAGTCATATGTGATAATATAGCAAAATACATTACAAACAACTTTAGTTACAATATATCAGTTGCAAATGACGAGAAAAGTATTTATCATTACTTAAATGAAGATAAATTAGACTTATTAATTATTGATATTGTACTTGGAAAAGTTAATGGTATTGATATTGCTAAAGAATTCACAAAGCAATTTCCAAATTTAAACATTATTTTTATTACAGGATATGGGGACACATACTACAAGGATATTTATAAAGATATTAATCCTTGTGAATTTCTTGAAAAACCTATACAGTATAATATTCTTAATTTTTTCATTAAACAAATTGAGGATAACTTTAATGTCAGAAACTCAAAGCTAAAAATTAACTACAATTACAATAGCTATATAATTCCTTACCAGGATATTATATACATACAAAGTGATAAGAGGTTAAGTGTTATACACACCACTGCTGAAAAATTCAAGACTTATAAAAAGTTATCGGATATGTTGGAGGAATTACCTGATACTTTTATCAGATGTCATCAAAGTTTCATATCTCTGTTAATAAAATAACACACAATGTATGGAAAATCATTACTTGTGGTAAATTAACCGAATATTTGACAAAGTTGATTGATATTATTCTTAAATAAGCTACAAAAAAGCACAACCTTATAAAAGGTTGTGCTAAATTTTTAATTATACATTGTTAATAGGGATTATGTTAGAAATGTAGAAGGTAATCAGTTTTTGCTAAGTTCAGGAAATGTAATTCCTATCAGTAAAAAATATTCTAAGAATGTAAAAGACTTATTTCTGCTAAACTATGGAGGTTAATAATGGTACTGATAATTGCTCAAACAATAATAGATTTGCTGACAACTGCAATTTTTCTGCAATATCCACTACAACTGCTTACATTAAAAAGAGACAAGCCAATATATAAAGTCATTTTATATATGTTTTACATAATTACAATGGTTGTTTCATTTTTATCAAGAATAATTGAAGAAGTTAATAGTAACCCATTTAAACCGATTTTCTTGTTTGGTTTGTTAGCATTTGTATTTTACTTTTGCTTTAGCAACAAAGCTTCCCAAAAATCTATAGCTTACATAATGTTCATTATGTCTATGTGTGGTACTGAATTAATAGTAATGGCATTATTCACATTTATGGGATTTGACTTAGCAAATAACAAAGTAGCAAATACAGTTAGTGGTGTTGTGTCTATCTTGATGTTATGGTTATTGCTTTTATTCTGGAAGAGAATATTTAACAATAAGTTAGGTAATAAAAATTACTCATCAAATATGTGGCAATTTGATATAATCATTTTCTCACAACTTATGTGCAGTTCTACAATTACAATGTCAATATATAAAAACACCGATTTTGAATTATCAGGTTCTAACATTGTTCTATATTTATTTGTATTTTTAACTATAGTATCAATGGTTATTTGTGATATTGCGTTATACAAAGTTCTTCTTGTAAACTCAGAAAATCACGACTTAAAAGAAGAACTGGAACTTTCCAAAATCAAAAGTACATATAAAATGGAATACTACAACAAATTAAAAGATAATATTTCTGAAACAAGAAAAATGAATCATGATATTAGCAATATTATTACTGTTGTGCAGAGTATGATTGATGACAACAAGGACTCTGAAAATTATCTACAAGCAACTAGGATTATTGATGAATTAAGCAGTACACTTAAGAATAATAAAATTAGAATTTTCTGTGAAAACGAACTTGTAAATATTATCATAATTAACAAGTACAAATCTATCAGTGAAAACAATATTGATTTTACTGCTAACCTTGATATTCCAAATAATATTAATATTAAGGATATTGACTTGTGTAGAATCTTCACTAACATAATTGACAATGCCATTGAATCATGTATTCAAAATAATAATAGTGATAAGAATTTCATTGTTCTATCTGCTAATATTATGGACAATAACTTTATTGTAAAATGTGAAAATTATTGTGATAAAGAGGTAGATTTATCTGATAAAAAAATTAAATCAACTAAGGATGGTCATTCCGGTTTAGGACTTGAAATTATCAGTAATATTGTTGAAACTTACTCAGGTTACATTACTACACATTATGAAAATAACATTTTCACTACAGTTGCATTGCTGAAAATATAATTTTAAATTATGATATAAGGAAATCCCAATTCATATGAATTGGGATTTTTGGGGTTAGTTATGAAATACTATATATGAATATAATTATTTCTTTACATTAATTACACATTTAATTGTGATACCGTTATTCTTTACAGATATTGTTGCTTTGCCTACTTTCTTTGCTTTTACAACACCTTTAGAATTAACAGTAGCAATACTCTTATTACTTGAAGAATATTTGGCATTACCTTTCTTATTCTTCACTACCAGTTTAAGTGTTTTGCTTTTTTTATTAAATAAACAACCTTTATAATAAAACTTCTTATATTTTTGTGTTCTTTCATTTATTAAAACAGATTCTCTTGAAGAATACATATTACTATATATTTTTCCTTTGGAATAACTGAATGTTTCATTTATATTACCGGACTCATAACTATATATTCCACTTCTCAAAAGCTTTGATTCACTTGCATTCCAAACATAACTCTGCTTAGAAGTATCATAATATAATTTATTACGAGGTCCTGAGAAACATCCGTTTGCTTGTTTCAACTTAGAACCTTTCATATAATAAACTGTACATTGTGATAATTCAGGGTCATTAACCACAATAAATTCTTTTCTACCATCTAAATTCAAATCGGCAAAATAATAAAAAATATGATAGCCTTCAATCAGATTCTTCTTCATAATTAAATCTATCATTCTATCTTTGTAACTTTTAGCCCCGGCAGTTAATGGGCTAATACAAAGCAGTGAAACAGAAATAACTAACACCAATAATACAGACATAATTCTTTTAATCATTTTTAATTCTCCTTTTAAGAAATATTATTTTATGGGTTATCTATAACCCTTTTTCTTCATATATGAATCAATAGTAGCGATATTCTTAGTTTCGTATTTATTAAATACTGAATCGCTAAAATCTTCAGGTTCTATAAATCCATCGTACCAACTTTTTTCATTAAAATATGACTGAATACTGCTATCATTAAACTTACGACCATGACGAGCATATATTTCGTTTAATGCAAGTTCTGAAGTTCGTTTATCCATTCCCACAAGTTCACTTTCACTTATGTATTCAATATCGGAATAAGGTAATATATAATCAGTAGAAACAGGTAATTCGCCTCTAGAAATATATACAGTTACTATCTGATTATCTGACATAAAAGCTCCGGAAGAAGGACTTTGTGAAAAAACATAGTCTTTTTCATATGTACTTGAATATTCATAATCTAATCTGTACTTAATGCCATTATTCCTTAGCATATCAATTGCTGAGTCTTTATACATTCCTGTAATATTAGGAACAATTCTTGAAACAGTAGTTGTTTCCCTTTGGGTAGTGGTTTCAGAAAATGTAGTAGTTGTTACTTCTGTTGTAGTTGTTGTTTCTGATGTGGAAGTGTCAGACAATACAGAATTTTCATTTTTATTATTAAAAGCTAAAAAGTAAATACACAAACATACTGCTATTACGGCAATAGCACTTACAACTGTAATTGCAACAATTAAACCTGTATTATTTTTCTTTTGTTTATATTCCACATAGTTTTGATTATATTTATCATCATAATCAAATGAATTGGTACTATTATTAAAAATATGACCACAACTTTCACAAAATCTTGCATCATCACTGTTTTCTGCATTACACACCGGGCAAATCAAACCATTCATCTCCCAAATATAAGTTGTTAATATTATATATTATTTTTCATATTTTGTTTATGATATTGTAATTATTAACACAATATTTGTAAAAATTTGCATTAAACAAGCAGTTGAAAGTGGTTTTTGGTATTGATGAAGAAGTTTTCTTTTTGCATTTTGCTGATTTCATAGGACAAGGCACTTCTATCCACATTAAGATAATCGGCTAATTCTTGACGATTATAAGGAATATCAAAGGTAGTTGAATTCTTTGATTTTGACACATAGGATAGGTATGACAACAGTTTTTCTCTAATAGTTTTAGGTGTTGTTATTAAAATTTTCTTGGACAAGTTAAGGCACTTTACTGATGAGATTGTAAGTAAATTTTTGATTATACTATTATGATAAGTACACACATTACTGCATAAATTAAGAATTTTATTAATTTCAAAGAATACTACTTTTGAATTTTTTGCTGACACTACATCAACTAAAATAGGTTCATTCATAATACAAGCATAATTTTCTCCGAAAATCTCCCCTACTGTTACAGTATCAATTATGTTTCTATTTCCCCACACATCATTATTTTCTATTATTATATTGCCATCAAGTACAAGTCCTATTGTGTTTACACTTTGTCCTGTAGTAAAGATATACTCACCTTTGTTATATTCCTTGATAGTTGGTTTTAGGCAATGCAATAAGTTATTTAATTCCTCTACAGAAATATTATTAAACAATAATGATTTTTCTAGGACTTGTATATTCTCTTGGTTTAAAAGTTTTTCTTGTAATTTCAAAATAGTAAATTCATCCTTTTTAGATTTTGTTGTAGAAACAACATAATTATAATAAAAAATATATTATACTAACCTCACAAAGTCAAGGGACTTTGAAATTTTGGAGGTATATATAATGGAAAATAAAATGTTTTGTTATCAATGTCAAGAAACTGCTAACTGTAGTGGTTGTACTCTAAGTGGTGTATGTGGTAAAACACCTGACACAGCAGTTATGCAAGACTTGTTGGTATATGTAAGTAAGCTACTTTCTACTGTTACTACACAGTTAAGAAAAGAAAATAAGGTTATTGATAAGGAAATTAATCACCTTATTACACTTAACCTATTTACAACAATTACCAATGCAAATTTTGACAAAAAGGTAATTGAAGATAGAGTTACAGAAACCTTAAAGGTTAAGGAAGAATTACTATCTAAGGTTGAAGATAAAGAGTCTTTACCTAAAGAAGCATTTTGGAATGGCAACAAGGATGAATATGAAAATAAAGGTAAAACTGTTGGTGTACTTTCTACTAAGAATGAAGATGTTAGAAGTTTAAGAGAGTTAATCACATATGGTTTAAAGGGACTTTCTGC
>ERZ772892.3689-NODE-3689-length-10792-cov-4.605383_pt1 | contig 10792 bp, 9 predicted proteins | sample MGYA00512126_ERZ772892 | MGnify/ENA primary metagenome ERZ772892 (study PRJEB29015, sample SAMEA2737697) | human gut metagenome | biome: human gut; feature: human-associated habitat; material: faeces | place: China | collected 2012 ... | reverse complement strand
TAATCTATATAAATTATAATTTACTATGAGAACAAGCAGAAGAGGTTTTCTGAAAACTCTTGGAGGGGTTGCGCTCTTTTCGATTGTGCCGCGTCACGTATTGGGAAATGGGTATATCGCTCCGAGTGATCAATTGACTAAAGGTATTATTGGTACCGGAGGGATGGGAAGAGGCCATGTCAATTATGCCGGTACACGTTTGGTTGCCGTTTGTGACGTTGATAAAAATCATCTTGAATTGGGAAAGAAACTGGTGAAGGAAAAAATAGCCGCTTATCATGATTTCCGCGATTTGATTCTGGACCCGAATGTTGATATTGTGCACATCGCCACTCCACCTCATTGGCATGGTATCATGTCTGTCGAGGCCGCTAAAGCCGGGAAAGACATCTGGTGTGAAAAGCCGATGACGCGTACGATCGGTGAAGGAAAGCGTGTGATGGAGGCCGTACAGCAATACGGACGTATGTTCCGCCTGAATACATGGTTCCGTTTTACAGACCAGTTCTATGGACTGGGCACTCCTGTCAAACCGTTGAAGAAGCTGGTGCAAAGCGGATTGTTGGGATGGCCGTTGAAGGTGACGATCAGTGCGCATACCGGTTTCAACTGGAAGTTTTTCTGGGTAGGAAAAGAATATCTCGAACCGCAACCGGTTCCGGCAGAGTTGGACTACGACATGTGGCTCGGCCCGGCTCCTTACAAGCCTTATAACCCGCATCGCGTACACCAGACTTTCCGCGGATACTGGGATTATGACGGTGGAGGGCTCGGAGACATGGGGCAGCATTACATCGACCCCGTACAATATATACTAGGTAAAGACGATACCAGTCCTATTAAAGTGGAGGTTGATGCCCCGCAACAGCATCCGGATGCTGTCGGTACTTGGCGTTCCATTACCTACACGTATGACGATGGTTGTCAGATTGTCCTTTGGGGGGGGGACTTCGGTGATCCGAATACGCCGTATATTGCCGGACCGAAGGGTAATGTTTATAAAAATTTTGTATGCGATATTCCCGATTGGGAGAGGAAACTTGCCGATTTCCCCGAACCCGAACCTCAGGTTACGGACTTTATCGAATGTGTGAAGACACGCCAGCCTTTCGCCCTGAACGAAAAGAATGGTTTCCGTTCGGCTACTATTGTCAATATGGGAGCAGTGGCTCTGCGTTTGAACCGGACGCTGAATTTCGATCCTGTAAAACTTGAATTTATTGACGACGAGGCTGCAAATCGTTTGCTGGACCAGCCGATGAGAGCACCCTGGAATATATAACGAATTGACAATTGATAATTAACAATTGACAATTACATAAATAGATAATAATATGAGAAAAGCATATATTTCAATAGCTGCCCTGTTGCTTTGCGGAAGCATGCTGATGGCGCAGACTCCGGCCAACCGTACGGCCAAAACGACCGCTGCCGATGTGTTGGCTCAGATGCCTGCGGCGAAACAAGCGGCGTACAATAAATTGATTGGTGATTTGAGTTCTACCGGCGAAGAAGGTGTTCTGATGTTGGTAAACATGATAAATGCTCCGGGCAAAGGCAGTAATGCAAATGTCGACTATGCTTTGAGCGGTCTTACGCATTATGTCATGGCGAAAGGGGAGGAGAATGCCCGGTTAGTGACTGCAAAGGCTTATCTGAAGGCTTTGGAAATGGTGAACGAGCGTGAAACAAAAGCGTTTATTATCCGCCAACTTCAGATGTTGGGGAAAGACGAATGTATAGATGTACTGGCTTCTTATCTGAACGATGAGTCGTTGAGCGGTCCCGCCGCTCGTGCGCTGGCTTCTAATGGCAGTCAAAAAGCAGGTCAGGCATTGGTTGCTGCTTTGAAGAGTCGTACCGGTTCTTCTAAAACACAAAAGGATGTGATCCGTGCGATTGCCGATGCCCGGGTGGATGGGGCTGAACCTGTTTTGTTGGTATTGCAGGGAGCGTCTGATCCGAATATGCAGAAAGAGGTATTGTATGCCTTGAGTTGTGTCGGAAGTTCTAATTCATTGCCAGTGTTAGCAAAAGCGGCCGAGAATGCCGGTTACACGATGGAAGTGACTGGTGCCAACGAAGCTTATATCGCTTTGTTGAAGCGATTGGTCCAGAGTGATCGTGATGCGGTGATGAAAGCTGCAAAGAAATTGCAGAAAGCAGCGGCTAAAGCCGGACAGGAGCAGACACGGGAAGCTGCCTTGCAAATACTTTTAGCAGCCGAGGAACCGGCTAAAGTATCTAAGATGGTTATTGCTGCCATGAAAGATCCGAGCAAGAACTACCGGAATGCGGCTTTGAGCTATGCTTCCGGTTTTGCAGATAAAGAGTTGTATATAGAACTTATGAAAATGGTTCCTAAAGCCAAACCGGAACTGAAAATAGACATCTTGAACTGGATCGGACGCGAGGCCAAGAAACCTGTCAAACATGACATTATCCAGAATCTGGAAATTCGTTTCGATCTTCCTGCCAAGCAGATCCTGTTGGAGCAGCTCGGTGATGTTAACTTTGACGTGAAGCAGGCTGCAACCTGGACATTGGTGAAGATAGGCGATAAGTCCTATATTCCTTCGTTGGCCGAATTGCTGAAGAGCAATGACAAGCAAGTCGTCCTGTTGGGACAGGATGCTTTGGCTGCCTTCCCTGGAGATATCGACGGGGCAGTGGCAAAGGCCGTCTCTTCTGCTGCTAATGCGGGAAAAATAGCTGGACTTGAGTTGTTGGCCATGCGCAAAGCTACTGCCAATATCAATACCGTACTTGATCAGATACAGATAGGCTCTCCAGAAGTGAAAGCCGCGGCTTATGTGGCTTTGAAGGATGTAGTGGGAGAACGTGATATAACCAATATGTGCGGTATGCTGGAAACGGCTGACGCATTGGCTGTTCCTCCCATGCAGCGGGCTGTTATTTCAGCATTGTCCTCTCTTCCGGTTGCCGACCGGGTCGAAACGGTGACACGTCGTATGTTGCAGGCCGGCAATAAAGATTATTTGTATTATCTGGTGTTGGCTTCTACCGGACAACCGGATGCGCTGGCGACAGTCGTGAAAGGTTTCCGTTCTAATACGGGTGTCAAAAGGGATGCAGCCTTCGAAGCCCTGTTGAACTGGAAGGGTATTGAAGTGGCGGACGAATTATATACGATCTGTAAGGAAAGCCCGTCGTCCAACTATTTTGATCCGGCTCTCACTACTTATGTGAAACTGGTTTCCAATCCGGCATTTACAGGTGAAAACCGTTTGTTAAGCTTGCGTAAGGCAATGGAAATTGCCAAAACGGATGCACAGAAGATCGCGATTTTACAACAGATTGAAAAAACCGGAACATTCTTGGGTATGCTGTATGCCGGCGAATTTCTGGATCAGAAACCTGTACAACAGGCGGCCGCCAATGCAGTCATGAATATTGCTTTGGGTAATAAGGAGTATATGGGGGCGAATGTCCGTACCCTGTTGAATAAGGTGATGGAGGTGCTCGACAATCCGGATGCCGGCTATCAAAGGGAAGCAATCAAGAAACATCTGGCAGAGATGCCGCAAGGTGAAGGATTCGTTTCTTTGTTCAATGGCAAGGATTTGACCGGCTGGAAAGGTCTGGTACAGAATCCGATTGCCCGTGCGAAGATGAAACCGGGACAGTTGGCCAAAGAGCAGGCGAAAGCCGATGAGGTCATGCGTAAAGGCTGGAGCGTGGAAGACGGTATGCTGATATTCAATGGCAAGGGTGACAATCTGTGCACGGAAAAACAATACGGTGATTTTGAAATGTATGTGGACTGGATGCTTGATCCGGCCGGTCCTGAAGCGGATGCCGGTATTTACTTGCGTGGTACGCCTCAGGTGCAGATATGGGATACTTCGCGTGTAAACGTAGGAGCGCAAGTCGGTTCCGGTGGATTATACAACAACCAGATGAACGAGAGCAAGCCGACGAAAGTGGCCGATAATAAGTTGGGTGAATGGAACAGTTTCTACATCAAGATGGTCGGTGACCGTGTGACAGTCGTACTGAACGGAGAGAAAGTGGTGGATGATGTGATTCTGGAAAACTATTGGGATCGCAAGCTCCCGATCTTCCCGGTCGAACAGATTGAATTGCAGGCTCATGGCAGCAAGGTTTATTACCGGAATATTTATGTAAAAGAACTCGAACGCAAGGAACCGTTCAAGCTTTCAGCCGAAGAAGAGAAGGAAGGTTTTAAAGTTCTGTTTGACGGTACGAATATGCATGAATGGACAGGTAACACGGTTGATTATACCCTGGAAGACGGTTGCATTTCCATGATACCGAGCAAGAGCTATGGTGGAAACCTGTATACGAAAGACGAGTATGGCAACTTCGTGTACCGTTTCGAATTCCAGTTGACGCCGGGTGCTAATAACGGTGTCGGTATCCGTACCCCGATGGAAGGGGATGCCGCTTATGTTGGTATGGAAATCCAGATTCTGGATTGCGAACATCCGATTTATAAGGATATTACTCCTTTGCAGCATCACGGTTCCGTTTATGGAATTATCCCGGCTAAGGCGGAACATCATAGTGCGTTTAAACCTGCGGGTGAATGGAATTATGAAGAAATTGTAGCTAATGGGGATAACATCAAGGTAACGGTCAACGGGGTGGTAATCATGGAAGGCAATATCCGCGAAGCGACAAAGAACGGTACTGCCGATCATAAGGAACATCCGGGCCTGTTCAATAAGAAAGGACATATCGGTTTCTTAGGTCATGGCTCTCCTGTCAAGTTCCGTAATATTCGCATTAAAGAGTTGAAATAACGTTTTTTTATCTATAGTTAAATAGCAGCATAAGCAGAAATTAGCTTATGTTGCTATTTTTTTATGATTAATGTGTGTGGAAAATCCTTGAATATTAAGGAAAATAAAATTTGTTAGTTCGGTTTATTATAACGACTTTTGTATGAAGGATAATAAAGAAGTCGTATTCATGGATGTAGACCAGTATCAATTAATATTAGACAATGCTCAGGTTGGCTGGTGGAAAGCTGATTTTGAAGAAAGATGTTATATCTGTTCTGACTATTTGATTAGTCTCTTGGAGTTGGATGGTCCGAAAATATCCATAGTAGATTTCTTTTTGTTGATCCGTGGAGACTATCGGGATCGTATCGCTAACGAATTTGCTTTCTTTAAAGGTATTGGTATATACGAACAGATCTTCCCTATAAAGACTTGCTATGGTTATAGGTTCGTCCGTACAAAAATTTATAAACGTGAAAAGGCTTCCGATGGCAAGTTGACCGTATTGGGTATTTTACAGTTGATTCCTTTTAGTGAAATGGAGGAGAATAGACCTGTCGTGAATGGACAGGTTGATAGTGTTCTCAGGCATTTGGGGAGTTTGTCCCATGCCTTACATTCTTTTATCCAGACAAATGATTTGCATAAATCGATCCATTTGGCTCTTACGGAGGTTCTATTTTCGATCGATACGAAGGGGCGTGTATACATTATGGAATATGAGGATGAGAAGCAGATTGGCTGCACATATGAGGTGTGTAGTGAGGGAGTTGAGCCTGTCCGTCCGTTTTTGCAAAACATTCCGGTTGCTACGTTACCTTGGTCTACACATAAAATACGGAATTTATATCCTATCCTAATTAATAATCTGGATGAATTACCTCCTGAAGCGGTTGAGGAGAAGCGCTACCTGAAAGCGCGTCGAACCTGTTCTCTGATTTTAATTCCATTAATAATCAAAGGTGAGTCTTGGGGGTATATGGGAATCGATATAGTAGATAAGTATCGTATGTGGAGCTTGGAGGACTATCAATGGTTGTCGTCTATTTCCAATATCATTAGTATAATAACGAAGATGGCCCGTACCAATGAAGCTTTGGACCATAGTGAAAAGTTACTTCGGAATATTTATACCAACATACCGGTCGGAATAGAGTTGTATGATAAGAAGGGCTATCTGGTGGATTTGAATAATATGGATGTCGAGATATTCGGCCTTCCTTCCAAAGAGTCTGTTTTGGGGCTTAATATCTTTGAAAATCCTATGATTAATGATGAAATACGAGAAAAACTGATTAGTCGGGAGCCAGTCTCTTTTCACATGGATTATTCATTTAACACAATTGAGGACAAAGGGTTCTATCCGACAATGAAGAATGGTACGATCGATATTTTCACAAAAGTCTGCATGTTGTATGACATATATGGAGATCTGATTAATTATATGTTTATTAATCTTGATAATACAGATAAGGCGGTCGCATATAACCGTATCGAGGAGTTTGAACATTTCTTCAGCCTGGTCAGCCGTTTTGCAAAAGTTGGATATGCCAAATTTGATTTGTTGACTCGTGAAGGGTATGCTATCGACCAATGGTATCAGAATTTAGGAGAAAAAGAAGGTGTGCCGCTATCGGAAGTCATAGGTGTTTATAGCCAGATCCATCCTGAAGACCGGAAGGTTATGTTTAATTTCTTTGAACAGGTAAAGAAAGGACAGTGTGATAGTATTCGGCGGGAATTAAGGGTGAAGTATGGAGAAGGTTGGCATTGGACTCGTGTGAATGTAATGCGGAACACCCAGTCGACTAATCCGGACAGACTTGAAATGATCTGTGTGAATTATGATATAACCGAACTGAAGGAAACGCAGAAGCAGCGTGAGAAAGCCGAAGAACTCGACCGTTTGAAATCTGCATTCCTTGCCAATATGAGCCATGAGATCCGGACTCCGCTGAATGCCATTGTCGGTTTTTCCACGTTGTTGGTCGATACGGACGATCCGGAGGAAAAGAAGCAGTTTGTCGAGATTATCCAAAAAAACAATGAACTGTTGTTACAGTTGATCTCCGATGTGCTGGATCTGGCGAAGATAGAATCTGGTATAATCGAATTGAAACTTGTCGAGGTCGACTTGCGGGAGCTATGTAAAGAACTGGTCGTTTCGATGCGTATCAAAGTACCGGCTGAAGTCGCGCTCTGTGTGGTTCCGGACTTGCCTTCCTATATCATGCGTTGTGATAAGGTGAGGCTGACACAGATCATATCCAACTTTATTAATAATGCCATCAAACACACCAGCAAAGGAACGATCCTGCTTGGTTACGAGATACGCTGGGATGAGATTGAGTTTTCTGTGACGGATACCGGTGACGGTATGTCGCCGGAAGTGCAGCGACATGTGTTCGACCGTTTCTATAAAGGAAACAGTTTCAAGCAGGGGACAGGTTTGGGGCTCTCGATCTGTAAGAGCATAATAGAACAGGTTGGCGGTAAAATCGGGGTAGAGTCCGAGATAGGGAAGGGGTCCCGTTTCTGGTTTACTTTACCCCGTTAGATTCATATCTTATTCTTTTTCACCATAGGACAAATCGCCGGCGTCTCCCAGTCCCGGAACGATGTAAGAATGATCATCTAGTTCGTCATCGACAGCCGCGACCCATATAGTCGTGATGTCGTCCGGCATTTTACGCTGGAGATATTCGATTGCCTGCTTGCTGGCAATGATGGAAGCGACATGGATATGCGCCGGGTGGCCTTTGGTGCGCAATGCTTCGTAGGCCAGTTCCATAGAACTGCCGGTTGCCAGCATCGGATCCGTTATAATCAATGTCTTGTCTGTTAATCGGGGAGATGCGATGTATTCGATATGAATATCGAAGTTCAGACGGTCCTTGTATTTCCTGTAAGCGGAAACAAAGGCATTTTCCGCATTGTCCAGGTAACTGAGGAAACCCTGATGGTAGGGGAGGCCGGCACGCAGGATCGTACTGATGACGACTGAATCGTCGGGAGTGTTCATTGGTGCTATCCCGAGAGGAGATTGAATACCTTTTTTGCTGTAGGTGAAATCCTTACTGATCTCGTAAGCCATGATTTCACCGATCCGCTCGATGTTACGACGGAAGCGCATACTGTCTTTTTGTATATTGACGTCGCGCAGTTCTGCGACAAACCGGTTTAACACCGAGTTTGATTCTCCAAGATTAACTATTTTCATGATTGAATTGTCATTTTTCCGGCGCCGAAATTACTCATAATTTGGACAGGTCGCAAAAAAGAAGGCAACCTTTTTCAGATTGCCTCCCTTTGTCAGGTAAAAAGTCTTACTTCTTTTCTTCGGGTTTGTTAATTGCATCCAGCAAATATTTACCCGGTTTGAATTTTACAGTCGTTCTGGCTGGAATCATAACCGGTGTTCCTGTCTTGGGGTTACGAGCTAAACGCTCTGTCTGAGGACGTGGTATCAATGTTCCGAAACCGATCAATACGATTTCCTCGTTGTGGGACATAGCTTCTGTTACGATGTCTACATAAGCCTCCAATAGTTTCTTCGCTTTTTGTTTCTGTAATCCCGATCTCTGGGCCAAGGCCTCAATCAATTCTGCTTTGTTCATGAATGTTTTTATTTAATTAATGATATTCAAGGCAAATGTACGCTTTTCATTGATATGTTGTATCTCCTTTTGCATATAAAGAAATCAGCGTTCATTTCTTATTTAACAACACGTATATGCATTTGTTACGATTTGCGAAACAAAAAATGTTAAATAACCTTTGGTCGCTATATTTGAAAGGCTTTTTTATATACCTGCTGATTGATTTGATATTTATCGTTACTTTTGTCCTGCAAAATAAAACATACGCGAAATGAGAATAGAAGAGAATTACTCGCTGGAGAAACATAATACTTTTCACCTTCCGGTGAAGGCCCGTTGGTTTATGGAATATACGAATGAAGAAGAACTGGGGCGGATCTTCCGGGACGAATATTTTCAGGAATGTTTGTCGTTGCATATCGGAAGTGGCAGTAATCTGTTGTTTATAAATGATTTTAACGGGGTTATCTTGCATTCGCAGATAAAAGGTATCTCTGTTGCGAAAGAGACAGACGATTCGGTATTGCTTCGCATCGGAGCTGCCGAGAAGTGGGACGATGTAGTCGCTTATGCCGTCTCCAAAGGTTGGGGAGGGATAGAAAATCTGTCCGGCATTCCGCTGTCCAGAATATCGGGGCATACGGTACGGAAATCAAGGATGTGGTCGAGACGGTGGAGACATATAACCAGCTTTCGTTCGAGAAACGTATGTTTACAAATGAAGAATGTCTTTATAGTTATCGGGATAGTTTCTTCAAGAATGAGCATAACGACCCGCACATTGTTACTTATGTAAATATACGTTTGAGCAAAAAGCCTCGGTTTTCTGTCATTTACGGCAATTTGAAAGAGGAACTGGCTAAATATCCAAAGATAACGTTGCAAGCTGTGCGGGATGCTGTGATCTCGATCCGTCGTCAAAAATTGCCTGATTCCGATGAGTTGGGAAATGCCGGAAGTTTCTTTATGAACCCGGTTATTCCGGTTGTCCATTACGAAAAGTTGAAGAGGCAATATCCGGACATGCCGTCCTATCCGGCAGGAGAGGGGAAGATGAAGGTCCCTGCAGGCTGGTTGATCGAGCAGTGCGGTTTTAAAGGCAAGTCGCATGGTGCGGTCGGCGTATATGAAAAGCAGGCATTGGTATTGGTCAATTTGGGTGAAGCCAAAGGACACGAGATCGCACTGGTTGCCGAAAGTATTCGTACGGCTGTTCATGACCGGTTCGGTATCGAGATTATGCCTGAGGTAAAATATGTAGGATAAATGGAAATAACGTTTTTAGGGACGGGGACTTCTACCGGAGTTCCCGAAATAGGTTGTCAGTGTGAGGTGTGTACCAGTTCGGATAAACGGGATTGGCGTCTGCGTACGTCCGTACTGGTGGAGACGGATGGTAAACGGATTTTGTTGGATTGTGGCCCGGATTTCCGTTGGCAGGTGATCCGCAACAAGACGTATCGTTTGGATGCGGTCCTGATTTCGCATGAACATTACGATCATGTCGGCGGATTGGACGACCTACGCCCTTTTTGCCGTGAAAAGGGAGTGGATGTATATGCGGAAGATAATGTGGCGGAAGCTATCGAGACACGTATCCCTTATGTGTTCCGTGCCCATAAATATCCCGGAGTTCCGAACCTGGAACTTCACCGGATCGGAAACGAGCCTTTTGTGGTTGCCGGAATCTCGGTTACGCCGATCCGGGTGATGCATGGGAAACTGCCGATTTTCGGCTATCGTATCGGTAATATGGCTTACTTGACAGATGTAAAATATCTTCCGGAAGAAGAGTATGCCAAACTGGAAGGCCTGGATGTGCTGATTCTGACAGCTCTCCGCCGGGGAGCCCACCCTACGCATGAATCGCTGGAAGAAGCCCTTGTTAATATCGAAAGGATAAAACCGAAGGAAACCTATCTGATCCACATGAGTCATCGCATTGGTCTGCATGCGGAGGTAGAGAAGGAGTTGCCGCCTCATGTCCATCTGGCCTACGACGGATTACACGTTTCTACCGCCTTGTCTCATAGTCTTTTATTTCGTAAGTAATATGATCGTTCTTGTCCCACAGTTGTAAAACGCTTGTTTCTCAATAGTCTAACAAGCGTTTTACAAATGTCAGACACTTGTTCGACATTTGGCGGAAGAAAAAGAAGCAGTTTGTTTTGTGTTAAGACTTGGGTTGTTTGGTCTTAAAAGTTGCTGGCAGAAAAATGAATTATGTCATTTCCTTCATCCGTAATACCCTGAATGCGAAATATTCCGGTATACAGATAAAGGAATGAAGGATTATTTTTCAATAACTTTTGTTGGAGGATGCGATCTCTCCGGCAATCAATTCATATCCTTTATCGTTTGGATGGAGACCGTCACCGATAAACAGGCTTTCGTTTATTTTGCCGTCTTGCAGCAATAGGGCTG
>ERZ772892.3688-NODE-3688-length-10794-cov-3.223391_pt1 | contig 10794 bp, 7 predicted proteins | sample MGYA00512126_ERZ772892 | MGnify/ENA primary metagenome ERZ772892 (study PRJEB29015, sample SAMEA2737697) | human gut metagenome | biome: human gut; feature: human-associated habitat; material: faeces | place: China | collected 2012 ... | reverse complement strand
TGTCTTAATATATTAGTATCACAAACGAGCTACTTTGTTGCAAATCATTTTAAACTTTGTATGTTCGCACAAATGTTATTGTACATTTTTGTGTATTTTATCTCTGCATTGGAAACACCTTACCCCTCCTAATTAAACCGATTATTAAACGATTCTGTGGTTATCTATTACTTCTTTTCTTTCTTAAATTTAGGTTCTTTAGGTTGATATGCCCCCCAATGTGATGCAGAACCACAGGCTGCCTTTGCCATATGTCCAACAAGCGCCTTGACTGATTTTGCTACAGCAACTTTAATTTTCATAAGAAATCCCCCCTTTTCATAAATCTTGCGTATATTATAAATATTGAAACTAAGGCTAAAGTCAGCAGAATTATTAGCCCTAGGTCTACACCTTTTATAATTAATACGATGCTTATTGCAGATAGCACTACTGATAAAACGGTAGAAATAATTTTATAGACAGTTCTATTTTCTATCGGTTTATTCTTGTTCTCAATCGGTGCCAATAAAACAATGGTTACTACTTGAAAAATAGCAATTAATATAATTGACTTTAAAGAAATATGTCTTATTATTTTAAATATCAACAACAATATAACAAAAGATATTGAGGTCACTAAATTACATTTAATATATGTATTTGCATGATATCCCCCAGTAAATGATCTCATTATAATGAACACTGCCAAAAACATTGTGCTCTCAAAAGTATAATTTGTTACTATACCTATGATAGATATTAAGGCTATATTAATTAATGATGATAATGTAATTTCTATTCCGTATCTGTAAAATTCTATTTCTTCTGTATCCTTAGAAATTACATTATTCTTGATCATAAAATTCAAAATTATCGATACTAATCTCTTCATTACTTCCACCAAGTCTTTTATTTGCTATAATATACAATTTATTTACACTCAAGTCAAGCAATTTGGCGTGACGTGTAAGTTTTTGTCGTGAAATACAAAAAGAGAACTGTCCACCATATAAAAACCGGCGTAACAGCTCCCTTTTTCGTTATAAATTTAATTTGTTTCTCTCAATTTGCTATGACTTAAATTTGCCAATACAAAGAGATTTTAACGTTTTACAGTAAAGTTGATTTTAACGTTATCAAACATGTGAACATTTTATCCGATTCGTAAAATTCACATCTTCCCTGATATTTTTCTGCAATCTCTCGTATTATTTTAATTCCCCACCCATGCTTATGGGCATTTAATTTTGTTGTTTTAAGGCTCGGATTTCTTTTTAAAACAGACTCATTTATTGCATTTCTGACTACTATTCTATATATGTCCATTGTTTTACTGATGTCAAGGTTTATGAACCTTTCTGACTCGTCAGTTATTTTTTCACTAGCCGTTATAGCATTGTCAAGCGTATTGCTTAAAATATGAAGCATATCAATATCATCTATACCATCAAAGCTCTTAATGCAGCTGCAATTTGTTCTGATTCCTTCTGTCGCTGCGACTGCAAACTTAGAATTTATAATAGCATTTACAATATAATTGTCTGTATTTACAAAGCTTTCACTGATTGATATAACGTTAACATATTTCTCTATGTACTTCATTGATTCATCTGCGTGTCCTTGAGCTATCATTGTATATACAGCGGACAACTGATCTTTCAAATCATGCCTAATCTTTCTTATCGAATCATATTGCTGACTTGCATTCTCTATATATTGGTGACTGTATTGCTCTTGGATCTTTAAAAGTTCCAGTTCTTTTTTCTGATTATTTTTCACAGAAATAGAATCAATCATATAAAAGATTATAATGTTAACTGCAACTATCGTTAAAATCAATAAGTTTATATAGAGTCTCTGCGTTGAATCAATAGCTATCAAATGAAGTAAGAACATCATAATAATGGATATTGCAAGTATTAATATAATAGCGATCCACTCAACTGCATTAAAGTTCTCAGAAGTCGTTGCCAATAATTTCAGCATCAACTTTACTGAAATAAAGAATAATGCCTGTGCAAAAATCAATACCGTAAAACGAGCAAATCCGGATTCCGTAACTATTTCTTTTATTGACATTGAATTTACTGATGAAACAAAATTAAGCGTAATTATAGATATTAAAGAAATCATAACAAGAGGAACAGTGGCTGCAAACAGTTTTTTTATTATACTGCCTTTTCTGTTCACTAAGGCATATAGAAACAAAGCCGTTAAGTAGCAGACAATCCCAAGAATGCCCTCAAAAATCGTTAAGTAATTCATTACGGTTATCAGTAATCCGAGCGTACAGAAACACAATGCAAAAGCAATAATGTTTTTCTTAGTGCTTTCTGTTTTCGGAGGCAAAAACTTATATATAAAATAAGTTTCCATAAAACCTTCATAGAAATTTATAATCACTTCAAAAGCAATCCATATTATACTCATTTATATCGTTTCCCTCAAATATTTTGAAAAATCGGTATCAACCGTGTGTTTGCACTTTCTACTCATTGGAAGCCTAAAGCCTTGCTTAAAAATAACTTCGTCATTTTTCATATCCAAATTAAAAACATGACTAAGATTAACAAGATACTTTTTATGAACTCTCGAAAAATCGTATTCCGCAAGCTCACTTTCAAGGTCACCGATAACTGCACGTACTTTAATATGAATCTGTGAACCATAATCATCCAAGATACAATATTTCACATGATGATTGTCACTTTCAATATACAAAATGTCTCTGTATTGAATGCAGATTCGCCCATGCTCTTCATCGCTCAAAATTATTTTTTGGTGCTGCTTTAAATAAACAGAAAGCTTGTTTAAAACATTAACAACATCTTTATTTAATCTTGAAACGCTAGACTTTTGTATAAAGTAAAACGGCTGAAATTCCATGCTTCCGTACACCAGTTCGTTGTGATTTGTAACAAATATTATATAACAATCCCTTCTTTGTTTTCTTAATATTTCTGCAACATCAAAGCCTGTGAATTCAGGCATATCAATATCCAAAAAAATCACATCAAAAAATATGTGCTTGTGTTGATTCAATAAACTTTGACCGTTATTGAAACCTTGAACATTTACATCTTTAAAATAATTTATTGCATTCTCTGAAATTATTTTTTTTAATGTTTCTAAAAAACTCTCATTATCATCACAAACTGCGATTTTAAGCATACCCTTCACCGCCTTTGTATGACATTATATCAAACATTTTTCACTAAATCAATACACCTTTTATTAATTATGTTATAAAATCACTTACATCCGTATATAAACGCTTGGCTTTGCAATAATTGTCACCAAACAATCCGCCATTCAAACATCTATATATTCCGGAATCAATATGATTATTCATAGTTCTGAGCCTGCTCTTCCTTGATACCCAGCGACAGCTTTTTCTGTTTTATCATCCTCCGTAACCTGCTATCCACCGTCCGCCTGACCGACTTGTACTTTTGCTCATAGTCGTCCTCTATGCACCTACTAAGATTTGCAAACAAACCAAAGATCGTATTGGCAAGCACAGCGTTTTCATACCGCTCCATATTCTCAAGCAGATCTTGAGCATACTCGTTTCCATCATTTGCGGACTTTGTAAACCATTCGACAGCTTTTTCCTTATCTCGTTCAATGTCCTTAGCCCCGAAAAGATAGATCCTGCCAAGCTGATAACTTGCCCAATGATTTTTGGCAGCACAATTCTCAAAATAATTGACAGCTTTTTGTATATCATACTTTTCTTCCTGCAAATGCAGCTTTGCAAGTGCATACTGCGTATACTCGCTATCTTCTGCCAAGAGCAAATACTTTTCTGCTTTGTCCAGATTTTGAGGCATTATCTCGCCCTGCAAATAAATTTTTCCTAGCCTGTAACAAGCAATGACATCTCCGCTGTCCGCACACTCAGTAAGCAAGGCTATTCCCTTTTCAATGTCCTGTTCCAAATGCTCTCCTGAAATATATTCAAGGGCAAGGAATCTTTTTGCATTGCTGTTTTTAAGTTTGACAGCTTTCTCAAGCAATTTTACTGCACTATCTGTATTCTGCGGAATGTGTTCACCTATCAAAAGTGCTTTTCCGTACTCGTACAATCCGTTTTTGTTATTCATTTCAGCAGACCGTTTGAAGTAATCTATAGCCTTATCCATATCGATGCCTGTACCAAGACCCTTTTTAAACATATAGCCCAGTTTGTAATATAGGTTATCGTCAGCCTGATCCTTGCTTTCAAGTTTAAGAAAACCCGATAATGCGTCCTTGTAATATCTTTGTGCGATTTCTTCACTTTGACATACATATTCTCCCTTATTGTACATCTGTGCAATCGCATACGAAGCATAAGGCTGTCCCTGCGAAGATGATTTTTGATACCACAGAAACGCCTGCGATAAATCTCTTTCCACGTCGTTGCCGTAATAATACAAGTTGGCAAGACTGAACTGAGCAAACTTGTTTTTCTGCTTTGCCGATCTTTCAAACCATTCAAAAGCTTTTTGATAGTCCTGCTCCGTACCAAGACCATAGCAAAACATTTTGCCAATACGATACTGAACATATGGCTTTAATTTCTTAGAGTTTGGTTCTATTCGCAAAAAGCCCTGCAAAGCCCGTGTGTATTTTGCAACAGACATTTCTTCGTTTCTTTCGCCAAGCTTGTCGGTAGAATAAAGCTTTCCGAGATCGTAATCAGCCAAAACATTCCCACGCTGTGATTCAGATAACAAAAGCTGTCCAGCTTTCTTAAAATCATTAAGCTTAGCGTCTTTGCCATAGATAAGCTTGCAGGCTTTTTTGTATTGATCGTTCCATTTGATATAGTATTTTATTGCCGCAGCCGATTCATCTGTTTCTGTCTCTGCCAGCGGTTCTGCTTCATCAAACAGAGGTGACATATTCTGAGGCGTATTATCAATGTATTCATCATTTGGTTCAGATCCTTCAATTTCAGTATTTGCATCAAATGGTTTCATATTAAGTACTGTACGAATTATCATATTCCGCACCGGCTGAAAAACTTTGTTATCTGCTAGTTTTGGAAGTTCTGTTTCCTTTTGGGTATACGTCTTGTATTTCAAACGTTCAAGACCGCACCATTTCTCATAGAGCTGTTGTATATTTTCATCTTTTGCAAGCTCTGAAAATATTTTATTGACGGTTTCCTTTATCTCCATTGGAAGATAGCCGTAAACTTTTTTGCCTTTCACATTCTGTAATTGGATATATAGTTTTCTGATAAGTTCTTCAAGCTGTGGATCTGTATGATCATTACTTGCGATTATATTTACAATGCTTTCAAATTCGTTTTTGGAAACCGCTTTCAATTCATCACGGCTTACTGTCTGTTCCTGATAAATGCTTTGCAGATCATCGTGAAAAATATCATTTGCAAATGCTGAACGTATCTTATCTATACCCGCCTTTGTCAGAAATCCTTGCTTTGGATTTGTTGAATAAACAAGCAGGTGGATATGCGGATGATGAGTAGTATCGTGGTAAGCGGCGTACCACTTCAAATTGCAAAGAGGGATATTCTGTGCTTTTGCAATATCTGAGATATGCCTTTTGACAAGCTCACGCCAAGCGTCCGAATTATCATAGCCAAGCCTTACTGCATCTTCACGGCGAAGTGAAACAACGTGTGACCAAACATTGCCTTTATGTTCAGCTATCTCATTTGCCGCTTGATTCAGAATTATAGGCTCGTCCTTTTCGTTAAACAAGCCGTGCGAACCTCTCTTCTCAACGCCCGGACGCATAGCCATATACCCGACAAAATTCTGTCGGTTTCCAACCACGTCAGCATTGCGTTCTACTATTGTGCTTATCAATTCACCGGCATTCTCAATGGTCGGCTCTCTTTCATAGTCATCATACTCAAGGTATCTTTTGGATTCAGGAAAGTCGTTTATCAGATCGTTAATAAGCTGCTCTTGATTTTTAGTTGCATTGGCATTTCTGTCAACAAATTTTTGACTTCGTATCTCGACAGTTTCACGGGTAGCAATATACTTTGTATAGTTTCTGCGTTTTGTTTTATTTTTCTGATTTCCGTTTTTCAGATAACGGCTCGTAACGATAAGCTGCGACATTTTACACCTCCCTTATGATAATAAGCACCGCAAAGTTACATTTCACTACATTTCACCAAATAATTTTGACATTTCACAGCACGATGTATTCTTATATGATATAATATTATTAGTTGTAACATATCACTGAAAATCCATTTTGTTTCTTGGGTGCTTAGTCTTTAAGATCTCTTTTTGCTTTGACGATCTGAGTCGTGGTTATCGAGCTGTGGCCCAACATTCTTTGTATGTAACGAATGTCCACGTCCTCTTCCAAAAGCAGAGTGGCAAACGAGTGACGGAACATATGCGGCGTTATGTGCATTTCAACACCGCATTGTCTGCAATAGGAACTCAGCATATTTCGCACCGACTGCTCTGTCATTCTTCTGCCGAGCTTATTGACAAAAAAGTACCCTGACACGGCAATCTTATCTTCAAAAAGAAGTCTGTACCTTTTAAGTATGCTGAGCCCAGCCATATTTTCTACCGGTATAAGGCGTTCTTTTGAACCTTTGCCGTAAAACTTAACGGAGCGTCCTAAAAGATCAACATTTTCCGGTTTAAGAGTACATATCTCAGCTATCCTTGCACCTGTAGCAAAAAGCAATTCAATTACAGCGGCATTTCTGACGGCACATTTCATTTGGTAGGCACTTTGGGCTGAACCTATCTGCTGATAAGAAAAGGAAATTATCTTAGCGATCACGTCGAGAGGTATCGTTTTGGGCAGCAGCACAGGCTCTCTGATCGAAGTTTCGAGCTTATCGAATGGATTAAAATCCATGTAGTCTTGCAGCAAAAGAAAGTGGATAAAAGCTTTTAGAGTAGCAAGCTTACGCTTTACGGTTTTTGGTTTGTACTTTTTATTCAGGCACTCGATGTAATCCCACAATGCTTGTTTTGAAAGCGTATCGGAAAACAGTGCATACTGCGAAAGGTCGATTTTGTATGCACGCACTGTCTTTTCGCTAAGCTTTTTATGGTAACGGCAGTAATCGAGAAATTGGTCTACAAAAGGTCTATATTCAAACATCAAAACAGCTCCTTAAAATTTTATTAGGCAAAGCAATTTAGTCAACATTCACAAAAAGCATAAAGGCTTACGAATAAATTTGCTTTTAAACCTACCTTATATTATATCAGAGTTGTTCGCAAACGACAAATTTCGACAATTTGTGAGAATTTACAAAAATCTTGGAATGTGATTGACTTTTATGTAAGAACGTGATATGGTGTTATGTGTGAGATGATTATTGAAGGATAACTATAAATTATCGGAGGTTAAAAAATGAAGGCAAGCATCATAATTTCAACAAACAGCAACCGTACACTTTTTGAAAACTTTTTATTTCATTTATCACAATATCCCACTATAAATGAATATGAGATAATTGTTATCAATGACGGCGGAGAATACTCCATAAGTGAAGAGCAGTATAAAGACCTCGGACTTAATTGCGTTCATAAGATCGACCTTTCAGAAAAGCAAGGTTACGGCGCTGCAAATAATATCGCTACACAAAGCGCCAATTGTGACTATTTGATTTTTATGAATGACGATATAATACTAAAACCCGATTGTCTTGAAAAAATGCTGTCTGTATTGAAAAGAGATGATGTTTCGGCTGTACAGCCTAAATTGATATATCCGCAGAGTAATTTGGTACAAAGTACAGGACATATTTTTACTAAATTTACAAATGCCCACGCTCTCGAAAATGCACACATTGATTCAAGAATAGTAAATAAAAGCGGCGAAAGACAAGCGCTGACGACTGCCCTATGCGCAACGAAAAAGACTTCATTTTCAAAAATGGGAAAATTCAGTGCAGAATATTACAATGCATGGGAGGGTATGGAATATACATTAAAGCTCACATATAATGGTGAAAAGTGCTGGTATGCTCATGAGGCTGAGGCTTATCATATTAGAGGTGGGGCAAGGAATCAATATGAACTTAATGAGGAAGCTCAATCAGCTATCTTTTGGTCAAAATGGAGCAAAAATATTAAGGAGGATCTTCATAATATTATTTCCGCTCAACTTACCTCGAGTGAATTAAGCAATTATGTTGTATTGAATTTCTCAAAACTGCCTAATCCAGCGCCTATACTGGAAGCCTGCGGTATTCAGGTCGATAATATGGTTTCGTACACCTATATTTCAGGAGCAAAATCGTTAGATTTCTTTCGGTGTCTTCCAAATGCTTTTTGCAGATATGACGCCGATATTATATATTTTACTAATAATTATACTCAGGTAAAAAATAATCTTTTGTGGTTCAAATACGAAAAAAGAAAAAATGACTTGATAATAGATTTATCAGGTAATGTGCTGTCTGTTCGATCGCTTGTCACAAAATAAGATAAATGTTACCACAAACGTGGTTCTATATTGATCTTTTTCTTAGCAGCAGTGTCAAATGTAATAATATGCTTTGCTCGATAATCTTTTGCGATGCCGTGTTTTTTCGCATTTGAGCTGTTTATTACAGACAATAATGCACAGAATAAGTTGTTATAAAGCATTTCAACTCTTGGATTGTCGTTAAAATCGCAACTGCCTTTAACATAGTTCAGACATTTACTGCTTACTTCTGTATTTCCCAAAGCAAGATAGCATGCTGACAGTTTCAGGTTACATTTTATCAGCATACTTGTGTAACCGTTTATTCTGACTTGAGTAACTGCTGATTCTAAATTTTGAATATCGGGTTCATTACCTTTTTCATATTCAGTAATAAAATCTACATACGCAAGTTCAACATTACAATCAAGATATCTGCGATTTTCATTGCCCTTTTCATGTATTTTTTCAAGAAGTTCATGAGATTGTTTTAATCTGCATTCTGCCTTTTTAAGGTCTTTGGCATAAAGTCCTCTAGCACTATCCATATAAGCAAACGCTTTATAGTTCATATAATTATCCGAATTGATGCTTTTTATATATTTATCAAAAGTTTTTTCCGCATTTTCATAATCGCCAATAAGATACTGGGTCACCATTTTGCGGTTTAGGCAGTTATAATATGCGTACAAAGCCCTTTCACCATTGTTGCTCAAAAGAATCTTTGAATGTTTTTCCAGCATTTTGTCGATATCATCTACAAGAGTATCTACATCAAGACTCCAAAAGCGAAGATTAAATAATTCCGTTTGTGCTTCTAAGATCTTCTTTTCTCTTTTCGGATCATCATTATCGGAAGCCTGTGCTGCTATTGTAAAGAACTTTTTAGACTGCATTAAGGAATCACAATGATTTAAGCTGTCTGCATATTTAAATACTTCATATAAATTCTGATCTTTTAAGTCTATGTTTTGAAATATAATATCATATAAACACTTAGCTCTAAAAAAGTCAGATTTATTATAATACTCATTTGCTTTTTTTTGAAGTTGTGCTAAAACGTCATCTTTTTCGTCTACATTATTATTTTGCAACTTATCGATCAGTTCAAGCACGTTCGTGTTTTCATTTTCTGGCTTATCCGCTGTCTTATCATCTATTTTCCTGCTTAGTATGACTATTGAAGAATTGTACTGCATCTTAAAAGAAGCAAGCTGATGTTCCAGCAATTTCAAAATATCAAAAGATGTACTATTCGATATTTCAACAAAAATAATCGATCTATCTGGTACACTGTATTTATCAATCGTATATTTTTTCGAGTTTATTGAAAGATCTTTTATTGTATCGACAGCATAAATAGGGTCAGCAGCACCAATAAGAATTTTGCTCAGATATGTAGGACAATAGTTCAAAGTACTGTTTATTGCTTCCTCAATTGTTTCCTGTTCACCTTGATCGTTATAAATTCCAAATATGAGTAAGGCAAGTATTTTACACAATTCAACAGCATTCTCGCAATAAGAATCGTTAAAATGAAAATAGAAAAATCTTTGATCTTTTTCTGAAATAAGAGTAATATCGTTTCTGGATATCCCTGTAACATTAACTACTGAATTAACATTTGGGTGTAAAGAATCATTATGCTCTTTTTCAATTTTGACTATTTCTTCAATTAGTTTTTTATCAATAACAGGTGATTCTTTTATGGTAATACTGCACGTATAAGTTGAAATTTCATTTATTTTTACTTTAATTTCACTGTTGCCTGAATATTGACTATGATCTCCGTTACCTGATATAGTGATTTGATTATATCCTTGCTTTGCAATGATTTCAATGGTTTTTGCAGTTATATCTTTTGAGGTTCCTGATTTATCTGACAGATTTTCATAGGAAACTGAGTTTATATTGAAACAATTCGGTACAGATATTCTAACATTGCTGTCTGACTTCAAGAAAAAAGTGATAAGGATATTATATGGAACATGATACGAAAGTTCATTTTTTGGTTCAAGTATATTATACATATCAAAAACCTGTATTATACAATAATCACTTTTGCTGATTCCACTGAACTTTGCAGGCTTTATAATTTTGGAATTCAGATCTACATCTTTAACTCCAAAATTATAAAAATCCCCTTCGTGTGTTTTTAGCCATTCATTAACAAGATATCCGTTAACAAAAATGATTTTACTGATCATATTTTCATCATCGAGCAGATGGCTTTGCTGACGGAAATACATCAATCCTAACATATGCATAACAATACCCGACAAGGCCGGCTGCGCACCAATACGATCTGCATGAGCGATATCACATGCTTTGAGATAAAGATCGACTGCCTCACGCAGGATTGCTTCGATAGATGTAAGTCGTTCTGTTATTGCGACA
>ERZ772892.3687-NODE-3687-length-10797-cov-4.373580_pt1 | contig 10797 bp, 5 predicted proteins | sample MGYA00512126_ERZ772892 | MGnify/ENA primary metagenome ERZ772892 (study PRJEB29015, sample SAMEA2737697) | human gut metagenome | biome: human gut; feature: human-associated habitat; material: faeces | place: China | collected 2012 ... | reverse complement strand
TGACAATAATAATGGCATATGAAGTGATTATACTCTATCATCTTCATATGCCATGGTATGATGTGGAGACATTTACTGAATATCCCTTTTTATTGCTTTTTACAATAATGGCATTATCCGGCAATCGCTTTCCGATTCTCTTTTTGGGGATATTTACGGAACAGACTCCACCATTTCAATTTCAATACGCCAAACAGTGCTTCCCCGAAGATAGAGGAGTTCATCTTGGAAGTGCCTAATACACGATTGATAAAAATAATGGGGACTTCCACGATTTTATAACCACACTTATATGCCGTAAACTTCATTTCTATCTGGAACGCATATCCTTTGAAATGGATACGATCCAAATCGATCGTCTCAAGCACCTCACGACGATAGCATTTGAAACCGGCTGTCGTATCCTGTACTTTCATTCCAGTAACAAAACGAACATATACGGAAGCATAATAGGACATCAACACACGTCCCAACGGCCAGTTCACGACATTCACACCGTTACAGTAGCGGGAACCGACTGCGACATCACCACCCTGTTCCATACAGGCCGCATATAATTTGGGAAGATCATTCGGGTTATGACTGAAGTCTGCATCCATTTCGAATATAAAATCATATTTATGTTCTATTGCCCATTTAAATCCGCAGATATAAGCCGTACCCAATCCTAACTTACCTTTACGTTCCACCATGAAAAGGCGTTCGGGGAACTCTTTTTGCAACCGTTTTACAATACCTGCCGTACCATCGGGCGATCCATCATCTATAATCAAAATATGAAATTCTTTCTCCAACCCAAATACAACCCGAATAATATTTTCTATATTCTCCTTTTCGTTATACGTGGGAATAATAACAATACTGTCTGACATAATCCACTGTTTAATTGAAAATGAGAAGATCCTGCTCATTTCAATTGACAACCCAAGCGCGAAGGTAGATATTTTCATTGGTTTTAGGAAGATTATTGTAACATTTTCCGTAATTTTGCGCATATATAATTATCAATTTTCAATTCATCCGTTGGAGGTACAAGATTTACTAAAACAATATGCCGCCCATCCGCAAGTGGCGGCATTAAATACCCTGTTAAAAAACAAAACGTCCCGCAATATATTTCTGAAAGGACTGAACGGTTCAGGGGCCGCAATGACAATAGCTTCTCTTTTTTCAAAAAGAAGAGGAAGTTATGTGTGTGTGTTGAATGACCTAGAGGATGCCGGCTACTTTTATCACGATCTGGTGCAACTCACAGGAGGTGACGGAATCTATTTCTTTCCTTCTGCTTACCGACGTGCTATCAAGTACGGACATGTGGATCCAGCCAACGAAATCCTGCGGACAGAAGTTCTCAGCACGCTGCAGGATCCGACTGCTCCCTTCATCATTGTCACCTATCCGGAAGCATTGGCGGAGAAAGTAATTTCACGGGAGGTCTTGAAAGAAAACACGCTGAAGATCAGTGTCGGCGAAAGGTTGGACAATATGTTTGTTTCTGACGTACTGGACGAATACGGCTTCGAGCAGGTAGATTATGTTTATGAACCAGGGCAGTATGCAATGCGCGGCAGTATCTTAGATGTGTTCTCGTTCTCGTATGAATTTCCCTATCGTATCGACTTCTTTGGAAACGAGGTAGAGACGATCCGTTCGTTCGATGTGGAAACACAGCTATCCAAAGAAAAACTGGACAGCATCTATATCGTGCCCGAAATGACAAAAGGAAACCGGACCAACTCATCCTTACTAGATTCATTGCCATCCGAGACACTGCTCGCTAGCAAAGACATGGCATGGGTAAAAGAACGTATCGGCAGTATCTGGAATGAAGAACCAATCATCGGGGACGAAGAATCGTTTGCCAACATCGAGCAACTGCGGGCCAAATTAATTACCGGAGAGGATTTTCTACATGCGGCACTTGGTTTCTGCCGGCTCCATTTTGGTACGCGGCCTATGGAAGTAGCCGATGCCACCCTGACTTTCTCAATGGAAGCACAACCGATTTATCATAAAAATTTCGATTTGGTAAGCGAGTCTTTCCATAAATATTTAGAAGACGGCTATACATTATATATACTGAGCGATGTAGAAAAGCAAGCAACCCGTATCAGGGCCATTTTTGAGGATCGGGGAGACGACATACCTTTTACCTCCGTCAACAAGACCATTCATGAAGGTTTTGCCGATGAGACCTTGCGTGTCTGCCTTTTCACGGATCACCAGTTGTTCGACCGCTTTCATAAATTCAACTTGAAAAGCGATAAAGCAAGAAGTGGAAAACTCTCTCTGTCGTTGAAGGAGTTGAACCAATTCACGACCGGCGATTATATCGTACATATCGATCATGGTGTCGGACAATTCGGCGGGCTAGTCCGTACGGAAGTAAACGGAAAAATGCAGGAAGCCATCAGGCTGATCTACCAGAACAACGACATTATATTCGTCAGCATTCACTCTCTCCATAAGCTATCCAAGTATAAAGGCAAGGACAGTGGGGAACCGCCCAAGCTGAGTAAACTCGGAACAGGGGCCTGGGAGAAGATGAAAGAACGCACCAAGTCAAAAGTAAAAGATATCGCCCGCGATTTGATTCTCCTCTACTCCAAACGAAAACAGGAAAAAGGTTTCGCTTACAGCCCAGACAGTTTCATGCAGCACGAACTGGAAGCCAGCTTTATCTACGAAGATACCCCTGACCAAATGAAAGCAACAGCCGATGTCAAAGCCGATATGGAGAACGACCGTCCGATGGACCGACTGATTTGCGGAGATGTAGGCTTCGGGAAAACGGAGGTAGCCATTCGTGCCGCTTTCAAAGCCGTTTCGGACAACAAGCAAGTTGCCGTGCTGGTCCCGACTACAGTATTAGCATTCCAGCACTATCAAACATTTTCCGAACGGTTGAAAGATTTTCCCTGCCGAATCGAATATATCAGCCGGGCACGTACGGCGAAAGAGATAAGGGAAACTTTGAAAGACTTGAAAGAAGGAAATATCAACATTATCATCGGCACCCATCGAATCGTCGGAAAAGATGTCACATTCAAAGATCTCGGTCTGCTGATTATCGACGAGGAACAGAAATTCGGCGTATCCGTCAAAGAGAAGCTACGCCAGCTGAAAGCCAACGTCGACACGCTCACCATGACCGCCACTCCGATTCCTCGTACCCTGCAATTCTCGTTGATGGGAGCCCGTGACTTGTCGAGCATCACGACTCCCCCACCCAACCGCTATCCGGTTCAAACAGAGGTAGAACGTTTTAACCCGGACATCATCCGAGAAGCCATCAATTTCGAGATGAGCCGTAACGGACAGGTTTTTTTCATCAACAATCGCATCCAAAATATTTATGAAATGGAAGCGCTTGTCAAACGTGAAGTGCCGGATGCCCGTATCGCTGTCGGTCACGGGCAGATGGAACCGGAGAAGCTGGAAAAGATCATTCTGGATTTCGTCAATTACGAATACGATGTACTGATCGCCACGAGCATTGTGGAGAGTGGCATCGACGTACCGAATGCAAATACGATCATCATCAATAATGCACAACAGTTCGGATTGTCCGATCTGCATCAACTACGCGGTCGTGTCGGGCGAAGTAACCGGAAAGCCTTCTGTTATCTCCTCTCTCCACCCTTGTCAAGTCTTACGCAGGAAGCACGCCGCCGTCTGCAGGCGATCGAGAATTTTTCAGAGTTGGGAAGCGGCATCCATATCGCCATGCAGGACCTTGACATCCGGGGTGCCGGTAATATGTTAGGTGCCGAACAAAGCGGTTTCATCGCCGACTTGGGCTACGAAACGTACCAGAAAATCCTGGAAGAAGCCGTTGACGAACTGAAAGCGGAAGAATTTGCCGACCTGTATTCCAACGCTACCGAAAATCGCCCCGACACCGGTAGCGAATATGTCCGTGAAACCTATATCGAAAGCGATTTGGAACTGATGTTCCCTCCGACCTACATCCCGAATGACTCCGAACGTGTCTCCCTCTATCGTGAACTGGACAAGATGGAGGAAGAGCGTGATATACTTGCTTTTACCGAGCGTCTGAAAGACCGTTTCGGAAAAGTGCCGAAAGAAGGGAAAGAACTGATCCGTGTCGTTCGCCTTCGCCGTATGGCAAAGACGTTAGGTATGGAAAAAGTAATTCTGAAAAAAGGACAGATGAGCATTTTTCTCGTCACTAATCCCGAAAGTCCTTACTACGAAAGCGAGGCCTTCGACAAGCTGCTCGGCTTCATCCAAAAGCATCCACGCGAATGCACGCTTCGCGAACAGAACGGAAAACGCAGTATCGTGATCAAGAATGTACCAACGGTAGAGGTGGCTTGTAATTACCTGGATGAAATCGGGAAAGTACAAATACAAAAATAAATAATATGAAGAAGACAATTATAGACCTTTTCGAAAATTCGGTAAAACAATATCCCGACAATCCCTTCCTGTGGGAAAAAACCAGGGATGCCTTCGAACCGACCACTTATAAAGAAGTTCAGCAACAAGTCTACGCTGCCGGTGCCGGACTGATAGCTCTCGGAGTGAAGAAGGGCGACAATATGGCGCTCCTTTCGGAAGGCCGTAATGCTTGGATCATCGGCGAACTGGCCATGTTCTATGCCGGCGCGACCAACGTCCCGCTTTCCATCAAGCTCGAAGAAGCGAACGACCTGCTGTTCCGTCTTGTGCATGCCGATGTGAAATATATCCTGGTTTCCGGCAACCAACTCAAAAAGATACGGGCTATCATGGATAAATTGCCTTTAGTCGAAAAAATAATTGTGATAGACGAACTGCCGGAATATAAAGAAAAAGAAATATCCTGGTCCGAAGTATTCCGGATGGGGAAAGAATATCTGGCATCTCATTCTCTGGAAGACTTCCTTGCTGTTGGACAATCCTTACAGAATAACGACTATGCGACGATTACCTATACCTCAGGCACGACGGCCGACCCGAAAGGTGTCATCCTGACGCACCGTAACTATACGGCGAACGTGGAGCAAGCCCTATCTTGTGTCGATATCGACGATACATGGCGCACATTAATAATCCTCCCACTCGACCATTGTTTCGCGCATGTGGTCGGTTTCTATATCTTCATGTCGAAAGGAGCATCCGTAGCAACAGTACAAGTCGGACGGACAGGGCTGGAAACATTAAAGAACATTCCGGTCAACATCAAAGAGTTCAAGCCCTACTTGATCCTGAGCGTCCCGGCACTGGCCAAGAATTTCAAAAAGAATATCGAACAAGGTATCCGTGCCCAGGGCAAGAATATAACCCGTTTGTTCGACTTTGCCCTCAAAGTAGCTTACATCTATAACGGAGACGGCAGAGAAGACAAGGGACGTGGTGTCCGATTCCTGCTGAAACCGCTCGTGAGCCTGTTCGACCACATGCTTTTCACGAAAGTCCGTGAAAACTTCGGCGGACAATTGAAGTTTTTCATCGGCGGTGGCGCACTGCTCGATAAAGACTTGCAAAAGTTCTACTACGCAATCGGACTTCCTATGTACCAAGGGTACGGACTAAGCGAAGCGACTCCCGTAATTTCCACCAACGGCCCGCACCGGCATACCTTCGGCAGCAGCGGTATGTTGGTCCGTCCGCTCGACCTGAAAATATGCGATGCCGACGGAAAAGAACTCCCGGCAGGCGAAAAAGGAGAGATCGTCATACGGGGCGAGAATGTGATGGCCGGCTACTGGAAGAACCCGGTATCAACTGCCGAAACCGTACGCGACGGGTGGCTCTACACTGGGGATATGGGATATATGGGGCATGACGGTCTGCTCTACGTCCTCGGACGTTTCAAAAGTCTGCTGATCGGTAGTGACGGGGAAAAATACAGTCCGGAAGGGATCGAGGAGGCACTCGTCGAACATTCTTCCTGCATCGACCAGCTGATCCTGTATAACAACCAGAGTCCCTATACCGTTGCCCTCGTCGTCCCTAACAAAGACCGGCTGAAGAAGCATCTGACGCACCAGTATCTTGATCTTTCATCCGATAAAGGACGCGAAGAGGCAATCCGGATCATCCAATCCCAGATAGACCGTTTCCGCAAGGGAGGCGACCTGTCCGCCCTTTTCCCCGATCGCTGGCTGCCTGCAGCTTTTGCTATCCTGCCGGAGCCTTTCACCGAACAGAACGGCATGGTCAACAGCACGATGAAGATCGTCCGCGGGAAAATAGAAAAAGCATATGCCTCTCGCATCGACCATCTCTACACACCGGAAGGAAAGAACCCGGTTAATGAAGAGAATAAAAAGGCATTAAATTGCTGAAAACACAAATTGCCATATCACTCCATTAAACTAAATAATTATTTATACTAAACACCTATGTTTTGAAAAGAGGATAGAATTATTAAAACGGAACCTCATTATTGCCGGGAGCCAAGAAATCGGTACCGGCCGGTGGTATGGGCGGCATTGTTTCCATCGGGCCTGAACTATTCATATTAGAGGAGAACTCGCGAACCGGAACATCTTCGTCCACATTCATGAACTTGGCGAACTCGCTCTTGAAACGAAGACGTACATCTCCGACCGCACCGTTACGATGCTTGGCGATAATAATCTCCGCCAGACCGATCAAGGAATTACCACGTTCGTCTTCCGTTATCTTATAATATTCAGGACGGTGGATAAAACAAACCATATCCGCATCCTGTTCGATAGCACCGGATTCACGCAAGTCGGCCAACTGCGGGCGTTTTCCTTCCGCTCCTTGACGTGCCTCGACACCACGGTTCAACTGAGACAAGGCAATGATCGGAATGTTCAGTTCCTTCGCCAATCCTTTCAACGACCGTGAAATAGTACTTACTTCCTGTTCACGGCTGCCGAAGCTCATACCGCTTGCATTCATCAACTGAAGGTAGTCGATAATGATGATCTTAATACCATGCTCACGCACCAGACGACGAGCCTTCGTACGCAGTTCGAATACCGAAAGACTCGGCGTATCGTCTACATAAATCGGTGCATCATACAATTCTTTTATCTTAAAGTCCAACTGTTCCCATTCATAGTTTTCCAAACGCCCGCTCTTGATCTTCTCGCCCGGAATCTCACATACGTTCACGATCAGACGGTTGACAAGCTGGACGTTACTCATTTCAAGAGAGAACAGAGCCACCGGCGTGTTATGGTTTACCGCCATATTCTTAGCCATCGAAAGGACAAAAGCCGTCTTACCCATCGCAGGACGGGCGGCAATGATGATAAGATCGGAATTTTGCCATCCGGACGTCATTTTGTCCAATCCTTCGAAACCGGTGCGCAGACCGCTCAACCCTTCTTTTTGATTGGCAGCCTTCTCAAGCATAACCATCGCTTCCTTGATGACAGGATTGATCTGGGTAACATCTTTCTTCACATTGCGCTGAGAAATCTCAAAGAGCTTTCCTTCCGCTTCCTGCATAAGGTCTTCCACATCGATCGACTCATCAAAAGCCTTGCCCTGTATCATAGCAGTGAAGGAGATCAACTCACGCGCCAGATATTTTTGGGCGATGATACGGGCATGATATTCGATATGGGCACTACTGGCCACCTTGCTGGTCAGCTGGGAAATATAGAACGGGCCACCTACCTCTTCCAATTCGCCTCGCTTCTTCAGTTGCTCAGTGACGGTCAACATATCCACCGGACGTTGGCTGATCGCCAGATCTACGATAGCTGCATAAATTTTCTCATGTGCCTTCTCATAGAAACTCTCCGGTTTCAATATTTCACTAACGATGGAGTAAGCATCCTTTTCAAGCATCAGAGCACCTAACACCGCCTCTTCCAACTCGCGGGCTTGTGGTTGCAAACGTCCCATATCGGGTACTACAACCTGTTTCTGCCTCCCTTTTCCTCCTGTATTTTTTCCTCTTTCTGCCATTTGTTCTAATTGTTATCGGGCATCAAATGTACTACTTTTTATCCGGTTCTCCGAACCTTGCAAAAGAGAAATACGATACTCCTTTGGAGTTTGCCGGGTTATACTTTCAAATTGCTTGATAAAGTATGGAACATTACCATAGCCTGATTCGTAGGCTATTTGAGAGACACTCAAATTAGAATACGACAATAATATACAAGCATGTTCAACCCTCTTTTCCCTATCTAAATGTCAAAAGAACAGATCACATCGATTTGCCGAATCGGGAAGCATCCACCGCTTCATGTTGCTTTTTCTTATAACCGCCGAACTTCCAGACAAAAGAAACCGTTACACAACGTTGGTCGTCCAGTTTCCAGAGGCGGCTGTATTGGCCGGACTGGTTGATTTCCATCGTATGAGGCATATTGCTACGGAAGATGTTGTTACATTTCAGAATCAGAGTAGCACGATCGTCGGCAAACTGCCATTTCAATGCAGAAGACACATCATAGAGATGACCGAGATCATAGATTCCCTGCACGGCTCCGGTAACGAAATAGCCATTCAAATCCAGCTTCAAATTCGGACGAGACTTGGAAAGGGTAAACGTATTATCCATCTTGAACTGCCCGGTGTATTTCTCATTATGGAAAGACAGATCATGAAAATGGTCCAACTTCTCCTGCATACGCTGACCGGACAAAGTCACTTGGCTGTTCCAGAACTCGCCGACCCGGAAAGGAACGATCACCCCTACACCGAATTGCAACTGGTAGTCCATGTTCTCATACCGGAAAACGTTTTTCAGTTCCGAGGTATTCTGATAAGGCAACTGGGCGAAATAATCGGGCACATAGTCACAAAAAGCCAGAATCGTATATTTCTGCTTCAGGATATAAATCAACTGCCCGCTATAAGAACGGTAAGGCTTCAGGGAAGGATTGCCCAAGATAACGGAATAAGAGTTGATCGGGCTTTCCTGCGGCGTCACATCCCAATAGGACGGATAGGTTTTGTCGCTGCTTATGTCCAATTGGATGATGTGCATCGGATTGACCGTATAGCTGAGTGTCGCATTCGGGAATAAGGTCCAATCATTCCAAAGTGTGGATTTCATCCCGTTAGAGGTATAATCCGATTTAAAGTATTCAACTTTCAGAGAAGCTGTTGCAGAGAAATGCGAACCGAAATCCTTGGACACCTCCAAGAAGGCATTTCCACTATACTCTTTCTGGCGGTTATTTTCAAGTTCATCAAGAGCCGATTCATAGCCGTTACCTTTATTATATAGATAATCGATATAAGTCTTCGAAGAGGTGAAACCGCCGTGGACACCGTAATTCAGTGCCCACCCGGTTTCAAAAGTGTGGCTATGGTTAATAAATAGTGCTCCTTGTGAAATATCCTGCTTGGAATTATTCTGCATATCCGTCACTGTCGTTTCATGGCTTTGATCGACAAATGTCTGGAAGCCGGGTGAATGATAACGCGTAAAATCCGCACCCGCCATCAGTCCGGAGTTACCGTCATATTGAATACGGACATTGTGCAACGCACTGTTTCCCTCTATGTATGTACGGCTCAGGCGTTCTTCCACCGGCTGTCCGGATTTCAATGCCTGGAAGGTTGTAACGGCCGTCCGCTCAAGATCGGATTTGCCGGCCGTAAGATAGTAGGCGGCAGAGAGCCTGTCGTCATTTTTGAAAGTATAGTCCATACCTAAACGCATCGTTCCATCTATGCCGCTCCGGGTGCCACGTCCCGATTGGTTGACCTCCGTTACCTGATCTTTCAGGGTATGGAGGGCCTGGATCTCCTCTCCCATATAGTTCCGTCCCTTAGCCCCATTGGCTAAGAAATCTATATTGAAACGGGATGTGGAGTAAAGCAAGTTGCCATGGACTTTCCCCTCCGCATAATGGCGCTGCAAATAATCGACACCGGTTTCTCCTTGCAAAGTATTCCTTTCGACAGTTTCCTTATCTAATACGACATTGATCATAGCTCCTTTGATATTATACTTGGCTGGTGCATTATACATGATCTCTACGTTACATACCCGCGAAGCAGGAATTGTCTTCAGCAAACCGACTAACTGATCGACCGACATCGTGGTCAACTGCCCATTGATCACAATGCTCGGACTACCGGCTCCCAACAGTTGGACAGCATCGTCCGTACTGATCACACCGGGTATCTGTTTCACCACCTCGAACGCATTACTGACCGCCTTATCTTTCATCAATTGGGGCACGTCGTATCTCAAAGCGCCGTTTTCCACTTTGACCTGCGGACGTTCGGCTTTTACCACAACGCCTTCCAGTTCATAATCTTTTTCAGTCAGGCTTATCGTACCGGCATCAGCAGTCGAGATTTTTTTACAAACCGGCTCGTACAGCAGATGCTGGAACAACAAACGATAGTTCGGACCGGCTTCCTTGTTCAACATGAATGCCCCGAGACTATCCGTAACGACTGCATCTATATAAGTAGAATCCAATGTTTGCAACACGACAGCCACCCCGTCTACCGGTCGTTCTTCTTTATCGACCACTTTTCCATGAATCCAGTTCTGCGCTTGTAACATCCCATTACCGGCAGTAAGTAAAACCAGAGAGTAATAAAGTATTCGTTTCATTTTCATTCGTTTTTTTATCAACACTGCAAAGGAAAAGACTTCAAAGGAGAAACTATGTTATCACTCGCTTACGGAGTGTTATTTAGTATTATCGCCGAGATAAGGAGCAATAAGACCGGTAGCTTATCCGATTACCGACCCCGTTTTGTCAGCCAAACTGAGGGAAACAGGAAAATGCGATAAACCTCAACTTCCGGAGAGTCTAATTATTCTAATATACTAAGAGCCTGTTTAAATTTTGCATTTGTTGGTTGTGAGAGTTGTATTGAGGATGT
>ERZ772892.3686-NODE-3686-length-10799-cov-3.735853_pt1 | contig 10799 bp, 8 predicted proteins | sample MGYA00512126_ERZ772892 | MGnify/ENA primary metagenome ERZ772892 (study PRJEB29015, sample SAMEA2737697) | human gut metagenome | biome: human gut; feature: human-associated habitat; material: faeces | place: China | collected 2012 ... | reverse complement strand
TGCAATGATATGCTCGATTATGTTATTTCTAAAACACTAGAATTCCTTGAAGGTATGCCAAAATCGGTTAGGAAAAAGAAAGGCCAATTTTTTACGTCCAAAGAAACCGCAGAATTTATGGCACAACTATTTGATTTTAGCAATTTATCAAAAAAAATAGAAATTTTAGACCCTGGTGCAGGGACAGGAATACTTTCTGCGGCGTTATTGGATAGAGCATTTTCAGAAAATCTTTTTTCGGAAATTCAGCTAACCTGTTATGAAAATGATTTAGAGGTTCTTCCCGTATTGAGGGAAAATTTGGAGTATATTCAGGCACATGCCCCTATAAAATTTGGCTTTGTTATAGTCGTTAACGATTATCTGATTTCGCAAGCTCCAGAATTTGAAGGCAAAATATCAGAAGAAGATAATCTCCAAAAATACGATTTGATTATAGGAAATCCTCCCTACTTGAGAGTTATGCGGGATAATCCAGCGGCAATGGCCATGCCTACAGTCGTTCATGGAGCACCAAATCTGTATTTCTTGTTTGCTGCAATGTCTTTGTTTAATCTAAAGCATGAAGCTGAAATGGTTTATATCATTCCCAGAAGTTGGACTTCGGGAGAGTATTTTAAAGTTTTTAGAAAATATTTCTTACGCTATGGAAAAATTGAACAAATACATCTTTTCGTTAGCAGAGATAAGGTGTTCAGTCAAGAGCAGGTGCTGCAAGAAACGATTATAATAAAGATCAAGAAAACAGCTGTAAGGCCACAGCATGTTATTATTTCATCTAGTCAGGCAAATAATGATTATAACAATATGACAGAAATTGCAGTCCCATATAATTCTGTCGTTTCTGGAAAGAACTTGTATGTATATTTACCTACAAGCAATGAAGATGTCAAGGTAATACGTACTATCAATAAATATAAGACTACATTTCCTGATATAGGATTGCGTATGAGAACGGGCATTGTAGTTGACTTTCGACAACGCAATGAACTGCGGAAGGAACAGGGGGAGCATATCATTCCATTGTTTTATGGTCAGCATATAAAAAATGGAGTGGTTACGCATGTTCCGTCAGGAAAGGACTTTGATTGGATTGTTGATGAAAAGCCGGGTCTGATTCAAAAAAATAAAAATTATGTTTTTTGTAAAAGATTTACTGCAAAAGAGGAAAAGCGTCGGCTACAGTGTGGTATCTATTTAGCGGAAAACTTTCCAGAATATGAATACATCGGAACGCAGAACAAAATAAATTATGTTGACTGTGTAGATGGAGCGCCGTTATCAACAGCACTGGTGTATGGTATTTATGCATTGCTTAATACTACGTTGTATGATAAGTATTATCGTATTTTAAATGGCAGTACGCAGGTAAACAGTACAGAAGTAAATAATATTCCAGTTCCACCAATCGAAACCATTGAAAAAATCGGAAATAGACTTATTAAGGCAGAAAATTTAACAACGGAATGTTGCGATGAAATCGTAGAAGAGGAGGCTTATTGTGAGTAAGATTGAAGATGCAAAGAAAATACTGAAAGAAGTAGGTATGCCGGAACAGCAGCAAACAGATATTGCCGCATATAGCTTACTCACGTTGGCAGATATTGGGCCAAAAGGCAAATGGAGCACTGCAAAAAACGAATGGACTAGAATACACGATGTACTTCAGTTTAGCAGTCATTATTATGGAAAGGTCTACGCAGAGAATACACGGGAAACAATTCGGAAAAACTGCATGCACCAATTCAGGGAAGCAGCATTGATTGAAGATAATGGAAAAGCAACCAACAGTCCGAACTACTGTTATCGGATTACAGATGAAACAATATCACTCATTCGTACATTCCGTACAGCTGAATGGAACACTGAACTTGAAAAATTTAAGGCATCGCATAGCACGCTGATAGAAAAATATACAAGCAAGAAAAGAATGGAAATGATGCCTGTTTGCATAAATGGAGAAAAATTAAAATTTAGCCCAGGCAAACATAATGCATTGCAAAGGGCTATTATAGAAGAATTTGCACCACGGTTTGCTCCAAATTGTGAATGCCTTTATGTTGGTGACACAATAAAAAAAGACCTTATAAAGAATAGCGATAAATTGGCTCGATTAGGTTTTGCAATAACAAATCATGATAAAATGCCAGATATAGTTCTTTATACACCTGATAAGGACTGGATTTATTTTATAGAAGCTGTTACAAGCGTTGGCCCGATGAATCCACAAAGAATTATTGAAATAGAAAGCATGACTAAAAATGTTTCTGCTGGGAAAGTGTTTGTTACAGCATTTCCAAATTTTGATACATATAAAAAATTCAGTGATCAACTGGCATGGGAAACAGAGGTGTGGTTGTCTGATATGCCGGATCATATGATACATTTGAATGGAGATAAATTTTTGGGACCAAGAAAATAAAGAGCGGGAGTAATTTGTGTACAAGCAACCAATATTGATTATTTTAAATCCCAAAAACAAGTCGTAGAAAGGGTAACACATGTGAGAGCTGAAAATCACCGCAAGCAACACCATAAAAAGAAATCCTCGTCCTGGAAAAAATCCGCCGACCAGCCCGCACGCCCCGCTATAAGTAGCTGGCGGCGGACGCTGAATAGTGTGCTGATGATTTTGCTGTGCGCGATCCTTACGGCGTCCAGCTGCTATACATTCTTTGAGCAGAGAGGCCGCAGTGTGCGGATGTATGCCCCTATGCTGCTGCTGGAAATTTGTCTGTTCAAATATGCGTATGATACAAGCAAAACGGCAGAGAAACCGGGAATCCTGAACTTTGTTGCTCTCCTGCTTTGCGGAATGTCCATTATTATGATGGCTTTATTTACGATTCTGTCAATCCTCAATTTCTGACAACAAAAGGCGGGCACTGCACGGTGCCCGCCTTTGCCTGTTCCTACGGTTGTTCCTCCGGCCTGACCACCGTTACGGTACACTGCGCTGTAAAACCGCCGCAGTCGGCGGTCAGGGTCGTGGTGCCGTAATTCACGGGGACGAGCCAGGAGCCGTCGAAGCGGGCAATGCGCTCGTCGGCGATGTGATAGGTCACGGCGGGGTGGTCGGTGGTGTCCTCCGGCAGAAGATGGCAGACTGCGCCGACGCGGCTGGCGTAGGCGTAGTCGGACTCGCGCGTGCCGTCGGCGGTGATCCAGGTCACAAGCTCGTCGTCAAAATACAGCGTGTAGTCGTCCAAAGCAATGCCGCGCAGCGGGCTGGACACCTGCACCGGGCAGCTGGCGGAAATTTTCCCGTCGGCGCTTTGCAGCGTCAGGGTGGTCGAGCCGCCGCGCAGACCGGTCACAATGCCGCTGGGATCGACCTCGGCAATCGTGTCATCGGCCACAGACCAGCGCCACTCGGTCAGGGCGGCGCGGCGGGGGCTGACCTCACGCCCGTCGGCATCCTCGTAGAGGACGGCGGTCTCGGCGGTCTGGGTCTTTTCGACCTGCACGGTGTCGGGCAAGGTCACGGCGGCCACCGGCGCACCGCAGGCCGTCAGGCTCAGCAGCAGGGCGGGCAGAACAAAAAACAGCGATTTCATGCAAAAGCCCCCTTTTGGCAGTATCATACCACAATGCGCCGCCGCAGGCAACTGTTGCACTTTTGGGCAAATGCGTGTACAATAAACTATATACTTTTGCAAAAGGGGGGCCGGGCATGGAGCGGACGGCGGGCGGCATCACCTACACGCTGACGCGACGGCGGGTGCGCAACATCAACCTGCGCGTGCGGGCCGACGGCAGTGTGGCGGCCAGTGCGTCGCCGCGGGTGCCTGCAGCTTATGTGGACGCCTTTGTCACGGCGCGGGCCGACTGGGTGCGCACCGCACAGGCGCGTGCCGCGGCCCGGCGCGAACGAGAGGCCGCCGAGGCCCCCGCGCTGCCGCCCAAGGCCGAGGCGCTGGCCTATATGCAGGCGCTGTGCCGGGCATACTATCCGCAATTCGCGGCGACCTGCCCGGGCGGCGCGATGCCCAAAATTGCGGTGCGCGACATGAACACCCGCTGGGGGTCGTGCAGTCTGCGCACCGGCACGCTGGCGTTTGCGCGGCGGCTCTGCACGATGCCGCTGCCCGCGCAGGAGTACGTTGTTGTGCATGAGTTCTGCCACTTTGCCCATCCCGACCACAGCCCGGCGTTCTGGGCCGCGGTGGCGGAGGTGCTGCCGGATTATAAGCAGCGGGAACGGATGCTGAAGCTGCGGTGAGAGCGGGCGGATGAGGGGGGAGCTTGCCGCGATTGCCCGTGAACGGGGTGTTGGCGGAAGGTTTGCCCTCATCCGACCTTCGCGTTCGCTCGGCCGCCTTCCCCCGGAGGGGAAGGCTTCATACTCTACAAACAAGGGAGGTTCCCATCTTGCCGTCTCCACAGAAAAAATATACGACGCTGGTCAGCAATACGCTGCTGTTTGCCATCTCCAACTTCAGCTCCAAGCTGCTCAGCTTCTTCATCCGCCCGTATCTGAGCTACGCGCTCGACTCGCCGGACGTTATGGGCGTGTCCAGCCTTTTGCAGCAGGCCACAAACCTGCTGATCCCGGTGGTCAGCCTTGGCGTGGCCTATGCGGTCATCCGGTTCGGGCTGGACAAAGCGACCAACAAATCCAGCGTCTTTGTCAACGGCGCGGCGACTATCGGGCTGGGCTTTGTGGTGCTGCTGCTGGCCATGCCGCTGGTGCGGCTCATCCCCAACGCTGCGGAGTACCTGGGCTTTTTGTACCTCTGCGTACTGGCCAGCTGTATGAGAACGCTGTGTACCCAGTTCATCCGCTCGCGGATGCTGAACCGGCTGGTCGCCATAGACGGTGTGCTGACAACGCTGAGCCTGCTGCTCTACTACCTGCTGTTCCTGAGCGTCTTAAAAATGGGCGCTACAGGCTTTTTGCTGGCAAATGCGCTGGCAGATTTGACATCCATGGTGTTTGTGTTCATTGCGGGCGGGTGCTGGCGGTACTTCAAGCCCAAGGCGTTTGACAAGACGCTGTGGAAGGAGATGCTGCGCTACTGCCTGCCGATGATCCCGGCGTCCATCAGCTTTTGGATCATCAACGCCAGCGACATGTTCTTTGTGCAGGGCATGTGCGAGGGCTACGCGGGCCGCAGCGGCAACCACTGGGTCGGGCTGCTGTCGGCGGGGTACTTCCTGCCGCAGATCATCACGATTTTGGGCAGCATCTTCTATGAGGCGTGGCAGCTCTCCGCCGTGACCGAGGAGACGGACCGCCAGGCGTTCTTCTCCAAGATATTCCGCGTGTATGCCAGCGTGCTGTTCTGCTGCGTGGCGGGCATCATCATGCTGTGCCAGCTGCTCATGCGGGTGTTCAAGGCTGAATATTTTGACGCCTGGACGTTTGTTCCGTTCCTGACGCTCTGCTCGATGCTGACCTGCCTGAACCAGTTCCTGAACAGCGTCTACGTCGTGTATAAACGGTCTACCGGCTCGCTGTTCACAATGCTGGCCGGTGCGGTGCTGAACCTGATTCTGAACTACCTGCTCATTTTGCGGTGGGGCCCGTGGGGCGTAACCCCGGCCAGCTTCCTGAGCCTGATGCTGGTGTTTTTGCTGCGCGCCTACTCGACCCGCGGTCTGCTGGAGATCGACTTCCACCCGGCGTGGCTTGTGCTGAATCTGGCACTGGTGCTGGCGGAGATCTGGTGCATGATGAACCTGACCCATTGGGCGCTGCCCGTCGTGGGCATCACCGCGGTGGTCTGCGTGCTGAACATCCGCGAGGTGCTGAGCATGCTGGATACGCTGATCGGGAAGTTTTTGAAGAAACGGAAAAGTTAAATAAAACGGCAAAAGGCCCCCTTGTCAAAGGGGGCTGTCCGCGGAGCGGACTGGGGGATTCCGACGGGCGTCGCGGAAGCGGTTTGCTCCCGGAAAGCCCGCCGGAATCCCTCCGGCCGCCTACGGCGTCCACCTCCCTTTGACAAGGGAGGCTTTTGCTATACAAAGGAGCTTATCATGGAAAACAACGCTATCCTCTCCGCCCTCTCCGCCCGCAAAAGCGTGCGGGTATTCACCCCCGACCCCGTCACGCCGGACGAGCGGGCGGCCATCCTGAACGCGGCGTTCCAGGCACCGACGGCGGGCAACCAGCAGCTGTACACGATCCTGGACATCACCGACCCGGCGCTGAAGGCCACGCTGGCCGACCTGTGCGACCACCAGCCGTTCATTGCCGGGGCGCCGCTGGTGCTGGTGTTCCTGGCCGACTGCCGCCGCTGGCTCAACGCCTACCACGCCGCGGGCATCACGGACGCCCGCAAGCCCGGGGCAGGGGACTTGATGCTGGCCGTGGCCGATACCTGCATTGCCGCCCAGAACGCCGTGGTCGCCGCCGAGTCTCTGGGCATCGGCAGCTGCTACATAGGCGACGTCCTCGAGAATGCTGAGGCCATGCGCGACGCCCTGCACCTGCCGCAGTACGTTGTGCCCGCCTGTATGCTGGTGTTTGGCCGCCCCACGGAGCAGCAGCAGCGCCGCCCCAAGCCCGCCCGCTTTGCCGAGCAGGCCGTCGTCTGCGAGAATGTGTACACGGACCGCACGCCCGACGAGCTGCGCGCCGACTTTGCGGCGAAAGCCGCCGCCAACGGCCAGCTTGACTACGACTTTGACAAAGCCGTGCAGGCATTTTGCAAGCGCAAGTACGCGAGCGACTTTTCCCGGGAGATGACGAGAAGCGCAGAGATTTACTGGAAAGAGTTTTTGTGATTGGCAGAGAACGCAGGGGCGGAGCCCATATCCGCCCGGGCGTGTTGCCGCTGCCGCCGCGCCCCTGCAATCTCTACAAATAAAACACCCCCACCCAACCGTAGATGTTCTGCGGCTGGGTGGGGGCTTTCTTATTGATTGAAGGTGAAATTATATAGCAGACCGTCAATAAATTGCATTCCTGCCTTATTGCGTGCGTAGGGGCGGCCATGGGTCGCCCGCCAACTTACCGCAGCAACGCATTTTCCGGGACAGTTTTCTTGCAAGGCAAACGGGCACGGGCGAGCAATGCTCGCCCCTACAAGCGTTTTTCGACAGTCTGCTATATTTTGGTTGTATCCTGTAGTTTATGCTCTGGCGTAACGAAGCTGCCGGTATTGTCAGCTTTTAGATTGGCGTTGGATACAGGATTTCCGGCGTTATCAATTTTACGGATAGAGACAGTGCAGAGTTAGTTATTCTTGTATATGATATGAAAAGTATCATTATTACCAACAGTCTTTTCCAGACTATAACTACCCCATGCTCCACTATTAGGGGTAAAAGCATCAATATAGAACCAGGTTTTTTTATGGGGAGCCGGAGTAGAGGGATATGGATCATAATATAAATGAAACGAACATTTGAAGCCTCTCTTATATCCTTCAGGCGGGCAGATTTCATTTATAACATAAGTTTTGTTATTTTGGTCTCCGGTAGTTAGGAAAGCAGAATACTCGATGCTATCTCCCTCATGCAGTTTGACAGGAATGGAGCATTCTCCGTTACTACCACTGGTGAGTTGGGCAACAGTTTTTTGGCCGTCCATAATAGCAAAAGTAGCACCGGACAGCGGATTTCTATCAGGGTCAGTGACGCGCAGCTCCAATTTGGCAACGGGAAAGCGCATAATGGTAAGCTGCCTTTTATCCATCTCGACAATACCTGAATTGAAATTTCCGCCATCCTGTATGGAATTGAGATAATAGTCGTTGTCCCCATCATTGCGAACGTTAATATAGATTTCTGTATCGCTGGGAATGACTTGATAGCCATCAGGAACTTCAGCGTCGGTGATAGTAGTCCGCTTATCCCCGATAACAGTGCGGGGACTATGGTCTTTATCACGAGAAATGTCCAACAGAATATCACCGTTTTCATCAGAGTCCACATCAAAGGAGTTTTCGCCGCTCTGAATGTGATATGTTCTGTTTGCAAAAGGCGCAGATTTTTTAGTACTGACATCCTGCAAGTGGATAATGAACTGATGTTTATTTGCTGTAGCGGTGCTGCCGGTCGTACCGCCGCCGGAAATGCCGCCCCCGGTGCTGCCCCCGCCGGTTTCACCGCCGCCGGAGTGGTCATTCTTCTTCGGCGTCGGCACAACAACAGCCTCATCACTGCCGATATTTACACTCGCGGTGGTTCCCGCGTTCGTGTATACGACCTGTATCCCATCGGCGCTGGTGTACACTAAGTACAAAACCTGCCCGCTGGCGTTGCAGGTCATCCCCTGCACGGTACCCTTGACCCCGGCATCTGCCGCAATCGTGGTCGTGGCAGTGCTGCCCGCAGGCGGGTCGTTCACATGCAGCAGATACTGCCCGCTGCCCTCGGTCAAGGCGACCTTGCCGCCTGTGACCTCGGGTGCGTTTGCTTCTAATGGGCCTGCCCAGTTGGTCAAGGCGGCTGCATTTTCGGCGTTCCCGGCTACAGATGCGTTCTGCACCAAGGCGTAGTTCTGCGCACCCTGCCGGGTCGCCGTCATCACACACGCCTGCGTCTCACTGACGGCCTGCTTTTCCTTGGCGCTGTCAATGTACCCGGTCAGCGCCGGGACGGCAAAGGCCGCCAGCACGCCCAGAATCACCAATACCACGATCAGCTCCACCAGCGTAAAGCCGCCGCGGCTGCGCGGGGTTCGTTTCAGACCTGTCATAGGGATGCCTCCTCTTTATTCGGCGGGGTCAAAAATGCTCTGGTCGCGCTTGGCGTGCGCGCCGATGTTGTTGTATTCCAGCATCAGATACCCCTTGGCCCACTCGTCCAGCGCGGGGTCTGCGCCGTACTCGGCTGTGCTGCCGTCCACCTTCATGTAGTCGTTGGCGGCGGTCACAACGGGGGTGTTGTGCTTCATTTCCAGCAGGTACTCGTAGTAGTCGCTCAGGGGCAGACCCGCCTGCTGCAGCAGGGTGGGGGTCAGCATGACCATGTCCATGCGGTTCAGCGGGTCGGTGGTGCTGGTGGCGGCTGCCGTGTGCTCCAGCGGGTAGTTGGCCCAGATGAAAAACGGCGTGCTGCGCTCCAAAATCTGCAGCTCGTTGTCGGTTTCGGCAAAGCTGGGGTCGGCCACATGGCCTACAAAGCTGGGCGCGTGGTCACCGGCCATGGCCACAATGACCTTGCGGCCTGTCTTTTCGTACTGCGCGGTAAAGTAATCGCACAGCTCCTGCACGGCGGCGTCGGTCATTTTGATGCAGCTCAGGTACTCGTCCATCAGCGCATCGTAGTCGCCGTAGTCGGTGGCGGCGTGGACAATATCCAGCGACGCATCGTTCATATCGTAGTCGCCGTGGCTCTGGATGGAGACCAGGAAGCTGAACCGCGGCTTGTCCTCCGGCATGGCCTCGTACATCGTTTCCCAGTCGCGGTAGGTGGCCGAGTCGGTCTGGTACGGGCGGTCCCCGTAGGTCTCCTGCGTGGTAAAATCGCTCTGGAAATGGGTCTCGTCAAAGCCCAGCGCCAGCCAGGCGGAGTCGCGGCGGTAGTTGGAGTTCGTGTAGGGGTGGGCGGCCATCGTGGAGTAGCCCAGACCCTTGAGGTAGCTGACAACGCTGTTGGCGTTGTACAGGTTCAGCCAGTTGAACGGCGTGATGCTGGGCATCAGGATCAGCGAGTTGGAGGTCAGCATCTCGTACTCGGTGGAGTTTGTGCCGCCGCCCACATGGGGGCTGATCGTGTGGCCGTAGACCGAGTTGGGCAGGTTCTTGGTGACCGGCATGATGTCGGTGTCGGCCTGCAGGTCGGTGACAAGGTCAAAGTCGTAGAAGCTCTCGGACAGGATCAGCACAATGTCGGGGTAGTCCTCGGCGCTCTCGGGGCTGGCAGGGGCGATGTAGTCGTCGGCCTTGCGGGCGGTGTTCACCGCCGCGGCGTCGTTGTAGTTCTCCGGCTCAATGACAGGGTCGGCCATCAGGCTGGTGGCCTCTATCGTCCCGGCCAGATAGCCGTAGGTGTAGTAGGTGTTCTGCCACGCCCAGCCGTAGGTCGTCTTGGGCTTGATGGTCACGGGGCCGAAGTAGCCGAAGAACATGACCAGAAACACGCCCAGTGCGCTGCCCGCCGCCCGCACGCCGCGGGCCTTCCAGCTTGCGCGCTTAGGCGCACCCTTGACCAGCCGCGCCTGCACGAACGCAATCGCCAGAATCGGCAGGTAGAGCAGCGCAATCTTCACAACGTCCTGCGTGATTTTCAGGGTGTAGCTGCCCATGACCTCGGCGGCGGTGCCGAGGTTCAAAATGTCCTGGGGCATCAGCGCCGAGCCGTGCAGGTCGCGGGTGTAGTAGTTGATGAGTGCAATGATGGTGAACACCGCACCCGAAATGCCCGTTGCGCGGCTCCACTTGCCGAGCAGCGCAAACAAAATCAGCGTCAGGCAAAAGGCGGTCAGCGCGTTGAGCGGCGCGTAGAGCGGCCATTGAAGCTGCAAAAAGCTCTCGGTCACGCCGTCGGACAGCTCCAGCTGATAGCGGGAGATGAACCCCACCGCCACCGCCAGCAGGCAGGGGAGCACCCCCTGCAAGAGGAATTTCTTCCAGTTAAAGTTTTTCAAATGCTGCATAGGTGATGAATAAATACCTTTCTCTGTAAAATTTGTACATAACTATACATAATATATTATAACACGACACCACAAAAAAAGAAAGAGGCGCAAGCAGCACCTCTTTGGATATATAATGATGTTTGTCCGGAATACGGATATTACAATACGCCTGCCCGTAGGGAGCGGCATATATGCCGCCCGCACCTCCCGGCCAGCACCCGCCAACCATCCACCACCCCGTAGGGGCCGGGCATGCCCGGCCCGC
>ERZ772892.3678-NODE-3678-length-10829-cov-2.839707_pt1 | contig 10829 bp, 10 predicted proteins | sample MGYA00512126_ERZ772892 | MGnify/ENA primary metagenome ERZ772892 (study PRJEB29015, sample SAMEA2737697) | human gut metagenome | biome: human gut; feature: human-associated habitat; material: faeces | place: China | collected 2012 ... | reverse complement strand
ATCTTATCGATCTGATTCTCCCGATACCCTTGAAGCCTAAAACACTCCCGAGGCGTAAGCTTGCGAATACGCCCCGAGAGCGTCACAACGCCTTGTGTGCTGCCCGTATCTAATGTGTGAGCGATGTCCCTGCCGACCCTGCCTCTGCGGGTGTTGCTGGTGGCGTAGGACAGGTCGACCGTATCGCCGATGTTTGCCGGTTTGAAGCCGCACTTCGTGGCTTCCTTGATGAGCAGCACACCGTCGGTTTCTAATACGCCCGACCGCTCGCCCTTGTGATAACAGAGCGTCGTTTTGCCGTAATTGGCTGTCACGCACCGGGCGGTATCGGTGAGCTTGGGGTTCCCTGCACACAGGTCGATGAACGAGGCGTCATCTGTTTTCAGTACCGCAGTCTGGCTCTGATTTCTGTTCAAGCCTCTGAAATTGCTGGCATTGAGCGCATATGCTTCTTTGAGTCCGTGAGTTATCCCATCCTTGCGGTTGAAACCCACGGCGTATAGGCCAGTCTTGCCGCCCATACCGCCTGCTTGTGCCGCTTGGGTACAGGCTATTCCTTCTGGGTCGTAGACGCGCAAGCCTTGCGCGCCTCCGAGGACCTGAATAAGAGACGCTCCATTTGTGCCGAGGATAGGTAGTATTTTGCCGGCACATCCCGCTCCAAGATACCCGACAATGAACACGCGCTGCCGTGATTGGGGGACGCCAAAATCCTTGCTGTTAAGCACCTGCCATTCGACATGATACCCCAGCCGAGAAAGCGTCCCGAGGATGACGGCGAAGGTCCTCCCTTCGTCATGCGATAGCAGTCCGGGTACGTTTTCAAGCAGAACAAAAGGGGGCTTCCGGGCTTTAAGTATTCTGGCAATCTCGAAAAACAGCGTTCCGCGAGTGTCCTCAAAGCCTTTTCGGTGTCCAGCGATCGAGAAACTCTGGCAAGGAAATCCGCCGCAAACGAGGTCGAAGTCGGGAAGTCCGGCTGTGTCGATCTGTCTTGCGTCATTGCAAAACCACTCTCCTTCCGTATGAAAAAGGGCGCGGTAGCTTTTATCCGCATGTACGTCTATCTCGCAGTGCCCCACACATTCTGTGCCGGGTATCTGCTCGAAAGCGCTGCGAAAGCCCCCTGCGCCAGAAAACAGGTCAAGGTATTTCAAACATAGATCACCTCTCTAAAGGTTGGACAGGAAGTCCATCATATCGTCCGGTATCTCGCCGTCGCGCATATCGGCGGAACGGAGCATGGCGCCGCTTTCCGATATGGCACGTTTCACCCCTTCATATATAGCTTTTTCCATATCAAGAGCCTGCGCGATAAGCGATATAACGTATTGGTTTCTCGCACCGGGCATGGCGGTATTCAACTCGTCGAACACCCGCTTGTGCAGTGCATTTTCCATATCAAAAGCTACGGTAATACGTCGTTTTATCATTTTGTCACACGTTGCCTCACGGCGGTTTCAAACGCTTTGGCATTCAAGCATACGTCCGCGAGGTATATCGGGCGACACAAGCCGTCTGTGGGGGTCACGCGGGGTTTGACGAGGCTGGCGCCGCCGCCCATGAAGACGACGGGCAGTGCCGTGAGATCGAAGCCGCACTCGTTGATCTCGGAGAGAAGGCGCTCTACATACAGCCTGCCGTACTTTGCGACGATGGATTTTGCCTTATCGCTCACCGCACACGCTTCGTCTGACAGGATCGCCTGCACCTGCGCGTCCGTGAGCGACATTCCGAGCGTCCTGCGTACCTGTTCCTTGATCTCGTCCATACAGCGGATGAGGCCTAGTTCGAGCGACCGGCAGGTGGAGGTATCGACCATGCGGTTATCCATGCGCATGACGTCCACTGTCCAGCCGCCGATGTCGATCACCACGACCGAGGGTTCCTTGCCCAATATGGACAGATTCGCGGCGATTGCGGTGTACCCTTGCGGGTAAATGACAGCGTCCGATATGGTCAACTCATAGTCAGTGGTTTCATATCGGAATTCCACCGGCTGCTTGTGCCGGAGCAGATACCCACGAAATGCTGCCTTATCCTTACCGAATCCGGTCAGCGGAAGTCCCGCCGCTATGATGACGTCGGCCTTTCCGCCGCCTGTGCGGAGCTTCACCTCCTTGGCGAGCGCCGCGAGGGTCAGAAGGTAATAGCTTTCGTTAGCAGTTTTATCTTTGAGCAGCGGCTGACGCGCGCTGCCGCAGATATAGAAACGGCCTTCGTGTTCCAGTAATCCCTGTGTAATGGGAGGAGGAGCATCGAAGGCCGTAACGCCGGAGGGGAAAACAAAGTTTGCCGTCTTGATGGAAGCGTACCCGTGGTCTACGCCGATAATGAGTGGGATCATCTTTCATCACCCCGGTTCTTATGCTTTGCAGACATTTCCTGTTCGGTACGAATGGTGAAATCCCTGCCGGATTGCCAGAGGCTCACATACAGATCGCCGGCGTTGGTTCTGACAGGCCGCTGTTCCGCGCCCTCGCCAAAGCCGTCGCTATACTGGCCGGTCAAGTAATCCTTGACAAGTTCCATTTCTTTAGTGTCCAGCGGTTCGTACACGGACAGCGTCGCAACGCCCATGAGCTTTTCGTCCATTTCCTCTACAGACATCGCGATGGATTTCACTTTGTCCTTTACGCCGTCGTTTTCATGGTAATATGCCATGAGGCCATATTTGAGTTCGTCCTCGTCGGTGGAAAGTTCAAAGGTGAGAAACTCGTTGATCTCATGCTGGTAATGCACGGCCTCGCGTGCGGAGATTTCAGGATGCTCTCCGTCGTAATCATACTCGCCGCCATCGTCATATTTATCCTTGGGGTCTATGGTGATGCGAAGTGGCGAGTACAGCTTTATCTCCTGAAGCTCAGGTTCGGGGGCAGGCACAGAGGTGATGGGCATAACGTCGTAGTTGGTGTTGGTGATGTCCTTTTCGCCGATCAGGTCAAGGAACTCCTGCTGGGCGGCGGGGATCAGGTCGGAGAAGTAGATTTCAAAGGTTTTATCTCTCATGCTTTACCTCCTTTGGTTTTTGAGACGAATAGATACACAAGGTCAGTTGCCGCGACGCTTTGGAACATATGGAGTTTTGAATAAGGTGAGGAACGCTCGCCTTGCCGCTACCTTCCTGACGGATTTACGGTATCCGGCGATCTTCGTATGCAGGTCGCCTCTGATGCGGTCGAGCGTTCTAAGGTCCTCGCAGTTTTCAATGACAACGTATTGTTTTGTTTCCCGGTCGGCAAGGATATCCCGCTGCCCGTCCGCATCCCGATATTTGGTGGCGCAGTATTGTGCTTTACGGCTCAATTCGCGCTCCGCCAACACGTCCGGATCGGTTCGCTTCACATATTTTCTAAGGATCGCTTTGATCTCCTGCCTGTCCGGCGCTGGATTTTCAGCAAACAGCTTATCCAGTTCCTCCCATGCTTTTTCAGGTATTCGTGCCATTTTCCTTAACCTCCATTTCCTCAACGATATCGTTGACCGCTTGGTGCAGCAGGGTAAACTTGGCGACAGCCTCCGCTGCAAGCTCGGCTTCGTGGGGCAGTTCTTCCGGCTCAATACAGCACAGGTCTATCCACAGCCGCACGTTTTCCAAAGACGGTTCCATCCTGTCGGCAGCGTGAATGGCGTTGTTGATTGCCTTGGCGATAGCGGCTTCCTCGTCGATTTGGCGATACTTCTTCTGTTCGTCCTGACGCAGAAGTTCACGGGCTGCCTCTTCACGTTCTTGCTCTGGCATATCATTGAGCTTCTGCGTCATCCCATAAGCCTTGTTGACCGAAATCGCATTCTTTTCCAAGGCATTTTTGATGGGAACTGGTGCGGATTTTTCGATTTGAATGACCTTGTTCATGGTGTCATGCGAGGCCCCGACGGAATCAGCGATTGCTTTTGTCGTGTTGATTGGCCCATCTACAGTTTTTTCAGATGTCTGAAAAAACTGTTCTTCGCTATTCTTTGGATTTGCCATGTGCGCCTTTTCCATAGCAGCAGCTTTTCTAATCTTAGCCTTTTCTTCAAAAGCCGGCTTTAGCTTCAAAGCAATTTGCCCGAGCTGATAGGTCGTGAGGTTCCTTCGCCCTTTCTGCGCATTGACCATCCACTCCATAGCGTCCAGCTTATCCTCAAAATCGAGGATAACCATGCGATATGGAATATCATGCTCGGTACAGATATCATATCTGTGATGACCGTCCACCAGCATCATGTCCTCCATGCAGATCATGGGGCTGTAGCAGCCGTTCTTGAGGATGTCAGCGGTCAGGGCTTCCCGTTCCTCATCCGTAATTGGCGGCAAAAGGTCGCGCAGCTCCGGGTCAATAATCGGGCTGCGCTCGTCAGAGGTGTATTCTCTTTTGATTCCTTCCATGAAAACTCCTTATCTCGCGTCGTGATTACGCGGTTTTACTTGTTTCACAGGGTTTGCTTTCTCATATTCCGGCGTGATGGTGCTGAAACTGTCCACGCCGGGGATTACAGATAACGACCTGCCGTTATCCCAATGCATCATGATGCTGCCGATATCGTCTACGCCGGTTACCGTACCGCGAGCGCCGGCGCGGATGTTTTCGCCGACCATGTCCTGCGTGAGTTCAATGCGGGTGCCGGGTGTATATTTGGCTTTGATATATTCGATCTGTTGTTTGCTCATTTCACGACTCATGCTTATCGCTCCCTTCCACGGCTGCGCTGCCGCGCTTCCAGCATGCCGATGATGGCGTCTTTGATTTGTTCGGCGGTATAGCCTGCGGGAAAGAAGTCCCTAAGCTCATCTGCTTTGAAGCTGATGGCACGGCTTGGTTGCTTGTCGCCCCTGAGCAGCGATATGGCGGAATCGACGTCGAGTTGGCCGTTCTGAGATAGCTGCTTCAGGCTTTTCGCCTGCGTAAGCGAAGGACAAGTGCCGACGACATTGATTACCTCGTTCACGATATCCTGCTCGTCTTTCTTCAGGTACGAAAGTTCAATGGCAGGGTGGAACTTCAGCTTGCCGCTGTCCACAAGCTCCAGAAGTTCGGGCGTTAGCTCCGTTAATCGTATATACCGCATGACGTTGCGGTAATTCTCGCCGGTTTCCTCGCCGATGATCTCCGTGGAGCGGCGGCCGTCCGAGACGATCAGTCCCAGCGACCGCTTGTGCTCCAGCGCTTCAAGCTTCATCTTGTACGCAAAGGCTTTTTCCGAGGGTAGTATGTTCTCCCTGTGCAGGTTGGCGTCCACCATGCAGAGAATGGCCGTATCATCGTCCATGCTGCGGACTGTGACGGGAATCTGGTCAAGCCCAGCCAACTTACAGGCTGTCCATCGCCTGTGACCGCTGACTATTTGGTAATCGCCGTTCCCGTCAGGGCGGCAAAGGACAGGCTCCAGCACGCCGTTCTCTTTGATGCTTTCCACCAGCTTGGTCATTTCCTCGTCCTGCCGCACCTGAAACGGGTGATTCGGGAATGCTTTTAACCTGTCTGGGGAAAGAGTTGTAGGGAGGGTTTCCCGATGAACCGACTGTTCCTGTTCCACGGTCGGCTCGAAAAGGTCATCTAACGGCCTCATGGTTATGTGTCCTGCGCTTCTCTCTCTTGCCATTTTCTATCACCTCCGACGCCAGATTTCTATATGCTTCCGCGACCTTGCCCTTGGGGTCATGGGCGAGGATGCTTTTCCCTTCAGCACCGCACTCGATTGCCCGGACGCTCATGGGGATCTCGCTATCGAACACCTTCACGCTGCCGCCGTATGTGGAACGGATAAGGTCAACGACGTCCTTGGTGAAGTTGGGGCGGCGATCCATCATGGTGACGAGAACGCCTTCCACCTTGAGATCGGGGTTCATTTTGCGCTGTACCTTGCTGTAGGTCTGGAACAGCAGCTCCAATCCTTTTGCCGAGAAGAACTGCGGTTGGGTGGGGATCAGCACACTGTCGGCAGCGACAAGCGCGTTGATGGTCAAAATGTTTAGACTTGGCTGGCAATCAATGAGGATGTGGTCGTAAAAGGGCCTTGCGGCGTCCACATACTGGCGAAGCATATTCTCTCTGCCGTATTCGTTGATGAGCACGGTTTCGTATCCCGATAGCTGGATGCTTGAGGGCATGAGGTCGATTCCTTCAGGATGGTGGATGACGCCCTGCATGGGGTCGATGGGGTTTTCGGCGATTGCCTGATCGATGATGTCCGCTATTGTGTACGACAGTTCATCCGGCATTTGGCAGCCGAGGGACATGGTAAGGTTTGCCTGTGGGTCGAGGTCGATGCACAGGACTTTTTCACCTTGCTCAGAAAGGGCGGCGGCAAGGTTCACCGTGGTGGTGGTCTTGGCTACACCGCCTTTTTGGTTGACGATTGCGATTACCTGAGACATGAGAATCTCCTTTCGGTGTAGTTGTACTAAGCTGGTTTAGAGCGTGATATACTCATGCTCTCAGCCAAGTAATAGTATTTATGGGGGAGTATGAGGGGGCGGCAGATTATCCCGATTCGCAGTATGGAAAAAGTGAAGAAATGGTTGAAAAAGGGCAGACTTATCCCATGAATCGGAAAAGCAAAAATGTAATTGAAAACAAATTGAAAACGGCGGAAATGATCGTTGAAAGGGCGTAAAAAAGCCCCTAAAACCAATGATAAGTCGGATCCGGGAGCCTATATAGGGCGGTATTCTGTGAAACGTTTCGCTGCATCTACGGCAAACTGAAAGAGCGGAAAAATGTTTAGAATAGCGAAAAACCCAGACATTGTCTGGGTTTTTCGTGCCTGCATCTAAATTGACCGGCAATGTTGGTGCGGCCGATGAGACTTGAACTCATACGGTCTCCCATACGCCCCTCAAACGTACGCGTCTGCCTATTCCGCCACGGCCGCACAGGAAGCAATTTTTCAATCGCAAGGCCTATTATACCGATTTCTATCCCGCTTGTCAACGCCAAAATTTCTTTTTTTCTGCGTTTCTGACGCGAAAACGATATGGCGCAAAGGAAAGCCTGCTGCGGATTGTGTTTGTGCAGCAGGCTTTTCCGAAAAGAGGCTTATTTTTTCGACTTGCTGTCGACAACTTCCTTGAGCAGCGCCGTGAACGCATCCATGCTCATTGCCCCGAGGTCCCCGTCCGCACGGTGGCGCGGGGAAACAGTGCTGTTCTCGATGTCCCGATCTCCCACAACGACCATGTACGGCACCTTCTCGAGCTGTGCATCGCGGATTTTCTTGCCGGTTTTTTCGTTGCGGTAATCAACCGTTACGCGGTAGCCGAGCGCTTCAAGCTTTTTGGCCTGTGCGGCACAGTAATCCGCAGCGCGGTCGGTCACAGGCAGGAAACGAACCTGCTCCGGCGCCATCCACGTGGGCAGCGCGCCGGCATAAAGCTCGATGAGGTATGCGAGCGTGCGCTCATAGCAGCCAAGGCTCGTGCGGTGGATGATGTAGGGGCGAACCTTTTTGCCTTCCTGGTCGATATATTCCATGCCGAACTGCTCTGCAAGAAGTTGGTCGACCTGAATCGTAACGATGGTATCTTCCTTACCGAAGACATTCTTGTACTGAATGTCCAGCTTCGGGCCGTAAAACGCGGCTTCGTCGATGCCGATGGTATAGTTCACCCCGAGGTCGTCGAGAATTTTCGCCATCGTGGACTGTGCCTCGTCCCACTGTTCCGGCGTGCCGATGTATTTCTCCGTGTTGTTGGGATCCCACTGGGAGAAGCGGAAGGAGCAGTTGTCGAGCATGCCGACTGTGCCGAGCAGGTACTTGGCGAGCTCGAGGCAACCGCGGAACTCGTCCTCCAGCTGATCCGGGCGGAGGATCAGGTGGCCTTCGGAGATCGTGAACTGGCGCACGCGGATGAGGCCGTGCATCTCGCCGGAATCCTCATTGCGGAACAGCGTTGAGGTTTCTCCAAGGCGCATGGGTAGGTCGCGGTAGCTGCGCCCGCGGTTGAGGAACACCTGATACTGGAACGGGCAGGTCATCGGGCGCAGGGCAAAGCATTCTTTGGAATCATCGTTCGGGTCGCCGAGAACAAACATGCCGTCCAGATAATGATCCCAGTGGCCGGAAATTTTGTATAGATCGCTCTTGGCCATGAGCGGCGTCTTGGTGAGCAGGTAGCCGCGCTTCTGTTCTTCGTCCTCAACCCAGCGCTGCAGAAGCTGAATGGTGCGCGCGCCCTTGGGCAGCAGGATGGGGAGGCCCTGGCCGATCACGTCCACAGTGGTGAAGTATTCGAGCTCGCGGCCAAGCTTGTTATGGTCGCGCTTCTTGGCTTCTTCCACCTGAGCGACGTATTCGTCGAGATCGGCCTTCTTCTCAAATGCCGTGCCATAGATGCGCTGGAGCATCTTGTTCTTTTCGCTGCCGCGCCAATATGCGCCCGCGACGCTCATGAGCTTGACGTTCTTCACCTTGCCGGTGGATTCCGCATGCGGGCCTGCGCAGAGGTCAACAAATTCGCCCTGCCGGTAAAAGCTGATGACGGCGTCCTCCGGCAGATCGCGGATGAGCTCCACCTTGTAAGGCTCGCCCAGCTTTTCCATGTAGGCGATGGCTTCCGTGCGGGGCAGCTCAAAACGCTCCAGCTTGAAGTTCTCCTTTTCGATTTTGACGATTTCCTTTTCAATCGCTTCAAGATCAGCGGGCGTGAAGGGTTCGGGCGCGTCGAAGTCGTAGTAAAATCCGTTTTCGATCGCGGGGCCGATGGCAAGCTTCACATCCGGGTACAGGCGTTTCACAGCCTGCGCCAGCATGTGGGATGCGGTGTGGCGGTATGCCCAACGGCCGCCCTCATCCGCAAAGGCGAGCAGCTTGAGCGTGCAGTCGCTGTGGATGGGCGCGAACGCATCGGCGCGCTCTCCGTCGATTTCGCAGGCGATGGTGGCTTTGCGCAGGCGGGAGCCGATGGATTCGGCCACGTCAAAGGCGCTTACGCCTTCGTTGAATTCGCGGACGGAACCGTCCGGAAACGTGATCTTCATGGTGAAATCCTCCTTGTTGGTTGCCGAAATAAAGTAAAACGCACATGCGTGCATTGGGTAAGAAAAAATGCCCGCCTCCGGCATAAGCGCCGGGGACGGACATAATTCAAACATGTTCCGCGGTTCCACCCCGATTGGTAAAACCCTCTCGAAACGGCTTAACGCGCCGCAACGGTTGCAGTCCGCGGGGCGGTATTCCCAAAATCAGATTCGAATGCGCTTGCAGCCTCGGCGCATCTCTCTGGGCGAAACTCCCTGATTGGTACTGAAAACCCGCATCGACCCACAATATCAATATGCATGAAAGTATAGCGCACAAACGCGGGCTTGTCAAGGAAAACCGGCAGGAAGATGGTGGATAAGAACTGCAGCGCCCCTTCCGAACGGGAAAAGGGCGCTGCAAACGGTACTGTAAATCCAGCTTTTCCGGTTAGTCTGCCTTTTTTGCGGTGTGCTTACGCACTGCAAGGAATACCGGCAAGCCGATGAGCGTGATGAGGATGCTCCCGATGGAAAGCAGCGTGGCCTTCGTGCCGGAAAGGAAGAGCTGGCTTATGACCACATAAAGGCCGCTCAGGATCGCAAGGATCGGGATCACGGGGTAAAGCGGTACCTTGTATTTGCGCTCAAGTTCCGGATGCGTGCGCCTGAGCTTCATCACGCAGGCAAACGTCAGGGTGTAGAAAATCCAGCAGGAGAATGTGCCAAGGTCAGTCATCATGTCAAACTGCCCGGAAAGCGAGTAGATGCAGCCGAGCAGGCCGATTAAGAGGATGGAGTTTGCGGGCACATGGTTGCCGTTGAGCTTGCTCAGCGCGCCGCTCATGGGCAGGGTGTTCATTTCGGCAAGCTGGTAAGCAACGCGGGAACCGGACATCAGGAAGCCGTTGGCTGCGCCGATGACGGAGATGATGATGCCGATGATGAGGTTCTTGAAGACGGTGACCACATTCAGCACGCCGATGCCCACGCCGCTGACGATGTTCTGCATGGAGGGCATCAGGGTGTTTTTGATCCAGCTGTCCAGATCCACCGAGATGGCGTTGTAGGCCTTATTGACGTAGTCCATAATGACCTCGTTGTCGGCCACGAACTCCAGATTGTTGACCCAGCGGATGAAGTTGTTCAGGTTGGCGCGGGCCGTGTAGTACAAGGTGGTAACGCTGGTGACCAGCTGGGGAATGATCATCATAAACAGGGCATAGATCACCAGCAGGCCGAACAGAAGGGTGGCCGCGACGGACAGCGCACTGACCAGCCCTTTCATCTTTTCCGGGAAGAGGCGGTGGAGGAAGTTTTCCACCGTGTTGCACACCGGCTTGAGCAGGTAGGCGATGACCGCACCGTAGATGAACGGCATCAGGATGCTGGTCAGTTTGGAGACAGCGTCGCCAAAACCCTCAAAGCGGTAGATGAAAAAGAAAAAGATGATGCTCAGGCTGATGGCCCCGAACCCTGCGAGCATCCCGTAGAGGTAGGGCTTGATGTGTGGTTTTTTGTCCATCATGGCAGACTCCATTCCCGCCGCAGACAGCAGGAATCCCTGCGGCAATGTTTAGCGCTTGTTGCTCCTGCGCCAGATATGCATTTTTTCCGCCTCGGCGATCAGCTGCTCACGGAAATCCGGATGTGCCACGCTGATGAGGGCTTCGGCTTTCTCCCAGCTGGTCAGGCCCTTGAGGTTGACGCAGCCGTACTCGGTGCACAGATAATGGAGGTTGGCACGGGTGTCGGTGATGATGCTGCCGTTTTCCAGGGTGGGACGGATGCGGCTCTCCAGCTTGCCCGTCTTCTTGTTCATAAAGGTGGAGGACAGGCAGATGAAGCTCTTGCCGCCCTTGGAAAGGTAAGCACCCAGCACGAAAT
>ERZ772892.3676-NODE-3676-length-10830-cov-8.116009_pt1 | contig 10830 bp, 6 predicted proteins | sample MGYA00512126_ERZ772892 | MGnify/ENA primary metagenome ERZ772892 (study PRJEB29015, sample SAMEA2737697) | human gut metagenome | biome: human gut; feature: human-associated habitat; material: faeces | place: China | collected 2012 ... | reverse complement strand
GATTTTCCGCTATTTACATTTTGTCTATTCCAATTATAAAAAAACACTCATCCCCGAAAGAAGTGGCTTTTCTCAATTATTCGTCAGTGGGCTCAACCAGCCGACTGTTTATATCCATTCGTTCGTGATAGATTCGGAGGTCGTGTTCCCCAAAGTAGGCCTGTGGAAATATTTTCAAATCTTTCAGATAACCAAATTTTGTGTTTTTGTTTTCCAATCAACAAACCGTGTGTTGCACTCATTTTTTTAGCCTTCAATCTGAAAATAATCTCTGGTCCAAGTCAATCCGGGGCTTCCGTAGAAATAATTTATACTAGTTTGCATTAACCAACTTATTGGCATATTCACTTCCCTATTTATTTTTCATATTCCTTGCAAATGAATTATCAGGTTCAATCATTAACCAATATCCGATTTTACCTATTAATAATTCAATATGACATGGATTACGAATTTTGCTATGTGATAATGCTAGCACATATGGACCAAGGATATCAACTTCGATTGTATCACCAATAAAAAAGAGTCACAAACAAAGGCTCTACTACAAGCCTTACACGACAAAATCATCAAAACGCTGCAGATGCTCCTATACTTCCGACTTAATAATTCTTTATCTCAGCCGTATCTAGCCAGCTCGGAACAAGTTCCTTATTGGCATTCGGGTGATTTGATAGTATCAATCGAAGGTTATTTATGCTACAATATGCTTTCCTAATAATCTCCTTTTGTTGATTAAAATATTCTGTTGAATATTCATCAGTAATCAGAGTGTGCGCCGGTTTTTGTCTTAATTTTCGAATTTCTTTGAACGGTTTGATCAGGTCATCCACACTACCGACAGTCGTGGTAATAGATTGTTCTAGCCATTCTGCCAACAAGGCCAATGTCCCTTTAGGTGTTACGACTATTTTTCCATCCTCGCGTTTTTTCTCCTCCTCTAAGACTACCTTTCCAGAAAAAAAATCACGATTTATATTCTCGGAAATCATGTGATCCATTGCTAATATAAAAGCATTGAAATTTTTCTTCGTTGGCAGGAAGAAAAAAGATAATTCTTTAGGAGGGTTCTCCAAGGAAATCTTTGTTCGAAACAATGGCTTCCCGAAAATCTGTTGTGATAAATCAATCACTGTATTGACCTCACATTGAAATGCAGAGTATACAGATTCTGATGTAACCCAATTCCCTTTAATTGTGTTCACGTAGTATTCTTCAAGAATTTGAGGCCTCCGATTGGATTGAACCATTTTACTTTGCCAATAATTCTGATGTTCTGGAGTTAGATCATTGAGATATCGTAGATATGCTACTACAACGCGAGTTCCCGTGTTATCATAACCTAGCCCAAAGGATTGCAAGAATACCCTATCTTCCTTTCTCACCATCGATTCGCCATCTTTCTCTTTGAATGATATTCTTCCCGAATAATCCCTAAAATAAAAATGATATCTCGGATCTTCATAATAGCGTTGCAATACATCCATATCAAAATAACATGGAGTTAGTTGCGGTTCACCCAACGATAACAATTTTGTAAAAAATGGCATCTTGCTTACATCTCGATGTTTACGAAGATAAGATTGTGATGGATAAACACAGATAGGATATTCTGTATACTCATTCACATATTCAATGTTGCCAATTCGGCATACCTCGTCTGTTATCTTCTTCGCAAATTCGAGACAGTTAAGTTGAGAGGGAATAGGATATGTTGTCCAATATATGATATGAGGATTCGTAGAAGACTGAATCGTACATTTATCTTCTGCCACAAGTTCTTTTACGATGTCTATTGATTCTTCATATGTGATTCCAAGGCCATGGCTTATTTGCCTAAGAGGGATACCATTAAAATCCAAAGAGTTGATGAAAAAAGAATAAATACAGTCCAGCGCTTCTTCCTTATTATTTTTCATTTATCAATTGATTAAATATATGGGAAATCAATGACCTTGTTTATACAGAAGCAAGTAATGCGAAGATACACAAATTTGCGTAGTTAATCTCACATATGAATCGAAATAACATTAAAAATGCGAATATCTCTTTTCATCTATCAAACAAAGCTAATCTCCTATTCATGAAAACAAGTAAATAGATACCTAAGTTAAACACAAAACATTTTTGAAATAAAAATTAGAGAAGATTATAGAAATACAAAAAGATTCATGTAGAACATTCTAGATTTTTACATTATAAACGAGATATTCATATATATATCAATGATATGCATTTACCAACTAATTTCAAGTGTGAATAGACCATCCGTTCATCTTTTCCAGCGTAAAGCAGCAGGAACGATCCGGCGAGCCATGATAGACCAGTCCGCCGACAACTCCGAGCGAGCCATCTGCATAGCGCTGCTTGAATAGGAACGAGTAGGGAGCAAAATCCCGATAGAGCTCTATTTCGCTCGTCTGACGAGCGTTTTGTCCCCATCGTTCAAGCCTGCCGAGGCACTCCTGCAAGGTGCGATCGCCGATACTTTCGGCATACCGGACAACCGCATCAAAATACTCCTGACACATGATTTTCATAGCGTGATTTGTTATTTGGTTCGGCAATAAGTCATGGTTCCATAAGGTTTCCGGCGGCGCTGGACCTCAACAAGCAGGCCCCGTTGGACCAGCGAGGCGTAGGTCTCCCGGACGAAGTGCACGCACGGCGAATCGAACGAACAGCCCAGCGGTGCACGGACGGTGTGCACCATCAGTTGCCTCACCAGCTCCTCGAGAACCTCATCCCGAAGGTGGTATTTCGATGGATCCGAGGTGCGGAAAGCCTCAAGAAAAAGCTGTTCGGAATAGTGTTGCCGGTAGTAGGCCAACTCCTCCTCGACGGTAAAGTCGTAGAGCCGATCGTAACGGTCCGTTGTCTGATATTGAAACGAGGTTCCCTGTCGCAGGATTCTTTCAACAAGGGCGATATGCGGTTCCTCGACCGGGCCGGAGAGTTCCGTCGGATGGCAGTAGAGACAAGTCGTTCCCAACTGGAAGGAGGGACATCCCGGCGGATTCTCCAGAATCGTAAAACCGACACGGGAGAAGAGCGCGCGGATCTCCGTGTAGAATCGGTCGTGTTGTTCGTGCGACATGCGGCCGTCGTTATAGCCCGCCTCAATGCGGAAGTAGACGTCATAGATTGGATGGGTGGTTTTCATGGCTTGAAAAAGTTAAGCCGCAGCCCGAAGACTGCGGCATGGTTTAACAATCGGTTACAAGGATTTATGTGGCCGGAGCTTCGGTCTCCTCGTCTGCGATTCCGTCAGCACCTGTTTCCAAATGGTCGAAGATCATCCGGGCGGTCCGGTTGACATCGACCAGAATATCGAAGAGGTAGGCAGGCTCCCGGCGCAACTGTGTAAGCCACCCTTTGAGATAGGCGGCATTCTCCTCACGGGGCGTCGTGGCAAAGCCAGCCATGGCACCGCAAAGCGCCGAGGTCAGCTCCGCAACCAGCTCTTCGCGGGCATACTGTTCGTCGCCAAAGCAGGTCCCCATCGTGCGGTTCAAACGCTCGGCATGGCCCGTGCTGTGGGCGATCTCGTGCAGCAGCGTCCCGTAGAAGGCTTCGCCCTTTGGGAACTGCTCCTTGAGCGGGCAGACAACCCGATCGTGCAGGCGCGTGTAGTAGGCACGGTCGCCGTAACGAAGTTCAATCGGGCAGAGCCACGATTGTTGCTCAATCATCCGGTCAATCGGCTCGCAGACCATGCCGTCGGAGTAATCCTTCCGTTCGGCGCGGGCTGTCAGCGCCGCATAACGTTCCGGTTGCTTCTCTTGCATATCTGTTTGGTCAAGGTTGAAGACCGAATAGTAGCGTATGATGGGAATGACCTCGTACTGTTTGCGGGCCTCCTTCGGAAGCTGGCGATACTCCTCGAGGTCGATCTTGCGGCGGTTCTCCTTGTGGCGGATACAGATTTTCCAGAAGTAGACCGGGAACGACAGGGAGCCCTTGAGGATATTCAGCCCCTCCTCCTTGGCCTGCCGGAAGGTCATGAAGATCGGCGTTTGGTAGCCGGCAATCCCCGAAAGGAAGAGCAGCATCAGAATATTCCCGGCCCGGTAGGGCGTGCCGCGCAGGTTGCGGGGAAGACCGTGCGCGAGGTCCGTGATCCACGGTTTCTGCCAGTCGGTTTCGAGGTGTTCGATACGCTGGATCATTAGCTCCGTCAGTCGGGGTGCTATGGCATCTATCAGATTCTGGTTTTTCATGGCTGGATGGGATTGAAAACAGATTGGAAATGAAAGACGGAGCAATCGTTTGATTGCTCCGTCGGTTTTACTTGGATCAGGCGGCCAGCGATTCTGCCGTCTCGTTCGGACCGAACTCCGGATCGGCCGGGATAATCAGCGGCTCGGCAGGCGGCGCCGGAATCTCCGTGTCGGGCGTCGCTTCCGGCTCCTCGGGCAGTTCTTCGGGAATGGATTCTGCAACCGACTCCCGGGATTCGGCCAAAGCCCTGGCCTCCTCCTGCGCCTTCAGGTCGTCGATCTGCTCCTGCAGTTTCGTCCGGCGTCTTTCGTAGGTTGCCAGGTACTTCTCCTGCAGAGTCCGGCTTTGGGCCTCGAAATTCAAATCGGCGAACCGGCACATCAGGCGCGTGTCCACCTCTTCGTCCGTACAGTTGTAATCCCGGGCCGTCGTGCGGAAGAAGTCAAGCAGGAAGAGGCGGATCATTGCCGCACGCTGTTCGGGTGTCAGCTGTCCGGCAGCCGCGAAGCGCTCCTCCTCGGTGACGTGCCACTGATTTTTGTGCTCGATACCGCACTGCCGGAGCCGGTCGTCCGCCATGTGTCGGATCACGGCGTAGTAGAACATCTGGTGCTCTTCCTCGGTCAGTGGTTTGTCCGAGACCTTCGATTCGCGGAACAGCTTCTTCATCTCGGCGGTGATATGCTCGTAGCAAAGCTGCCGGTTTCGGTGATCCTGTCGCAGCAGGCTCTCCATCGGAGAGGCGGGAACCATCGTGACGTAAACTGTCCGTTCTCCTGCGGCATCCTCTACTGCGACCTCCTGCTCCTCCTCCGGGATGTCCTCATAGCGGATCTCCACGTCGAACATTCCGATGATGGCATATTTGCGGACTCGTCCTTCCGTAACGTCGAATTCGAGTTGCCTGGTCTGTTCCGTAAACCGGGCCAGCGCCGCTTCGTAGCGCTTCACGGCTTCCGCGTAGTTTTCTTCCGACGAGTAGCACTCCGCCTGCGGGGCTTCGGGCATCTCGGGAGCCGTATCGTAGTAATCGAGGTAGTAATCCAACTCTTCGATCTGGTAGCCCTCCTCTTCAAGATGCTCGATTACCGAATCGGGGGTATCGCCCACCGTGGCAAGGGCCGTCCGCGGATCCGCCTTCAGCAGTTGCAGGGCCTGCTGAACGAGGTATTCGTCGTTCTTGCGCATCATGCAGCTCCGGTTCTGGCAGCCTGCACATTCGTCCGTACATTCATCCTTGAAAAGGATTTGGTTGGCTGTATTGTGATGGCAGGTGTGGCATTCGGTCTTGTCGAAACGGTAGGTATCCAGGCGCGTCATGTAGCGATCGTAGAGCCGCCGGGCAATCTCCTTGATCCGGGCATTCTTCCACGACAGGCGGCAGCCGTCCGAGAAATGCTCTTCGTAGACCTCCTGCTGAACCTCCGCATCGTATTTCGCAATCTCGGTGGCGACGCCAACCGAAATCTCCTCCCGGTCGAGCTGTTCGGCGAGGGCGTCGATCAGATCACAGAGTTTCAGCCGGGAGCGGATGTAGCCCTCGGATTTCCCGAACTTCCCGACCAGGCTCTCGATCGTATGACGGCCCGATTCCAGCGCCCGTTTGTAGGCCGCAGCCTCCTCGCGGGGTGTCACGTCCTCCCGCTGGAGGTTCTCCGTGATGGCGGCATCCTCAGCTTCGGCATCCGTCAACTCCCGAACAAGGGCCGGAATGAATTTCAGCCCTGCCATTGCTGCAGCCCAATAGCGTCGTTCGCCGTAGACAATCTCGAAACCGCCCTCTTTGGGTCGGACGCAGATCGGTTGCAAAACCCCGACCTGGCGGATGCTGTCGGCGAGTTCCTGCAAGGTCTCCGGCCGGAAATCCTTGCGGGGGTTGTAGGTGCTGTTGACGATCCTGTTCAGATCCAACAGTTGAACGGCCGGAGCGGTTTGCTGTTCCGCAGTCTCGGAAGAGGACGCAGCCTGCGGCGACTCCTGCACGTCGGGATTCGGATTTGAAGTGGAGGTTTTCGATACTTTGGCCTTGCTCTTCTTCGTTTTTGGTTCTCCCTTGGAAGTCTGCATAACATCAAACAGTTTTTACCGTGTGTCTCACGTTTTTAGGACCATGCAATCCAAACGGACTGCATAGTCAATGAAATAATTATGTTATGAGGACTTATTCCCGACGCGGTCGGTTGCCTCGGGGAGAGACACAGTCATGCGGCGACGTCGGAGCGGCGAAAAATACCGCAGCCCCGGCGAGGATGATTTTTCGTCCGAGGACGCCGGGCCGCCCACGGCCTTCCGCATGACTATCTTCCCCGACGGCAACCGGGAAGAAAAATCATTCGTCCCTAATGAAAAACTCTTCCGGGTATAACTATATATGGAGCATGCCAAACGATAAGTCATTTCCTCTGCCAATAGAGGCAAGACAAATATGAAAAAAATCAGGCACGTTTAGGTATGCCTGATTGAAAACAAAAAATACTATATTGAAATATCCGTTGAATCTGAAGGTCTTTTTCCAACTTCCCTTTCTGAAATAATATTTAATAACATGAAACCAATTGAAAGTCTCAAAAGGTGAGTCAAAAGGTACTCTTTAAACTATTTTCTATTTAAAACACCTTCAACCACTTAATTATCGTTAACTGTAACAATTTAACGCAGTATGGTTTCCTCATAATTAAGTTTTCGTCCTTCAATCTTTGGTATCATATTCAAAAAGAATTTATTAAATATATTCATAGCCGAATGGATTGCTTCGCTATCCATACTTGATATTTCTGTAATCCTTGATCCAAGGGTACTAGGTGAAGCCATACGAATTCCCTGATATTCATCTGTATTCGTATTATACAACAACCACCACCGATCATGAAACGGAGTTTTTCCCTGTTGATCCTCATAACAGCAAGCCTTTACTTCAATTCTTCCTGGCAATTCTGCAGATATCATATTCCATCCATTTTGGAAGATTTCATTTAACGGTTCTTGTGTTTCATTCTTAGTTAGAATAAAGCATTTCAGATTATTATTGATATCCATTAGAAGTTTGATAATAAACAAGTCTTTTGCATGAAAATGCGGATCTATAATTCTGAGTATATCGTGCGGATACTTCTTGTACCACTCTAATATTTTTTTTACTCCTTTATCTTCCCGTCCCACTTGAATCATCCCGTCATTTGTATCATATCGCTCACTCATAATACGATTTACCCTATCCATTTTTTCCTGTGTTCCTGACGCAATAGCTAACACTAGTTTCAAATTATATAAAATGGCTTGATGTATATTCCGTAATAATATTTTATACTTGCCGTTTGCAGCATTCTTTTGATAAAGATTTTCGATAAAATATAATACAGCATTCTGCGTATCCGTTATGGGATTTTCATATATTTTACCAATGATAGCTTGTGTAGTATTAAAATCTCTAACAACATTCTTTTTTTTAATAAGTACCTCCATTTGCCGATCAAAGAAACGAATTTGCTCATCATTATTCAACCGCGAAACAAGCAGCAGATTATTCTTTGCAGCTTCTATTTTTTTACTGGAAGTCGCACGTTGTTTTAGCATTTTTTTATACTGCAACCGAGCGGGATCATCATCTATCATCTCAAGCATTGAGTCTGCTAATGCTTCATCATGATCTCTTACCATATCTAACATCCGCTGATAATCATGATATGAACCATTATTTTCTGACTTCAACGAATTCATCACTTTTGTTGCAACACTATGAGCCCTCGCAGGTACCGCATGAAAAGTTTCTTGTATACATAATTCATAGCGGTTGAATCTATCAAATGTATAATTGATACTTTCTGTCTTCTGCAATGCCAATTCAATAAAATCCGTTTTTTCTGATACTTTTTTTAGGTAATTAGCTAACAAAGCGTAAAGAAAAGCTTGATCTGCAGTATTCTTTATACCCTCAATTTGCGCTTTCAACTTATCCACAACTATAGATTCTCCTCGGCTCCAAGCAATCATAGTTAAACATGCAATTTTGTAACCATCATGTTGTATACAATCTGTCATTGGTAACCTTGTAGTCACAATATCTTCGAGTTTATCGAGCAATACTTTCTGTATTTCTCTTGACAATTTACTACCTAAGTTATGTTTAATCGCGGAAGTTATAATATTGGTATAGGAGAAGATGAAACCATCATCTTGTACATTTTCCATTAAGTCTAATAAGTTGTCATAATCTTTTTTCTCTAATGGAATCTGAGCTTCTATAGAATTTGTACTCGTATATTCTGGATACGGATATTTAGTTTGTATATATCGTGCAATATTCTCTATACAAGCATTGGCAAAGTTATTATCAAACTCATTCAGCCTTGTGTACAATAAAACTCGAGAGGATAAATACAAAGCTGGAGAAATTTGAAACAGTACCCTTTTTTGACAATATTTTGAAAATTTATCAAGAGGCCTTGACACATAATTATTCATAATTTTGTCAAACCACTCTTGATTATTTACTCCATAATATTCAAGAGCAATTCGAGACCACATAATAATAGTATCAGCTTCATTATTATCATACTCCATCAGAGTTTTAAACTGCTCAATATCATCCTCTGTGCAAATTCCTGAACGGATCAGAATACCAAGCGAATGCACATAAATATTTACACTTTCAGTATATGCCGCTACACATGAAAGTGATGATAGTAGTTGTGACTTTCTTATATTTGTAGTTTTAGCTACATACTCACGAGCCTCTTCCTTTAATGATATCTTTGATAATTCTTTTGCTATATTATAACCTGTATTTATTTGAAGCCATGGTATGCTTATTTTATTCCAACAAGTTTCCATATCACCTTTCACTTCCCGCTGAAAGGATATTTCTTTGTCATAGTTTTTACACAACCACACATATAGTGAGGCAAAAGTGTAGCACATCAACTCTACTTGCTCAATGGCTTTGAATAATGAGTAGTTTTTTTTGACATTACACAATAGCATTGGGTCTTTGCTATTTTCGTCAATAATTTTTTGAAGTAATTCAAGAATAGGCTTGTATAACTCTGTTTTATCATAAGTTATCTGATAAAACAATTCTTTGAAATACTCCCAGTTAAAGTGCGTTATATCCGTTTGCCTCACGTATTCAGTAGCTGCCAGTACATAAGCCTTATCTTTACGTTCTTTAGTGTTCATCTGCGCTATCACGTTTCGTACAAGCGAAGGAGCTGTACATACTAAAGCTTTAATTGGCCCTTCTACGACTTTCATATGATAAGCTGCGTATTGTAGCACATCTGAAAGATCTTTATTAATTTCTCGTTGTAAATCATCGAAAGATGATAGCCACTGCTCAATATCAGCTTTCGCTCCAAGTTTATCAAAATCATGTAAAATCAACGCTTTACAGTGCGCTTGCAAACCTTTATCTTTAAAATCTAGTATTTCTAGATATAGGTCCTGTAACCGGTTCTTGGCATCTATTTTGTTATATTTACCTACAGCACTAATTACTAATATCATCAATCTTATGTATTCCACTGTAGGATATTTAATATTAGCCACAACTGCATCCAATAGTTCTACAACTATTTTTATTTGGGCCTCTGGCATATCAGGCAATGGCTTACAAAACAACCGTAAGTATGTCACTTTAGGCATTGTGGTCGTAGAAGATTCTACCACTAATTTTACAGCATATTCAACGACATCACCTATATCATCTTGTTTTTTATGATTAGGAATCCAATAACGCAAAAAGTACAACTGGCTACTTGCAGTTGGGAGTTCTTTCATTCGAGCTACCACTTGTTGAGCTGTGCTGTCTTTCATAATTTGCTTCATAACAGACGCCATCTTTTTTAGGCCTTCATCTGCTATTCGAGTACTTACGATATCAGCCTTTGAAGCATTAATATCATCAGCCTTACCTTCATTGCTATATGAAAGACTGATTGCAGTATACAAACGGTCTATTTGTTGCTGATCTTTTGTTACTTTTGCAACTTTATCTATGATGTCGAGCGCCTTTTGCATGTTTATCGGCATCATTAATTTTGCTAACTCTAGAGCTTTGTCTGGAATATGAGCATAATCAATAACTTCTGCCAGTGTTTCTATTTGCGTATTTAGTTCCTTATTCATCGAATCGCTTAAGTGCATACCTGCTTGTGCAATAATTAGTAAACACTTCAGCCGTTCTTCTAATAAAAAGACGTTTTGAGTCAGTGCAAATGCTTTTTCATCGTCACCTATGGCTATCAAAGCCTCTATCTCCTCATCCGACAATTCGTTTTTTTCTATCTCACGAGATACACTTCGGTTAATAGCAAAACGGAAATAAGCTGCAGCTTGAGACTCAAAGTCACTACATGCATTATAACCATATTCACATTGTTCATTTAATGCAGCCTGGCTTTTTTTCTCTTCCAAATAATGCTGTACATTATCAGACGTCAAGTAGTCTACTAATGTTTTATTATTTTTTACTTGCTTGTATAGAGCCGGTAAATACTCAAACTGTTCGCCAAAATCATTGCTTTTTTCAATAAAATCAATAAGTAATAACTCTATTTCTATTTTAGATTTTTCTCGGTTTGACTTAACCGATTGAGAAATAAACTTTTAGCG
>ERZ772892.3672-NODE-3672-length-10838-cov-5.469628_pt1 | contig 10838 bp, 7 predicted proteins | sample MGYA00512126_ERZ772892 | MGnify/ENA primary metagenome ERZ772892 (study PRJEB29015, sample SAMEA2737697) | human gut metagenome | biome: human gut; feature: human-associated habitat; material: faeces | place: China | collected 2012 ... | reverse complement strand
ATTTCGGCAGCCTTGCGCTGGAGGGCGTGCTCGCCTCCGCGCAGGAGACGCTGCTCGAAATTTTCGGGCAGAAGATGACGCACGCGCTACGCTCCGAGCTCTCCGCCAAGCTGACGCGGCTCCCCGCCGCGACGCTCTCTGCGCAGGCCCCCGGCGAGGTCGCCGCGCGCTTCTCCGGCGATGTCGACACGGTCGAAGTGCTGTTCACCTCGGGCGTCATCTCGATGGCGGCGGATGCGTGCCGCATTCTGTCCATTCTGGTCGTCATCGCGCTCAAAAATCCGGGCCTTGCGCTGCTTCTCCTGCTCGTGCTGCCGCTGCTCACGCTCTTCACCCGCAATGTGCAAAAGCGCATGCTCGCGGCCCAGCTCGACAACCGCCGCGCCGTCGCCGCCATCTCCGGTCAGGTGCCGGAGGCGCTGCACAATATCCGCACCATCCGCGCCCTCGGCCTCGAAGACTACATGTCGGAGCGCTACGACCGCCGCATCGGCGAGAGCTACGCCGCCGTTGAGCGCACAAACTTTTACGACGCGATCTACTCCCCCGTCGTACTCGTGCTCAGCGCCGCCGTCGTCGGCGCGGTGATGCTGCTCTCTGCTTCGGGAAACGCGCGCGTGCTGGCGCTGTTCGGCATGTCCGTCGGCACGTCGGTCACGATCATCGACTATATTTTGCGTATCTTCACGCCGATCGAAAGCCTCGGCATGGAGATCCAGACCATCCAGTCCGCGATGGCGGGCGTCAAGCGCATCGACGCGTTCCTCGCCCAGCTGGAGCGCGACATTCCCGCGCCGCGTGAAGAAGCCGCCGCGCGCGGAGACGTCGTCCTCTCGCACGTGACGTTCGGCTACGGCGAGCGCACGGTGCTCAGAGACCTGTCCTTTACCGTTAAGCAGGGCGAGCAGGTCACGCTGATCGGCCGCACAGGCGCGGGCAAGAGCACGGTCTTCCGTCTGCTGCTGGGGCTCTATCACCCGCAGGAGGGCTCGATCACCATCGGCGGCGTGGACGTTTCCGCCATCACGGACGAGGAGCGCCGCGCGTGCATCGGCTGCGTCGAGCAGCACTTTGCCCGCGTGCCGGGCACGGTGCTCGACCAGATCACGCTGGGCGATCAGCGCATCCCCCGCGCCATGGCGGAAAACGCCGCGCAGCTCGCAGGCCTCGACGAAGTCATCCGCGCGCTGCCGAACGTTTACGATACCCCCTGCACGGACGGGCTGTTCTCGCAGGGCGAGTGGCAGCTTTTGTCCATTGCGCGCGTTGCGGCAGCGGACCCCGCCGTGCTGCTGCTCGACGAGATCACCGCAAACCTCGACGCCGAAACCGAAGCGCGCGTACTTGATGCGCTGCGCCGCGCGTCTCAAGGGCGCACGGTGCTCTCCATCTCGCACCGCATCTACGAAAGCCTCGGCGGCCGCACGATCGAAAAGGCGCTGGAAGGATAACCTGCGATTCCTATGCGGATTTATTGGGGATTCCCTTCTTTGCTTTTCTGTGATAGGATACTGTTGCTGCTCTGAACGTGCGCTGAGCTCCCATCTTAAAAAGAGGCAAAAATATTTCGGACAGTGCAACAAAAACAGGCGTATATCCGTCTAAGATAGAAAAGGAAGTATCCCCAACCAGACTGAGAGGAGAACATTGATGAAACTTGCGGCAGATTTCAGACAGGAGGCGCGTGAAGCGCTGCGCGGAAAGTGGCCCATCGCGATCGTGATCGGCCTTGTGGCGGCGCTGCTCGGCGGTGCGGGAAGTAACGGGCCGGAGATCAAGCTCAATTACGACATATCCACCGGCCTTTCCACAACTTTCGACTATGCGGGCCAGACTCTCTACTCAACAAGCTACGGCTTTGACCCAAGGTGGCGCGGACTTCTCATCGGCGGCGCGGTCTACCTCATTGTGATCGCGCTTGTGCTGGCAGCGGCGTATTTTGTCCTCAGCAGCATCGTGAGCACAGGATACGCCAGATATAACCTCGGTCTTGTCGACCGCACAGAGGCGGGATTTGAGGCGCTGTTCGCCTATTTTTCCAACTGGAAAACAACCGCTCTGACCCAGCTCTTGAAGAGCCTGTATATTCTGCTGGGAACGATCCTTCTTGTCATACCGGGCATCATTATGGGCTATACCTATGCGATGACAAGCTACATTTTGGCCGAGCATCCGGACCTTGCGCCGGGCGAAGTGCTAAAAGCCTCGAAAGCGATGATGGAGGGCAACCGCTGGCGTTTCTTCTGCCTGCAGTTCAGCTTCATCGGCTGGGCAATCCTCTGCTCGCTGACGTTTGGGCTCGGCAACCTTGCCCTGCGCCCCTACCGCGAGGCGGCGTATGCCGCTTTCTACCGCGAGGTATCCGGCACGAGCTACCGCGTGATCTGAACCTCCATCCCAGTCAAGACCACCCGTAAAACGGGTGGCTTGCACGAGCCCTATAAGGGCTTAAGACAGGCCGCGCCTAAAGGCGCGGTGAAACGGTCTGCCGACCGCATATGATTCCGAGCAGCCCCACCAAGTGGGGCTGTTCTTATTTGCTCTTGTTTACTTGCTCACCCGTAAACGGGTCAAAGTATTCCTTGATCGATATCTGATCCGATATTTTGTCCTCTGCAAGTTGATTTCGGATATATTCTGCAATTACTTTCTTGTTCCTCCCTACTGTATCCACATAGTAGCCTTTGCACCAAAACTGCCGATTCCCGTACTTGTACTTCAGATTCGCATGTCGGTCAAATATCATCAGCGAACTTTTCCCTTTGAGATATCCCATAAACTGTGATACACTGTATTTGGGCGGGATACTCACCAGCATATGGATATGGTCTGGGCAAGTCTCTGCCTCTATAATTTCTACCCCTTTATACTCGCACAGTTTTCTTAGGATGCTTCCGATATCTGCCCGAATCTGTCCATAGATTGCTTGTCTCCGATATTTTGGTGCAAAGACTATGTGATATTTACAGTTCCAGCGTGTATGTGCAAGGCTATCTATTTCCTCTTTCTTTTGTGTTCCAAACATGGATACTCCTCCTTTGCTACTTTTCTTGCGGTCGGCAAACCTGCTTCGATTGTAGCACTGGAGGTTTATCTTTTCCCACTCATAGGCTTAGCCTTTTTTATTCCACGGGCATAGCCCGTGGTTGCCTGTTTTCAACAAAGCAAAAAAGCCGTGAGCGCCGTCAAAGCGCCCACGGCTTTTATCTGTCTGCCGGAAGAGCATTTCTACAAAAGGGATCTTGCAGATCAGCTTCTTTAGCTGTCACTGTTCATGCCGCATGGAAAAGGGAAAAACAAAGGGAAACCTTTAATGGAAAGTAACTGATTCCACAATCTCGTATCAATGACTTTCACGTGCTATTTTTGCAGTCGTGCGCATTTTGTGCACAATTGGGGTTTTCACGCAATTCAGAATCCTGCATTTCACTCTCAAAAGTTGCAAAAAGTATTGAAATCGCGCGACTTCAAGAGAACTTTAGTCAGCTAGAGTGTAATTATAGGATTTCAGAAAACACAGATATATCAACGGTTTTTTGGCAGTCGGCAAGAGGTATCCTATTCTAAATATGCGAGCGCTGCAAACTTGCCGTTGAATTTTACAGCAAAATGGGATATACTATGTTTGAAAGGAGCTGATAGATAATGCCGAACATTAAACCCATTTCTGACCTGCGAAATTACAGCGAGGTACTGCATGATGTGACTGTGGGCGCTCCTGTCTTTTTGACGAAAAACGGGCGCGGGCGGTACGCTATCGTGGATATGCAGGACTATGAGAGAACACAGGCGACCATCCGCCTGATGAATGAGCTTGCAAAAGGCCGCCACTCCGGCGAAACGGAAGGCTGGCTGACACCGGACGATATGAGAGCGCACTTCCGCGCAAGAGCGAATGAAGAATAAAATTCATTATTCACCCGAGTCCCGTCGCGATTTGGATGATATTTGGGATTACATCGTATTGGAACTTCAGAATCGTTCTGCTGCGGAGCGCGTGATAGATCACATTATGAACGCGGTTGACCCGTTGAAAAATTTCGCAGAAATGGGAACCCCGTTATCCTCCATTGCAGATGTAGGAACAGACTATCGTTTTCTTGTCAGCGGCAATTATATGGTATTTTACCGTGTGCAAGGTTGCGATGTCTACATTGACCGCGTTCTCTATGGACGAAGCGATTATATGAGCAGCTTGTTCAAAGACTCGCTGCGCGAGGAAACAACCGAATAAAATTAAAAATCGGCAAGTTTCTACAGAAACTTGCCGATTTTTGGCTCAAGTAGAATTATAAGATTTCATCAAATCAAAAGAATAAAAAAGAGTATCGGACGGAAACAATCAGTATTCCAATATATTAGCCTATCCGTCTCAACAAATCTCTGACGATACTTTCAATCCGGTCAATTTCGTCTGCAGGAAGCCCCCCTGTATGCATAATTATATTGCGAGACATTTCCAAATCATCCACGCGAGACATGAGCCATGCTTGGTTAGGAATTATATCCGAAAAGTCATCTCAATTAGCAATAACGATTTGCCCTAGATTTCCAAGCATAGTATTGAAAAACGAGCGGGAGACAAATAAAATGTTCTCATATCAGCAAGCAGTGAAATAAAAGTAACCTTAAAATATCTGCCGGCGACGCAAAAAGGCAGGTACTCGCTAAGTGCCTGCCTTTATTAATCCTGCTCTCAATCCGCGCCCTGCGAGGACTCTGCGCAGCGGGCGACGAACGACGCGACTGCGTCATCGGCGCTTGCGATGCTGCCGTCCAGCAGTTCGTTTGCCGCATGGCTCAGGAGCGTGCCGATGTAGGCCGGAACCGTTCCATCGCTGACGACCTTCATCTCCACCTTATCGATATCGTTCAGCGCGGTGTAGCGCTCATCCGTCGTTTCCTTAGCAGCAGAGGGAACGCCCTTGATAGAAGCAAGCGTGTTCAGCTCGTCCTGACGGGCCATAAAGCGCAGAAATTAGACTGCGTAGTCCTGCGCGTCACTCTCCTTTTTGACCGCAAAGCCGTACCACAGCTCGACATATTCGTAAACGCCGCCATCGCCCATCGGGGCATACATGAACTCATACTCGAACGGATCTGCGCTGAACGTCTCGGACTTGGTTTGGGTTCTGCGAAATGCGCCGGGTCTGAGCGAAACAGATGAAGCGTGGTCTGAAAAGTTGCTGCCTGCGAATGCCCCGGAAAAATGCTATATGCCGCAATAACAGAAGGCCGCCATCTCGGGGTGCAGTAGCTCCCTGAGATGGCGGTTTATATGTTTACTGCTCAAATTCCTTCGACCAGTCGCGGTTCTCACGCTTGGCGGTCTGCGTTTCGTAAACGCCGTCCGCCTTGCGCTCGTACTCGTGCGAGTTCGTCGCCTCCTGGATCGCAAGATAGCCCCAGAAGGTCTCCGGATTGTCCGGCCAGACGATCTGGTTTGCGAGCAGGTCGCTCTTCTTCTCCGGCAGGCGGTGCAGCACGCGGTTCAGAAGCGTCGCTGTCTCGGCGCGGGTGAGGTTGCTTTCCGGACAGAACACCGTTTTGCTGCTTCCTTCCACCCAGCCATTGCCGTAAGCCTTGCCGATCGCATTCTCGGCCCAGTGGCCGGAAATGTCGGTGAACGGCGTGTCGGCCGACTTGGCAGTCTCGTCAAAGCGCGCGATCATCGCGGCGAATTCCGCGCGCGTGATGGGTGCGTTCGGGCGGAACGTGCCGTCGGGATAGCCGCTGATGACGCCCATCTTCGAGAGCGTGGACACCGCCGCGGCGTACCACGCAGTATCCGACACATCGCTGTAAGCGTTGTCCTTCGTCAAATTCTGCATGCGCACATCGTCCTTGAGCAGACGGAAGAGCACGGTCGCTACCTCGGCACGGCTGATGCTTCCGTTCGGGCGAACGGTGCCATCCTCGTAACCGAGCAAGTAGGCGTAATGATCCTCGCCGTTGAGCATTTCCGGGATGGGTGCGAGCGTCGGCTTTGTCTCGTCCGGCTTTGCCGGTGTGGACGGAGTCGATGGACTTCTCTTGGCACTGAAGTGCGCGTAATAGGTCGTTCCCTGCCAGACGGCGCCGTCCACCCTCGTCGGAACGAACTTCAGATCAGTCGAAAGCAGCGTGCCGTCGGCGCTGTACCAGCCATCAAACCGCGCGCCGCTCTTCGGCTGCGCGATCGAACCGTCGGACGTGCCGTTCACAGCCCCGATGGTCTCCGACCCGACAGTCACCGTGCCGAGCTCCGCGTCGCTGGACACGTAGCCGATCGTCACGCTCTGCTCCTTCCAGACGGCATAAAGGGTCGCCTCGGCATTGTCTTTCGGCTCATCGCTGGTCTGCAACAGGCTGCTGAAGCCCACCTCGGCCTTATTATCAAATTGCTTAACATTATCTGCGCTCATCGACCAGCCCATGAAGTCATATCCCTCGCGGGAATAGGTGCAGTCATTCAGCGGGAGGATCTGTCCGTGCTGGAAGATCTGATCATCCATCTTCTTCCCTGTACCACCGTTGGCTTCATAATGCAGCGTGTAGCGGTACGGACGGAAATAGGCCACATAGCTTGCGCTCACATAGCGGCCGTCCTGCCGCTGCTGCGGGACAAACGTTTTGCTGGTCTCCACCTTTTCCTTTGTAAGGTCATTATACCAGCCTGTAAACACGCTGCCGTGATTCACCTTGGCTGTCGCGCCGACAATCTCACCCGTTTCAGGATTAACCTTTTCATAGATGATCTCGCTCTGCACGGCAGGGTCATTTTGCACCGCTGCTTTGCTCTTCGAATTGAGCACAACACTGCCGAGCGAATCGGGGTAGGCTGTGTAGGTGATCGTCACATGTTCGACCTCTCTCCACTGCGCGTAGAGGGTGATCGTATCTCCGTTCTCGATCTGTTTTCCCCGATAGGTCGTCACATTCTCAAAGAGCGCACCGTCACGATAGATCGTTCCCGTTCCGTCGGAAGGCTTTTCCTCATCGGAATATTCCGCCCAGCCGTCGAACTTATAGCCTGCCTTGATAAAGGCATTTTCCGTCAGATTTCGCGGACTGTTGGCACCTCCAAAGGTCTGATCGCCCATACTTCCCTCGCCGCCGTTCGCATCGAAACATACGGTAAACGTATTCGGTTCAAACACGGCGACATAGCGCTCGAGCACGGACGTTCCGTTCTCCGTGGGCGAGTCCAGCTTCTTCTGCATCATGTCGGACGTAACGGTCAGTGTCAGGCCATCCCCGCTAAGGCCTTCGGTTACTTTTGTCTTGTCGCTTCCCGTTTCCTCGTACCAGCCGGCAAAATGCCAACCCGCCTTTGGTTTAGCAGTGGATACAACATCGCCGCCTGTAACGGTACTGCCCGCCACTGTGAAGCTGCCGCTGAGGAGGCTCACGGTGCCGCCCTCAGCCGGTGTGGCGTCAAACTCCACCGTCGCTGTGCCCACAGGCTTGTAGACGGCGTAAAGCGTCACGTGATGCTTCTCCGCTTCGCTCGCTTCCAGCATCTTATCGTCGACCTCCGCGCCGGGGCTCTGCGTCTTGATGGTACTCAAGTTATCCGCTGTCGGCTTTTCAAGGCTCCAACCGGCAAAATAGGTTCCCTTCGGCGCCGTACCGGTGAACTCGCGCAGCGTGATCGACGCGCCAAACGGAATACCTCTCTGTGTTGTATCACAGCCGCTCTTTTTCGCAAGTGCGGAATAGTCATAGCTGTCGTGCGGCAAGGGTGCTGTACCAGCACCGCCATTCAGGTCATACGATACTGTGTAGGTATCCGGCACAAAGCTCCACTGGCCGGTCAGCGTCAGATTATCTCCGGGCATCTCAAATACGTCATTCGCTTTAATAATAATTGCCTCCGTATCGCTGCGTTTCCAGCCGCCAAATGTCCACGTGCCCTTAAGGGTTAGCTCCGGATCGACGTAAAGCTCACCCGGCGTGTATGTCGGCGCGCTCGCCGCAGTGACCGGCTCTGTGCGGAAATACTGCTTCTCAGCAGCCGGTGCGGAAAGATTGCTCGGTGTCCAGCTGCCGTTCTCCGCCACCTGATAGGTCAGCGTACATTTGGTGTTCGGCCTGAACGTCCAGTAGCCCGTCAGCGTGCGGTCCTTTCGGATATCCACAAGATTCACCTTGCGAATAGTGTCATTTTCATCGCGCCAGCCGGAAAACGTCCATTTGCCGTAAACCGTCACGCCATTCTCCTGTTTGGTCCCGGGAATGCTCGTTTCATCTGCCTTGTAAACCGTCGAAATAGGATAGTTATCGCCGTCCATCACGGTAGCAGCGTCAGGCGGCTTCATCCCTGCCGCCTGCAGTTCATCTGTCGGGCATTCGTTTGGAGTATCTGTCCACCGATACGTCACCTTATGTGTGGGGGCAAAGTGGGCGTAGACGGTCTGCACGCCCTTAGCCTTTGTTATATAAGTATATGTTGCCTGATTGCTGACGAGCTCATATTTGCCGTCGACCTGCTGATACCAGCCGACAAAGCAATATCCGGCGTTTGCCGTCGCAGTCGCCGTGATCTTCTCGTTGGCCTGAGAATAGTAGTCGGTGACCGCTTCAGTCGTTTCTGTTTTAACAGCCGCTCCGTCGCTCTTTACTGTAATGCTGCCGCACGCCGTATTCTCCTGGATATCAGCGCTCACCGTACCGTCCTTATCCTTCACGCGCGAGGCTGTGACGAAGCGCTGACGCCACTTCCACTGGGCGATGAGCGTCGCGCCGCCCTTTGCACTGCCGCTTTCTGAACCGTTACCGGTAAAAGTCAGCATATCCTTATCCTTATCATAGGTCACGGTATGTTCAGCGGGCAGAAGCGTTTCGCTGCGCGCCAGCAGCCAGCCCTGAAACTGCCACGTATCATCACAGCCCGCAGGCGCATGCGCCGCGTGCGAGGTATATTCTGTCTGCCCCGTAGCAAAGGAGACGGTATCCGTCGGCTCCGCCGCACCCTCAGTATGAACATATTTCTGGCCGCCGTTGGCGTCGTACACGACCGTGGGCGGCTTGATGAACACCAGCACGATATCCGCCGGTTCCTCCACAGGGTGCACATAAGTATAGGTGCTGCCATCTCTCGTCCATTCCTCTGCGGGAATAAACTTCTTCTCCAGCCCGTTCTTCGTCTGGCGCGTGACATACGCGCCGACAAACTGAACATCGCCGTTTTCCGGTTCGACCGCCTTCACCTTGATGGTGCTGCCGTTAGCCACTACCAGCTCTGACATGCTGCTGCCGATCGGGTAATACTCGCTTACGTTGCCGGTCGGAACGCCGATAAAGCCCGATCCCCCCGCCGTGGCCGCCGCCGTGATGGTCTGATAAAGGCTGAAATGAATATTGTCGATCAGATTGCCGAGCGTCTTATTACTCGTCGCCGCAGAATAGGAGCAGAAGGCAAAGACGGTCTCCGACTGCCCGTCCGGCACGGCGTATCGGCAGCTGTACGCGAGATTCCCCTCCGCATAGTCCGAGCTCTTCGTGCCGTAATTGCCCCAGGCGTTGTTATTCGTGCCGATGATCCAGACATTCCATTTCTCCGTGTACACGTCAGACGGCGAAGCGCTGAACGCATCACCGATATCATTCTGGAATCCGCCGTTTTCGGCAAACTTTTTCGAGTAGACCGTGATCTTCTGCGTACAGCCCGTACCGTAGACGGTCACGCCCATCTCCGATGCGTGCTGGCGCACCCAGTCCGTCATGCGCATGAACTGGTCCCTGCCACTCTTGCTTGGCTTGTCCGGGTCAACGTCCTGCTTCGGGCCGATGATGAGCGCCATCTGGTCATCGCCCTCGCGGCCGCGATGAGAAAGGCCCCACTCATACACATTGCCGCCGACCGTCGTGGCATACTGATAAAGCGTGCTCTCTTCGTCGGCGTTCAGCTCCGCAAACTGGTCCCCATCCGGAATTTCCTTGTTGTTGCCTGTAAGCTGGGGAGCATTTTTGCCGTTCCGCTTCGATCCGAACTCGATCAGTTTGTCGGATGCCGTTGTATCCCAGTCAGGAACATTGTTTGCAGGCCACTGCGGCGAATTCTGGTCGTGAAACGCAGGCTCCTCAAAGCTGCCGTTTTTGATGGCGTTGTCCGTAACGCTGCGCGTATCGGCCGCCAGAATAGAAGTTGGCAGCAAACTCAGCGCCATTGCCAGCACCATCAATCCGCTGACGGCCCGCTTTTTCCAATCTCCTTTGATGTCCATGATAGATCGTCTCTCCTTTTATGGGGTGTGAAGAAAGTCTCTAACCCACTGTTTTTATTGATGCGTAAATTGGATTATAGCATTGTGCAAACAGTTATTCAATGGGCACTTTTTAATGAGACTCTCCAAAAGTGATCGAATCTTTTTGACGTTTTTGGCCATTGAAAATCATGTGATCCGCATTTCGTTTTTCTTTTCCCGCGCACCACTTTTAGCCAAGTGCAGCTAAGTTGCAAAACCTTTTGATCTACGAACTGAGGGAGGACGATTTCAGTTCGTCCTCCCTCCTGCGCAGCACCTGTTTTAACCCATCCCTGCTCATACTTGCTTTATTCTTTCGTCTAAAGAGAAAAACTTAGAGGATACCAGCGCTTTTATGCTTGAGTAGTGGTGGTGGGCGGGGGAGGCATATCCTCAAAAGACCGCAAAAAGTCAGGGCATCCGATGCCCGTACTTAGAGGGATGAGTGTGGGCTGCCTTTGGACAGCGTCGACAGTGCCGCAGATGTGAGGATACCTCATAAGAACCGCCTGTCCCGGCTTGGAGCCATGTTTTTTCATTGTCGTGCAGGTTCGGCCTCTCCGCTCAAAGCAGGAGATCACGACAGAAAAGCGGAGAGATTGCTGTATC
>ERZ772892.3663-NODE-3663-length-10877-cov-38.294308_pt1 | contig 10877 bp, 12 predicted proteins | sample MGYA00512126_ERZ772892 | MGnify/ENA primary metagenome ERZ772892 (study PRJEB29015, sample SAMEA2737697) | human gut metagenome | biome: human gut; feature: human-associated habitat; material: faeces | place: China | collected 2012 ... | reverse complement strand
TGACTTCCAGATGATCTTTGAAGTCGATAGCAAATAATTTTACGAATGGATTTTCCATAAGAATGCCTCCAATTCTGATAAAGAAAAAAGGGCACAACAGCGTCAACTGTTGTGCCCCATGATGTGAAAATTACGGATTGAGCAGAAAATCAATGATGTTTCGATGAATGATTCCGTTTCGGCTTAAATTCACCAAGTCACCACTGATAACATACTTAGGATAGTTGTCGTGCAGCCGCTCAAGATTACCGAACTCCCGCTCTTCATCGGCGGGAGTGATCAGGTAAGCAACCTGAATATAGAGCTTTTCATCTCCACGGTAGCAGATAAAATCAATTTCGGTGTCGTCCAGCTTGCCGACCTGAACTTCATAGCCACGGCTCCGCATTTCCAGATATACGATGTTCTCATACAGCTTGTTGCTGTCAAGTTTTTCGCTTTTCTTGATAACGTTCCGCAGGCCAAGATCGACTGCATAGTACTTTTCTGTGCTGGACAGGAGCGCTTTTCCTTTGATATCATAGCGGCTTGCATTCAGAAGGATAAAGGCTTCCTTGAAATAATCAACGTAGTTCAGCACGGTAGCAGTGGTTGTCTTGATTCCTTCCGAAACCATGCGTCCACTGATATTACGGGCAGAAAACGGATTGCCGATATTGTCCAGCAGGAATGCAAGGACATTACGTAATGCGGTCTGTTCGCGAATATTGTGGCGCAGCATGATGTCACGGACAATGATAGCCTCGTAAAGATCGTCCAGATAGGTGGTGATTGAATGATCGTCAGGGAGGAAGAAACGCTGCGGAAAACCGCCGTACTTCAAATAGTCTGCGAAGAGCTTTTCATCCGAAGTATAGGTTCCGTTTTCAATGCATTGCTGTTTTGCTTCGGCCAGCGAAAAGGGGAAAACCTGAATCTGGATGTATCGTCCGGAAAGATAGGTTGCCAGTTCGCCGGAAAGCAGCTTGGAATTGGAGCCGGTCAGGTAAATATCACAATCGAAATCGACACGAAGAGAATTGATTGCAATCTGCCAGCGCTCCACCTCCTGAATCTCATCCAGAAGAATATAGATTTTGCCGGTGCAGCCTTCCGCTTTTTCTGCGATGTAGTCGTAAAGCGTTTCTGCAGTACGGGTGTTGCGGAAGCGCATGGACTCAAAATTGGCCTGAATAATGTTCTGTGCGGGAATGTTGCGCTGGAGGAGCACGTCCTTGATCTGACCGAGAAGGACTGTTTTTCCACAGCGCCGGATTCCAACCAGAACTTTAATCAGATCCTGATCGATAAAAGGAATGATCTTATCCAAATAACTTTTGCGCAGAACCATCGTGCATCACCTCATATTCTTATCTTAGCATACAATTATTGTTGTGTAAACAGTATTGTGCTTTTATATTAAATAAAAATAGCTGAAGCGCGAATTTTGTGTGCCTATAGGCGTACAAAAATTATGCTGCATGGATAATGGTAAACCTGCGGCTGCTTACATTCTTGCTGTACCGATTGAAAATATCGGGCTGTTCTTTCTTCAAACGCTGGGAGTCTACCCGCTTACTTTCGGAGGATACCCAGGACACCTTGTAGCCCGGTGCTGTACCATAGGCAGCATCCTGCATTTGCAGCTTGACCTGCTGCTCGATGGCCGTTTTCTCCTGTTCCATCTGCTCGATTTGGGTGGAAAGCTCCTGTCGCTTGTCCAACAGATTACGGATGGGATTTAGATCGGCAGTTTTGTTTCGATCATCTGCAGAGTATAGCTGATTGATCTGCTGTGTATCCCCCTCGCTTCCGGTAGGTACAGGCGGAATTTCGGGCATTACGTTGTATTTCCAGAAGTGCTCTTCCTTGGCAATGAGGTTGTTCAGAACTTCTTTGTCGGTTGTGATTTTGTGAATCACCAGTTCTTTCCCGAAAATCAGAGCAGCAATGTACCAGCAGTCAAAACCGCTGACAGCCAGATAGTGATTGACCTGAGCCATGTAATGTGCGGGGATTTTGCCATCCGCCCACTTGTCCGCAGAGAAAGGCGAGACCGTCTTGCACTCCAGTCCGGCCTTCTGTCCAACGATCAGGCGGTCGAAGTCTGCCAGAAGCAGCGGATGTTCCTCACTCTGGTAGATGGCATTTGCACGGCGTACCTTCAGACCGGTTGCTTCGGTGAAGCGTTGTGCGACATAATCTTCCAGATCGCGTCCCTGGCGCATAGCCTCATTATCGATGTTCTCAATAGTTTCGCTGATTTTATCGTGGTACACCTGAAATGCAGAGCGATAGGGATTCAGTCCAAGGATGGCACCGGCATCCGTGCCGGTAATACCGCACTTACGGTAACGGAGCCAATCTTCTTTGGACAGGTTCAAAGTAGAAATCAATCTTTTCATGCACTTTGCATCCTTTCTCTCATAATTGATTCGGTAATGATGAAGTCGTATTCCACCAAGTCTTTCATGATCGTGGAAAAGTCGCTGGCCAATGAATGGCAAGAACCAACCCACAGGTCATAAAGAAAATCCAGAATATTATTTTGCACCCTGAGATGGTTCCAGTAGCGCTCCTCCAGTCTGCCCTCGGATTCCAAAACAATAATGGCGGTGCTGATGGTACTTTTCATCGTGATCTCATAAGCCATGGTAACGCTGATTTCAGAAGCACTCTTCTCAACGTTGTCAAAAAATTCCGTGAATTCCCTGAAAATGCGGTTATTTACATCATTCATGGCTTGCTCCTTTATGCTGCGGCCAGCACCATCTTGTAGGCTTTGTCGATCATGGGGTTGCCCTCTGCGGTGCGCAGGAACAGGTTTTCGTTGTAGTTTTTGGTCTTGCGGAGAGGGTCTGCGTGGGTGGCAAAATCAGAGACTGCGTTGATAAAGCGCCAACCGTTCTTGCCGACCCATTCCAGATCCGGTGCGTTGTAGTAGCGAGTCTTCAGATCTTCCTGCAGGCGCAGATTATTCTTCCGCTGGCAATCGGACAGGTCCTCAGAAATCGGGAAAAACTCATTGATGAACTCCTGCACCTTGTGATCGGATAAATCGATGCGAGCCAGCTCTTCGCCACGGTTGCCGAGTTCAACCATATAGTTGCTGGCCAGCTGCAGGGTCTCACGGGCATCCTGCACGCGGAGCAGAACATTTTCGGTGTGGCGTGCAGTCCAGCTGCGCTTTGCTGTATTCAGCGCAAGGTTCAGAGTATTCTGGCAGACCACACGGATTGGAGTCATGGCCACTTTCACACCAGAACTTCCGTCATGACTGTTGAAGATCACAAGATATGGTACTACTTGATCTCCAGCGATAAGATATTTCCTCGGAAGCCTTGCCAGCATCCAGACCTTCTTGCCGCCCTGCAAGGAACCGGCAGTTTCGTAAGTAACACCCTCACCCAGCAGGTCATCCGTGAACTGAAATGCTTCTTCGTTCTGCACAATGCGGTAGCGGTCGGATACCACACCCAGAACAGCATCATCAGTGCTGCGGACATTTGCGCGATAGCCGGGAATCATAGCACCCGTGCCGGAATAGATATTGCGGCTTTCCACCTGCCAATCCAGACCGGCCAGTTCCAAGGCTTCACGGCTTGCAGGGGCATCCATGATGATACGGCCAAGGCCGTGCCACGGGGTCTCACGGACAGAGAACATCGTTTCAACATTTGCGGGCATAGTAAAATCTCCTTTTCAGTGTATTTTGCTCAATCGTTGTTTTCCATTTCTTCAGCGATGCGGACGAGGACTTCCACCAAGACGGTGCCAACTTCTTTGACGATTTCGGACCAAAAGTTCATAATGCTTTCTCCTTTCTGCGCAGCTGCGCTTTAAAATACGATGGTAATAATGATAGTGATGGTACGGAATAACAAAATGCTCACCTCCAGACATAAAAAAGCCCCTGAGTCTTTCGACTCAGAGGCTATGGATCATGATTATTATATCTGGGTGAAAAAATCAAATTGCAAAAGGCCAGATTGGTCTTTGACTACGGGAATGTATGACAATTTAGAGGAGTTTTTTCTTCAGAATCATCTGAATCTGTACAAGGTGTGTTTGAGTAAAAGTGATAGTGTCATTCCCAATGGGTACTTTTACAGGACCCGGAATGGAACCGTTAGTAGCCAAAATGGCTCGTTCGAATTTCTGGCTCCAAATAGTACCACTGCGAAGAGCTTCAAATTTTTTACTGCATTCTAGGCAAAGAACAAGCCGCATTTCAGGCCAGTAGAACTTTGGTTTGCTTTGCAGATTGTTAACTTCCATCAAATTATCTGATTTCCCTGTTACGGCGAAAGAAGGAAGACAAGAAACAGAAATACAATCCCGCCTATGGGCGTCGGCGTGAAAAAGAGAGCGACACCCAGCACCGCCAGGATCATAGAGGCAATCGTCAGTAGGACGGCACAAATATCAAACAGGAACACCAGCAGAGCCGCCAGAAGGGACAACGCTAAAGCAAAGGGAGCAACCAATATTTTCAGCAGTATCTTTAAAACCTCCTTTATCTATCCTTCCTACCTCTATTTTATCACGCCTGTCCGAGAACATAAATGTTGCGAAAGATTAGTGAATCCTGTCCTAAATCTATTTTCAAATAAAAACGGATGGTCTAATGAAACCATCCGTTTTTAAACATATTCTATTTTTCTGGTTTGATAGTTTGCTTAACCAGTTCAGTTTTTTGTTCCTCAATGAGACTTGAGTAAACTGCATAAGCAACATTTTGAAAATAATCGATATACAAACTTTGGTCACTTGCAGGTAAGGGGGCCAAACGTTCTATACCGTCATCTTCAAGCTGGTATGTTTTTACAATATTGATTTTCAAGTCGGTTTGCTTAAAATTCACATCGATTACTATTGTTATCGGGAGTGTCTTGTGCGAGAACTTGTAACTCATACTTGAAAAAATAAAACCTTGAGACATACATTCCTTTACAAAATCATTATTTCTTAACCCGTCACCTTTTAAAATCGCACTACTAATTCCCGAAAGGCGTCCGGTGGGCTCAGAAGCATCAATTTCGCCTGATATAGTCTCATCATTTTCATCATCAATGCTTTTTTCATCTTTGTTTACAGTAACATTAATAATGTCTGTTAGTTTCCATTCTTTGTGAGTGTACGCGCCAAAATCATCAAAGAAATCTACCTTGTGTGCCTTTAAAAGACTTGCTAAAGTTATTCTTTTAAGACCAAATACAGCCTGCTCGCTATCTTCTTGAATCATTTCATCCAGAAGTGTGACAAACTGTTTTGATTCGGACATTCCTTCGTGCCGTATGCTAACTTTATACTTCTGCGAATCATTTTCTAACGGGGAAATGGTAACATCTAAAGTCACTGTTCGCGTTTCAGCAATTTTAATACGGCCTCTTTGGGGTTTTTTATATATGTACTGTAATGTTACGCTGGTTTGATTTCTTGCAATGTTTTTTAATGTATACTTAGTATTCGAACTACGGCCTTTATTGACAAATTCATCTGCTATACTCGTCAGAAAATCTTCTTTGGACTGTTCGCTTTTAGGAGAGATTATGACAACAGTCGACTTCAAGTTGTTTTGCTCAAAATTCATAACCTCTTGCATTTGAGTCATAGTTGCAGAGCCAAAAAAATGATGGTGTATCAAGTCAGAAAGAGCCTCTGAATTAGTACATACGGGAAGGATACCTTTTTGCCGTAAAACATATTTGACACTTTGAGCGTTAATTAGTTTATCGTCTATTAATTTTTTAAGGTCATCACCCTTAACAAAGGATTGAACTGCCATTATTCTCGCCTCCCTTATGACTCATAATAGATTCTTGATAAACGACGATTGTCCATCAGATAATATTTAAAAGTATCTTTTCCTGCGAATATTTTTGAAAAAGAATCTTTAATGTGATCTATGTCTTTTTCTGTTTCGGGATAAAAATAGAAATGAACTTCTTGATAACGATCACTTCTAGATTCTAATTGTAATTCATTAATCATATCCTGCAAATACTTTAAAGAATCATCTGTAACATGCTCAAAACAAAACAGGGCCTTTATATCGACCTTTGTTGTAATGCCTTGGTTAGTTACACTTTTAATATAGGATGCCAAGATGTAGTCGGAAAATAAATATGTTGGCGTGACTACAGGTGAACGATCCCAGGTAGAACCACCAATGGATGGGTATATGATGCCAAAGCTATTTTCAATACTGTTTTGCTTGATTTTCGCAATTTCAGAATTAAAAGAATACCATTTATCAAGCCTACTATTATCTGCAAGATAAATCATTAGAGTATGGCGACGTCTTGGAACCTTAATTTGGGAAATGCTTTTTAACGCACGTTCCATCTCGTATATGTTATCACTCGAATTATACAATAAAATCCCACCGATTAAAGTATATTCTTCTAAATATGTAGTTAAAGCAGGAGATGTTGAAGCACACTCAATAGTATTACACAATTCCTCAACCCATAATGACAAATTACTCGGAATAAAGTTAGACCATTCGCGATGTTTGCATTCTATAATAAAAGCCTCTTGGCGTTTAGTGAAAGGATTATAATATCCTGCTAATATATCTACACCATGCGTTTTTTTGTCAGAAGATTTTGCATTTTTATGTGCAGCTCTTATACAATCAATTTGAACATCTTGAGCTAAAATCTTCCATTGCAAATGCTCGAAAATAGAATTTCCATAGTGCTCTAATTTTTTTCCAATTCTTTGGCTAAGTTCGCCCATTAATGTTCACCTCCATTTAGCAAGATTTGATGAAGAAACAATGTTTCTTCATCGTCCATCGAGGAACGAGACTTATAAACGGTAACTCGCCCCTTTGCTGTAATCCGAAGTTTAATTGAACTATTATCACAGTAAAGAATAATAGTCATACTTGAAATTTTATCATTATATTTCTGTAGGATAGAAAAAGCATCTCCATACGATGAAAGATCCACAGTAAAGTTGCCAACAATATCCTCCGTAAAGAGAAAATCTTGAAAGCAGACTTTAGAGACTTTTAATTTATAACCTTTCAATTTTTCTAATAGAGTGTCAATCGTAACTTCAACACTATTAATGGAAATAGGAGCTAACAAATTTGATAGCTCAAATACTAATTTGTTTGCCGATGTTTTGTTCCCCCAAATTTCCAAAAAACCATCCGTAATGCTGAAAGAAATAACATTTGCTTTAGGAACAATACGATATTCAAAAACTCTCTGCTCAGGGTTATAACAAGATTCTTGAGCATTTTGAACAATGACATATTCGCCCAGTAGTTCATTGGCACTAATCATTTCCAAATTAAAATAGGTATTTTCATCTTCTGGATAACCTTTCAAGCGTGAATATATTGATTCTACATTGATTTCTGCTGGTGAACGTAATTCATATATAAAAATACTGCTGGAAGCCATCGAGTTACCTCCTTTAAAAATGTTATCAGAATCTACAATTAATTTAATTATACGACTATATAGAAAAGTTATCAATGTCATAGTAGGCATAAGTTGTCATCAAAATGAAAAAGGAAGGGCGACAGGCAAAACCTGCCTCCCTCGTCTTATTCCGGACGCGCATCATACGACGAACTGTTTCACGGTCTTTTGTTGGAAGATATGCAAAATTTCTCATGGCATACCAGTTTTTGTCGATGACGCGAAGCAGCGCAGCCAGATCGAGCTGCTTTAATTCTGTGTATCCTTTTTCCTGAGCCAGCTGATTCTGGTTGAAGCTCAGGCTGTCGAGAACACAGTTGGCCCACCAGTTATCAGAGATACGGGGGAGCATTTTATTAAGCCACCCACAGCATAGATCTGTGGCAGTATAAAGAAGCTCATTGATCTTACCTATGATTTTTATCTCGTTCATTATAAACAGTCCTCATTTTTGGTAGTGATTCAAACGTAAAAGATGGACGAATTTTGTTAAAATTATATCACTTGTGGCGTTGAAATTCAACAAAAAACTGTTTATCATAACCAATTCCTTGAGAAGCAAGCCCCGCTTTGAAAAAAGCTATATTCTATTATCGACTTTTTGCGTACCATAAACAGTACTTTTCAAAAAACGCAAAAAATCCGTCTCAATGATAGCAACGATGTTAGCTGCAAAGCTTTTCTAAAAGGATCCGGTCCGCCGGAAGCCACGGAACAGAATCAAGCTCCTCTTTAGTCAGCCAGCGTGCAGCCTCGGCTTCTTTCAGCACCAGTTCGCCGGAAACCACCTCGCACCAGAAACAGTCCATGGAAAGATGGAAGGTCGGATAATCGTATTCAATGGTGTCGATGAGGTTGCCTACCGCGATCTCGGTATCCAGTTCTTCCCGGATCTCTCGTTTCAGTGCCTGCTGCGGGGTTTCACCCGGCTCGATTTTGCCACCCGGGAACTCCCATCCGCCCTTATATTCGCCGTAGCCGCGGGCGGTGGCATAAATTTTATGTTTCGTCTGAATATCGTCGCAGATCACGGCTGCAACAACGCGAATCATTTTCATGAAAATCTCCTGAATTATTTTTCATAATAGAGTGGACAACCCAGTTTTCTCAATTTGGATTCGATTGCTCCTGTAGAACGTTTTAGAATCAAAGAAATTCGTTTGACGCTGTTTCCCTGCTGGTGGAGCCGCAATAATTCACGTTCTTCTTTTTGTGACCATGCTGTTCCAGCGCGAGAATAACGCTTTGCCTTTTTGTTTCGAGGAAGAGACTTCAGATATTCAGCGGTAGATTCAATGGAGCAATGTTCCAATACGATTTTTAATGCTTCTTGAATTTCTTCCTGAGCACAACTATCATTTTCAGACAGAATCCAACCGGTTAAAGGATTAATACCTTTTGCAAGAGTTTCAATTATGGTGCGAGCCAGCATATCGTCCATAGTATGTTACCCCACGATCAATTTGTTGGTCTTTTTGAGGAACTTTGCAGGGATCGGGCGGTCCAGCTTCCATGTGATGTTCATGGGGCGGGAGCCCTCGTGCTTCACATAGTTTACCGTGCCCAAATAGGTATACGCCCCTGCACCGCCAAAACGGGCATCTGCCTTGAACTCGCGCACGAACAGCAGAACCCGGCTTCCTTTTGCCCGGTGATGGATGTACCGCTGCCCGGTGGCAGAGTTTTCGGCGGTGGTGCTCTGGCTCTGCCAGTGGAACAGGCTTTCGTTAATGGAATAATCCTTGTACATGGTGCTGGGAGAGTAATCCTTGTCCGCTTTGTTCAGGGTCACAAAGAATACGTCCAGCTGCTTTTCCGGCAGCCACTTCACACCCTCGCGGACGGTAGCAGGCTTCAAAAAGTCCAGTGCTACCAGCAGCTGGTCGCGGGTATAGGTGCAGTGCAGGTCCAGCGGACAATCAAAGCCTACATCCACAGGTTCGTCGATAAAATCAATGCGATCATATTGATACTGCAAAAGTGCCTGCAGTTCCCCCAGCAAAACGGGACTATCCGAGAGAGCATACAGGTTATCGAGAACTTCTTCATCCTCCCAGCTTTCTGCAGTTTTGCCCCAGAGGGTCACATAAAACATTTGCAGCATCCGCTGCTCTACCGGCGGCAGGGCTGCAAAGTCGGTGTTATCCAATTTCGGCAGAAGCCCCAGCAAAAACCGGATCCACCTGCGGGAATCCACGACCGCAAAGCGGGCAAGGGCTTTGGTCATAGTTTCTTCCAAAGGCTCTGCAAAATCGGATGCCGCCCCTGCGCGGACGCACAGTCTGCTGAAGCAGACCTTTTTGCTGTAGATGGCCCGGGGGTCGAGATGGTAGTAGTCGAGGAAGTTCCCAAGTGTCAGGGGCAGACCAGTATCCTCGGTAAAGGTAGCCGCCCGCGCCACAAGCCCGGAGGTGCGGTCATAGGAGGCGCTGATATTATCCAGCACATACTTTGCGGCAATTTTTTCCAGCTGAATATAGCAGCCTTTGGGTGCAGAGACAAAGCCTTCTTTGAGCTCCCGGCTGACGCTGCGGGTGGTGTTCGAGAGCAGTGCTGCGAACTTCTCCTCAAAATTATACTTTTTGTTGGCCTGCCCGATGAAATCCAGAACGGTCAGGCAATCCTTGTTTTCTGCCAGACGTAAGCCGCGTCCTAGCTGCTGCAAAAACACGGTCAGCGACTCGGTAGGGCGCAGGAACAGCACAGTGTTTACCTCGGGGATATCCACACCCTCGTTGTAAATGTCCACCACAAAGAGAAAACGGAGCTCACCGGAAACCAGCCGCTGCTTGGCGGCGTTGCGCTCCTCGTCAGGAGAATCGCCGGTCAGTGCCATAGACGGGATGCCGTGGGTATTAAAGTAGCGCGCCATAAATTGGGCATGAGCGATGGAAACGCAGAAGCCCAGACCCTTCACGTCGTCGATATCAGTGACATATTTCAGGATGGAGTTCACCACAAGGTCAGCGCGGCGCTCCGCCACCATGCCGCTGAGGGTGTACAGGTTGGATAGCTCATTTTTATCGTAGCCGCCGGTGCGCCATTTCAGGCTGCTCAAGTCGGCCGTATCGGTCACTCCGAAATATTGGAACGGACATAGCAGCTTCCGGTCGATGGCTTCCGGCAGGCGAATCTCGGCGGCAATGCGCCCACCGAAATAATCCAGAATGCTTTTGCCGTCCATACGTTCCGGGGTAGCGGTCAGACCCAGCAAAATCTGCGGCCGGTAATACTCCAACAGCTTCTGATAGGTAGGCGCGGCGGCATGGTGAAACTCATCCACCACGATGTAATCATAAAAATCAGCCCCGATTTTGGCCGTGAAATCCTGTGAGTTGAAGGTCTGGATGGAGATGAACAGGTGGTCGATGCCGTCCGCCTTGTAATTGCCGACCAACAGCTCGCCGAAATTGGCATCCTTCAGCACAGCACGGAAGGTGTACAGGCTCTGTTTCA
>ERZ772892.3652-NODE-3652-length-10906-cov-3.861027_pt1 | contig 10906 bp, 13 predicted proteins | sample MGYA00512126_ERZ772892 | MGnify/ENA primary metagenome ERZ772892 (study PRJEB29015, sample SAMEA2737697) | human gut metagenome | biome: human gut; feature: human-associated habitat; material: faeces | place: China | collected 2012 ... | reverse complement strand
GTGCTCAACTGCTCAAACGCCTCATACGCAGCCATTTCTTCCGAAAGCACTTGTTCAAGCAATGCTGATTCCTTTGCCTGTAAATCCTCCCCCCAGAGGTCTATTGCGCCCATCAGCAGGCCATCCGCGACCCCAATCTGAGCGTAAGTGTGAAGATGTTCCCGAAGCTGCTGCTTAGTTTTCATTGGCGATTCCTCCCGTATACCAATCGTTCAAGGCGTTCTGCGCCTTGTTGTAATAATAATGGCTCATCGTTACCGGCGCGTTGAACAGCGCCATTAGCAGATATTGCTTGATGTTCCGAATGCTGGGATTGCTCTTTCGCAGGCAGGCGCAGACGTACTCCAGACAGAAGCTGTCAATTTGCCGCATCCGCTCCTGCACAAGCGCCGCCGGGTAATCATGGCTGCCAATGCGGATGGTCTGCGCCTTGTCGCATAGCGTCTCGACAATCAGGCCAACCAGTTCATCCAGCAGTTCCTGATCCATACGCTGCACCAGCACGTCATAGCAGACCTGTTGCCTGACCTCCTGACATACCTGTTCCACCTTGTCCTGTTGCTCCTGATTGGATGGATAGGATGGATAAGATGGATTTGCTACCTGCGTTATGAGTGATTTCGTTTTTGGTTCTTTAGTCTTTACTCTATTAGTATTTAATAATAGGGACGGCCTCTCCGACATCGGCCTTACCGATAACGGGTTTTCCGTTATTGGGCAATCCGAACGTGGCGTTTCCGTTCTTGGTGCTTTTTCCGCTGGAATTGCGGTTACCTCCTCCATGAACGGATTTTCCGTTACTGGTGATGACAAGCGTGATTCTGTCATACTTGGCGTATCCACCTCCTCTGTTGCTTCTGCTTCTTCCGTGTCGGCTTCTACTTCAACTGGAGTTTTGCTACCGTCTGGCCCGTTGTTCTCTGGCTTCTGCGGCGTTTCGTAGATGATGTATTCCAGCCCGTTGATGTGACCCTCCTTATCCCGCAGACGGTGCCGCACAATGTACCCAGCTTCCTCCAATTCTCGTACCGCACCGCTGATGCTGTCCCGCCCTTCCTTGCAGATGGACACCAGCCCATGCACGGTGAAATGCCAGTCTTCCGGCAATGACAGCATGACCGATAGCAGGCCCTTCGCTTTGAGCGACAGGTCCCGGTTCTTCAAGTGATGGTTCGCCATGATGGTGTAATCCTTCGTTTTATTCACACGGAAAAATGGCATAAGACAGCCTCCTTTGCAGCTTTGGTACGAAAAAAGCGCGTCATGCGCGCTTATCTTTCCGGGCTATTGTGTGTTCGCTGATACCAGTTGTTCAGCAGCTTCAAAATCTGATCTTCCATTTGTTTAGGGGTCCAGTTCGTCGGGAAGTATTTTCGCAGAGTGTCCGTTCCCAGCGTGACCTTGCCGATCTCTGGCTTCTTTTCTTCGGACATGATTGCCAGCATGGATTCTTCCGTCAGCTTTCCTTCCTGACTGAATTTTTTGAGCCGCTGGGCTTGCGATAGGGAAGGGGTAGCCTGTTCGCTTTCCATGGTATCCACTAGCTTGCCCTGTTCTTCTTGCGTCAGATAGGACAGTTCTACAGCAGGATTAAAAGCGATTTTCTTGTTGTCCACCATATCCAGCAGGGCAGGAATCAGGTTCGTTAGGCGAATAAAGCGCTGAACCTGCTTGATACTATCGCCCGCTTGCTCCGCTAAAATCGCATTCGAACGCCTTCTATCAAAATTCGGGCCAACTTGGCCCGAATTTTCACGCGAAGGTCTTCCGGCACGACGGCGCAAGGCTTCCAGCTTCATTTGATACGCGAAGGCCCGCTCGCTGGGCAGGATGTTCTCCCGCTGAATGTTACTGTCAATCATAATGATAATTGCAGCATCATCGTCCAACTCCCGCACAATTACAGGCATGGTTTTCAGGCCCGCCAATTCACACCCTCGTTTTCTGCGATGCCCGGCAATCAGCTCATACCCACCGTCTGGGTGGGGCCGTGCTATGGCGGGTACCAGCACGCCATATTCCCGGATGCTGTCTGCCGTATCCTTCATGCGGTCATCGTCCAGCACCTTGAACGGATGGTGGGCGAAAGGATGCAGCTCTTCCAATGGGATTTCCTGCACCTTTTCCCGTTGCGCTTCGTCCCGGCTGGCTTGTGTACTAAACAGATCATCTAGCGAGGCCAACTGCATTTTTTGCGCGCTGCTTTTCAACTGCCAGCACCTCCCTTGTGAACTGCTCGTATGCCGCTGCGACCTTGCCTTTTGGGTCGTGTGCAAAGATACTCTTACCTTCCGCGCTTGTTTCTGCTGCCCGGACAGAGTGGGGGATTTCCGTCTGGAACACCTTCATCCCGGAACCGTAGTTTTCGCGCAGCTTCGCTGTAACCTCTTGGGCATAGTTGGTGCGGTTATCCACCATGGTGGGCAGGATGCCCTCTATTTTCAGGTCGGGATTGATCTGGGTACGAATCTTTCGGCAGGTGTCATACAACTGTTCCAACCCTTTTAGGGACAGGTACTGCGCCTGTACGGGAATAATGACGCTATCCGCCGCTGCAAGGGCGTTGATCGTCAACTGTCCCAGCGAAGGCATACAGTCGATGAGGATGTAGTCGTACTGTTTTTTCATCGGCTCCAGCAAACGCTTCATGGTGGTCTCCCGGCTCAGCACATTTATGAGCGTCATTTCCATAGAACACAGCTCAATGTTGGATGGCAGCAGGTCTACACCTTCTGCGTGATGCAGGATGCCTTCACCGGGACGTGGAGTGCCGATCTGCGCGGTTACTTGCAGCAGTTGCGTTAGCGTCACAGGAAAATCGTCTGGATTTGCATATCCCAGACTGATGGTCAGGCTGGCCTGCGGGTCTGCGTCAATCAGAAGGACGCGCTTACCCGTGCGAGCAAGGCCGATGCCAAGGTTAGCCGTAGTGGTTGTTTTGCCAACGCCGCCTTTCTGGTTGGCGATGGCGAGAATGGTTGCGGACATAAAGTCACCTCCGTTTTGATATAGAAAAAGGCGCATCCGTTTCAAAAAAACAGATACGCCTTATTTCCCGTGGTGGGGGAGTCTGCTCCCGCAGACCCGGTATGAAGTTTTAGAGAGAAAGTGGGTAAAGAAAAAACCAAGGCGAAATGCCTTGGTTTTGTGTGGAGCATAGCGGATTCGAACCGCTGGCCTCGACAATGCGAATGTCGCGCGCTAACAAAGCATCACTTACGCATCCCCACGGCCCCTTGAGGTGACTTGTTTCCTGTCCGCAACTTTTTAAGATTTTTTAGATGGCCTGCATGGTCACACAACGTTCTGCTTCCGTGATGTGCACCTGCGGCTCCATTTGGCTGACCTGCTGACGGAACGCTTCGGCGGTCACAAAGAATGTGATGTTCAGCCGATAGTCTCTGTCAACGGTGATTTTCTCAATGATCCGCGCCAGAATCATTTTCCGTGTGTCGTTATTGGTCGCGTCGAACTCCGATGCCCAATCGGAAATTTGACGGTACTGCGTCGCCAGCATTTCCACCTTTGCGGCTTCATTGTCCCGGTCTGCCTCGCAGGATTCTACCTCCTGCGCCGCAGCATCAAGCGCCGCTTTATTCTCATCCAGCATTTGCTTGAGCAGCGCGGTATCAAAGGCGCTTTCTCCGGTCAGCGATTTCAAAACTTCCTGATGCAGCCGCGCTTGCTGACTTTCCAGCTTGGCATAATTCGCCTGAGCAGCTTTCAGCCGTGCGCCCTGCTTGCTGCGCAGTTGCAGCCGCGCCTGTTCCTTCCATACGCTGTCCACCGTCTGAGAAATTGTCTGGAAATATTGATGCACAACTTCCAGCACCGCCTTCTCAATACGTACTGCGGAGTAGACCGTCTGACCATCGCATTCCTTGGCTTTGACGGAGCCGTTGTAGCAGCGATAAATCGGGCGGCGATAGGTATGGTTTGCGCGCTGCTTTGTGCAGTAGCCTCCGGTCAGCCGATGTCCGCAATGAGCGCAGTACAGCAACCCGGAAAGCAGCGTTGCGCCGTACATGCTGGCCTTGGTGGGTGTATCCTCAGCCGGAGCATCTTCTTCCTGCTGTGCAGGCTGAAGGCTCTTGCGCGTCATGCGCCGGGACTGGGCGTACTGGGCGAACTGCATTTCTTCATCTGATATAATTCGCAGCGATTCAATGGGAGCCGACTGCGTATCATTCATGTGCATCCGTCCGGTGTACAGAACGTTCTTCAGCATACTGCGGATGGTCTGCGCTGTCCAGACTTTACCAAGGTGGGGATACTTTGCGTTCAGGTAATTCGCAGCGCGTAGGTTGCCGTAGCCCTCATGCGTGACCAGATGGAAAAGCTCTTTGACAATCGGACCCTCCACTTCATCAATGGAAAGGTCATACAGCGGACGGTTCTTTTTCCCGACGCGACCATTGTGTGTCAGCTTGTAGCCGAAAGGCCGTGCGCCGCCGCGCCATACACCGTCTGCGGTCATTTGCGTATGCGCCGCTTTTACGCGCATGGAGGTCTTTTCGCTTTCTCCGCCTGCTTGCCAGTAGCGCATGAAGTTCAAGAGCTTGTCCACGCGACTGTCCAGACGCTGCTGACCTTCGCGGGTACTCCAGACCTCAACGCCATGTTCGATAAACCACTGCACAAGGAAAGGCGTTTCATCCTCTCTGCGGCCCAGACGGTCAAACATGAACACCAGCAGCACGTCAAACTTCTTCTTTTCGGCTAATGCGCGGATCTCCAGAATCGCGTCCCGTTTGCTGGCGGATACCTTGTAACCGGAGACACCTTTTTCCATCAGCTCATCATAGAAGCACCAGTCTTCCATGCGCTCAATGAACGCCATGCACTCCCGGCGCTGCATGGGTATATCATCCTTCTTGTCCACCTGTCCTTTGGTGGACACTCTGTACAGGCAAAGCACTCGCTTCATACAACATACTCCTTCGCTTGATGAAGGCTGCAAGCAGCATCTCCGCCACGTCGTGCTGTAAATTGGGATCTTCCTTTTCAGCAAACATGAGCGTGACCTTGCAGCCGTTCGTTGTTGTAATTTCGCGGGACACCTGCACAGTTGGTTGCGCTTCTTTTCGATTATCAAGGTTCATAAGGGCTACCTCCATCAGTATAGCAGGCGTGCGCCTGCGGTGCAAGCGTGGCCTGCGAATGTTTTCATGGGTATGAAAAAACGCCCTTCAAGGTGAAGGACGTTTGGAAAAATGCGCTGGTATTAATTTCCAGTATTTTGAAGCTTTTGTAGCTCATTTACAGAAAGAGCAGTCATCTCGGAGATTTGCTGGAGCGGCAACTTTGCAGCAAGCATCTGACGCGCAATACGCAGCTGCATATTGTACTCGCCCTGCTGAACTCCCTGTTGAATCCCCTGTTGAATACCTTGTTGAATGCCCTTCTGAATGCCTTGCTGAATGCCTTGCTGAATGCCCTGCTGAATGCCCTGCTGAATACCCTGCTGAATACCCTGCTTCTTTCCAAGTTGGACACCCTGTTGCATACTATTATTCATCATCTGCCGGATAGCTTCGCACATATCTACCACCTCCGCATTGGGCTTGATGTTTAATTCCGTCTTGGTCGTTGCTTGAATGACCAGCGCTGCGTTCCGTTCCAGTTCCGAAAACCGATTATCTTCTTGCAGCAGCCGCTGCATCTGCTCCTGATCGTGCTGATACTTAATATAGGAAAGAACTTCGCGTAAGCTGCTGTTCAGATGCTCCAAATCAGCATCGGTCATCGCCATTGGGTCGATTAGGAACACCTTATAGTCCTGCACAAAAGCCTTCACCTTTGCAGGTTGTTCGGGCATCATCTCATACAGACTGAGCGGGCCATCCCATCTTTTGCTGCCGAAATTGATGACCAGTGTAATCACTGGCGTGATCTTATCCTCCCGATTCATGCCGGAAAGATACTCATCAGATGTTGCGGCATCGTGCTTCTTGCGGTGCGCTGCCGCCAACTGGCGTACCTGTTTTTCATACTGCATGGCATCATACAGCATGTTGCGTACAGGCATTGCGTAATGTACATTGGTCTGGTTTTCAATGCCCAGCACCAGATAAGTGCAACGCTCATCTGTCTTGACTGCCAATGTTTTCAGCACATCACGGTATTTCTGCGTTGCTTCCGGTTTGCCTTCCTCCTCTTCACGATACGGAATTGCAAACTGGGTCGCATCCAGATCAGTCAGCTGTTCAGGCCGAATGATCTGCTCTCCATCGTAAATCAGATAATTGAAAGCATCTGCGAAAACCTTCGGGTCGGATACATACTGCTTGGTTACGGTGTCCTGCAAGGACATGGGCACCCGCCTCCTTTGTAGAATACGCAGCATGGGGATGCTGTGATTCCAGCTTTATTTTACCACAGCGAACATATTTGCGCAAGCACGTTCGATGGGATGCACAAATGGCACTGAAAATGCGTTCACAGGCAGCGGCTGGCATAGCCGCTTCATAGCCCTGCCTGCACCGCTGCTTTCGCTTGCGTATGCCGCAGAGTCTCCTCCGCCAGTCAGTGGGAGGCCGTAGTGGAAGTATCATGATGCCCGCATGGAATCGTCGCGCCTTGCTTGCCATGACAAGGTTTGCAGGTTGCGGTGGTCGCTCGGAAACAATCGTCATCGCGTCGCCCTGCTTCTCGCTCCGCCATGCGGGAACGTACCTGTGAATCGCTATGCATTTGTCAAGGTGCAGCAATCCAGAACGTTTTGAAATGCTTACTGCCTATATGGCAGATGTACAGCCTCATCAATTTGGAAGGAAATCAATGCAAGAATTGCTTCTTGCATTAACTGTTCCTGCTGCTGATTGAGCCTTCCAACACGTTCTAGATCTGCCATGAGCAAAGCAAGAAAACTAGCATGTTTCGCAAATGGCGGTTGGGTGGAAAGGCGATACCCACCATTGGGGCCTCGCCGACTTTCCAGCGGGAAGTTGAGCGCCAGCTGTGCCAAATCGGCGCGTATGGTGCTGTCAGCAGCTTCAAGCTCTGCTGATAGCATTTTCACTTTAATTTGATGCTCTCGAAGCAACACCATCAGAATTCGCCATCTGCGCTCCCAATTTGACATCTGCGCTCACCTCCCTTCGCTCAAATCCATCATACGCTTCGGTTCCGCCGCCCACTTCGGCGAAATAGAAAAAGGGAAAAATTTTGTTTAGAGGAGTCGTTTTGAGCAATGAAATGAATGACATCCTTTTTATATCCTTTCTGTATCAGTTCTTTGCTGGGACAGAAAGGACAGGCGGGCTACGAGTATGCAGTAAATGTGGCCCCGCCTTTGAGACAGAGCATTTTTAGAAGCCTCCTATTCATTTTCTTAAAAATGCGTACAAAAATAGCAGGCACTGCTTGAGTGCCTGCTAAATGATGAAAGGTCTTATCGATAGGTTACAGTATTAGAATAGCGAGTAATGTAGTAGCCATCTGCATAAAAAACAGCTTTTATGCGATACTTTTTTCCAGATGTAGCGCTATAAGTCTTCCATACTGTAATGTCACAGTTGTCATGGACTTTTTCTGTAGGAGCAGCCAAAGCCTTGGATGAAAGAACGTTCCCCTTTCCGTCCATTTCCTGGAGGGTGACGGAAGAAACATACAAGTTTTTTACATCTTTATGTGTGGATGCACCAAATTCTGTGTACAGAGATGAATCAGTGATAACGTAGCCACTTTCAAAGACGGGACTTGCTCTGTCTTCTAAAGCATATGCCGGTACAATGCTGGTAAGTAACAGAAGTAAGCTCAATAGGGTAATGCCAAATCGTTTCAATTTCAAATTTATTCACGCTCCTGAAGTGATTCTATTATCTGCATCATATCATCTGCATCTATTGGACCAGATAAACTATAGCAGATATTCTCTTTCAACCATACTGCAATTGTATTTTCTTCATTAATGCAAAGATAGACCTTCGTGCTATTGACTAATTTATTAAATCCTGCTTTGTTCTGCTCAAATGCGACAGCAGCATCATCTGCCGTGGCATAGATTGACAATGTGTATCGGAGAAAGTAATCACTATTGTCATTAGCGTAAATTAGCTTTAGAGACGATAGATATTTGGAACTGGAAGCATTGTATCGTTTAGGCAGCCATCCTTCTGGCAACCATGTTGGTACTTCCGGTTCAATGCCCAACACATCGACAATCTCATCTAATTCCCTGCTGTTCAGAATGCTACCCTGCATGTCTGCCAAACTATCTTGTATAAACACGCCATCGATTTCGCGCTTACCTGTTACGATATACTGCTGTTCATCCACAGTAGATTGCCCGCTCAAGACCTGCCGATTTCTCAGCAAATCTGACGTGAGCCCTATAGTAAAGGCCAGTATGAGTACAGCAGCAATACGTCCAGCGTGTTGCATAGTGGCCTTCCGCTTGGCACGCTGCTCAAGACGAGTCAGGACAGTTTTCCTGCTTTCCTGCGCATTACTTGTATAACTCGTTTGATGCATCTTCTCCAGCAAGCTCTCACAAGCTGAAACCAACTCCCTATTTGCAGGATGTTCGTTCTGCTCCAGCTCCATCTTAATGAGTGTACATACCCCCTTCTCCAGCTTTTCTTTCGTTAGGGTCCCATCATCGATGGCTGCCAATATTTTTGACTCCATAGGGGTCAGGTTGCCATCTTCCATGCGAATGTTCCTCCTTTCACTTATATAGTGCGTGAAAAGTAAAAATAGCACCTCAGAAAAGCCAAAATCAAAAATATATTTTGAGAAAGTGCGCGTTTCCGTATCCGAAAAACAGCCGCGCGTACAGAATTTACAGATAGGCCGGTTGATGTAGCGGAGCTTTTTATGCTTTGGCCTTCCAGAAAGACAGCATGAAATACCAGCTTCTCGCGCTCGGTGAGTAGCTCATATATATGAAGCAATTTTTCCTGAATTATTTCTTTATCCAATAGCAAGTCGTACTCTGTATGAAAAAGGTCTACACTCTCCTGAAGTTCACGCTTTATAAAAGGTAAGATTTTAGTGCGGCGCTCCTCGCGAGCTAGGTTACTGCGTAGTTTGTTGCCTGCGGCTTTGGCAAGCCAGCCTGCAGGATTAGGTGAAGCACGAAACTTTTCAGGATGCTCAATGGCTTTGATAAAGGCATCCTGTACGCAATCTTCAATCAACGGATTGTACTGAGGCTGATAGTGGACGATGACCTGACAATAGCGGAAGATCGTATCATAGTATTGCTCATAAAGCAGCTGCAATCGCTGAGATTGCTCTTCCTGCATTTTGACAGACCTCTTTCCCTGCATTATTTTCTGCCTTGGTGCTCCAGCAGCGCCTGTGCAAGCACAATAAGTATATCAAGCGTTTCTTTGGAGCATTGGTCAAGAATGTGTCCTATCTTAATACGCTGTTCGGAAACGCATACTGGCGTGTTAAGTTCCGCAGGATAGTTTGGGTGCGTCCCCCTCAGTAGGTAGTCAGGCTGTACCTGAGTAATCACGATAAGCTGGATCAATCTGGTCAGATTGATGTGCTTATCTCCACTCTCATAGCCACTGTAGTAATTAGGGCTAATCCCCATGCGCTCTGCCATCTGCGCCTGCGTAAATTTGCTCTGATTACGCGCTTCCTGCATATGACTACCCAATATCTTCCAATCTATATCTTCACGCAGCTGGCGAAGATTCTCTCGGTAATCCGCCTGCTTCTTCATAAACCTTCCTTCAGGAGCTCTGTGCTAACAGCGCAAGCTCACCTATAGATATATATCAACACCTTTCGGTACAGCCACATTATAAAGAAAAGTCGGCCTATTGAGGATAACCCTGTAGATGGTGTATAATACCTATTGGTGGTGATTTATCAAAAAGTTTTTATACAAAAATTTTTTGAGGTGCTTTTGGCACTGCTCATGCACTATATAAATGTGAATATAGTATTGCAGCATAAGGAGGAACTAATGTTGTTCTAGGCTTTTTACTTCAGAAGGAAAAAATCATCGCAAAAAGGAGCGCGAATATGGTGCATAATTTAGAGCAGGTTGCTCAAGCTTGCGGCGTAATACTCCCAATATCGATCCTCTTCATAAGAAACGAAGACGATCGAAATCTAATAATTCAAGTTTATACAGACTACCGATTCCTAATGTATAGAATAGCAAGGCACTATTTTGGCTCAAATGAAGCGGATATTGAAGATTCGATTTCTACTACGCTCAAAAATCTCTGCCAGCACGTGGAAAAATCAGGCCAGAGAACTGTAACAATTTGAAGGCATATGTACTCTCTATAATTGGGAATGTCTGTAGGCGCATGATTATGAAGAAGAATCGTGATGATGCGCTATGCGATTATTCCTGTTCCGAGGATGATATTGAAAAGATTCCGGATGCCAATGATCCATTCCAGACGGTCTTTGACCATAGCGACGCCATGTTGCTGCTGGAATCCTTTGATGCACTATCATCAAAAGAGCGTATTCTAATTCAGATGAAGCATATCGATAAGATGGCGTATCGAGAAATCGCACTTGAATTAGGCACTACAGAACAGGCGGCCCGTGTAGCTTTACACCGCGCTAAACGCCATCTACAAACGGTCAACCTAGACACAGAGGGTGCAGAAAATATCGATGTTTCAATTCATGGGCAAAAAGCAAAGATGTTCAGGAAAAACGACCGAATTACAGTGTACTGGCAAGAAGGCAACCGAATTTTGATGCTGGGGGTATCGGGATACTCAGAAGCAGACGCACTTCGCTTTGCAGAAAAAGTAGAAATTTTAAAATAAATGGAAATCGCTGTAACATACTCCGCTGATTCGGACTCTCTATTAGTGAAAGGAAAAGGAGGGGATACCTTATGACTAGGAAAAAAGCTCGAATTCTGGTAATGCTGTTGTCTGTTGTCTGCCTGCTGAGTGTAACGTGCCTTTGCTTT
>ERZ772892.3638-NODE-3638-length-10929-cov-4.219882_pt1 | contig 10929 bp, 15 predicted proteins | sample MGYA00512126_ERZ772892 | MGnify/ENA primary metagenome ERZ772892 (study PRJEB29015, sample SAMEA2737697) | human gut metagenome | biome: human gut; feature: human-associated habitat; material: faeces | place: China | collected 2012 ... | reverse complement strand
TCCTCTAAACATCTAGCCCTACAAGTCCGTCAAGCAGAGCCATCCATGCTTGCGTTTTGGGGCTAATTTTATCTTGTTTCTCGGGCTCTTCTTCTTTCAACTTGAGAGTCCGTATTTTGCGGCTCCGGGCAATTCGCATTCGGCCCGACAAATTTGAATTGCTCAGTGAGCACTTTCCTCAAAAATTGCTTTCGGGTTTCGCATTCTGAATACTGCCAGCGCAGACTCTCTACCAAACGAGAGTCGGAAAATAAACGAGGTTTGCTCAGCTGCTCTATGGCGTCCAAAACGTCCTTGGCTTCTATGAAAATAGCGACATCTCGGCGCCCGGCAAGCTCGGCCCGCTTTTCTTCAAGCCACTTCTTGACTGACTCATTCATTTTCCTTCTCCGTTTTCTTTACCGCTGATCTTATTTTTAATCTATCTTTGTGCTGCGAAAGAAATTCGTCAATCTCTTTGATATGCAAACCTATTTTTTGATCCAGCTGTTTCAGGACCGCCGGTATCGCAGCAATGTCTGAAGGGTTCAATTCTCCCGATTTATTCTGTTCATTCAAAACTCTGGCGATCTGGTTCAAGTTCACGCCGATCCGATTCAATGAAAGAGTTGAATCGGATATAAGCTGATACTGTTTCGGATCAATTTGGGATTTATCCAACAGCAATTCTCTGACGGCAGATACGATTAATGCCTGACGTGTTTGTCCTCGGACTGCCGCTAATTTCCTGATAGCTTCCAGCTCGCTTTTTGTCATTCGGAGCTTGATTGGGAACTTATCTTCTTCGCAGCTTTCTCTGTCAACATCAAGCGATACTTTTAACTCCGGCAAGTTAAGAGATTCCTTTATGACTTCTTTTATGACGAAGTGGGTGTAGGCAGATAGATTCATATTATTAAGCCGGGCAAGCTGCTTCCAGATGTCTTTTTCTTCCTGCGTCAGCCATACACTCATTGATGTTTTATCTTTATTCATACCAAGACTGAGGGGAACTATGCCCCTTTTTATCAAGCTTCTATGATGCGATTTAACGTCACGTCCTCAGCCGGAACTTCCTCTTCCGTACCGTCCTCATATTTGACAACAACGAAACCGTCTAAAGATTTTTTCTTATAAAGCAGCTCGCATTCTCTGCCTTCAATCAGGCAAAGGATCATGGGTTTTTTATAAGTAGATTCTTCAGATTGCACCTGCAAAAAGTCATCCGCAGCGGTTTCAAGTTCTTCAGATTTCTCAGAATGTTCTTCTTCGTCGGATGTGGTCTTTTCCTCATAGTTGTCGATTGAACCGCATTCTTCCGGCGTTTCAATCTCTTTTTTCAGACCCTCTTCTGAGTTAACTGTTTCGGCTTCTTCAGATTCGCTGTCTACCTCTTCCGGCTTATTCTCTGACTCTTCAGAGGCAACTATATCTTTCGTTGCTGGTGAGACTGATGTATCTAAAACAGGTTCATCCGACACTTGGTCTGAAGGCTGAGATATATCTTCTTGGTCTTGAAAAGTTTGTACGTACAAACTTTTTGGTTCAAACTTTCGGGCTTCAGCTTGACTGATTTTTTCGTTTTCGGCTACAAATTTCGCTGTCTCCTCGGGATATTCCTGCCAAGTTTTGAAAAGGGCATAAGCAGACTGAATACTACCGATTTTTTTTGAGGTTAACGCTTCTTTAATGCATTCCGGCAATTCCGGCCATACGGCATATTGAGAAACGATAGCCTTATTCAAACCCAATTTTTCGACTACTTCAGCTTGTTTATCAACGGCCTCCAACTGTCGGCATATAAACTCTGCGATTTCGACCACAGTCAGATTGGCTCTTTTAATGTTCTCGGCCATTTGGACATAACCGATTTCTTCCGGTTTGAGCGTCTTTTTGACAATTGCGCGGATTGTTTTGGCTCCGTTCAGCTTTACAGCCCGGAACCGTCTTTCTCCGGCAATGATGTAATACTCGCCTTCTTTGTCCGGCGAAGGGCGCAGGACAATCGGCTGGATAAGACCGTGGGTTTTAATGCTTTCTGCGAGTTCCTTTAAAGAATCCTCGTCAAACTCTTTACGAGGCTGCTGCGGATCGGCTTTAATAACTTCGAGCTCGACATCCCGCATTGTCTCTTCAGGTACTTCTGAGCGTCTATGAGTAAAGTCTTTAGCTGCTTTATTGATATTGCCTAAGTTCAGATTTAATCCCATTTTCGTTTCCCTTATTAAGGTTCAGCAACAGGCTGAACATCAACTGCTACCAATTTGTCACTGTCTTCGGATTTCTTAATTTGAATTTGTTTCTGAGGCGTTAATCCGAGCTGCTTAAATATTGATACCCAAACTCTTGCCAATTCGAGCGCTTCGCGTCTTGGTTTGCCGTTTTCGCTGAAAAATACGGGACGGCAAAACTGCTGCGCAGCTGTGTATTCGCTTCTGTCATAGATGCAGCACACGCCTTCAAACTTTCCGGTTTTCGGCTCGTATTTCTTCAGAAGCAGATTTTGGGTTTGCTCGATAACCCATTCAAAGTTTTTCTTTTGAATGCCCTGCATCTTCACCATGCTCATCAGCAGCCCCAAAAATTCCAAGGAATTGTTCACGTTCTCCTGAATAACCTTTGCACGCGCTAAAGTTTTTTCGACCCCACTGATAGATTCTGATTTGACCTGAAAAGGGATTAGGTAATGGGTGCTCAGGCTTAGTGCAATCAGCTGACGAACATCGGCGCTCGGTGAGCAATCAATAATGCACAGGTCGAAATTGTCACTCACGGCGTCCAATGCCGAATAAAGATTTTGTGTGATTCCTGCGGCATCCCTCATGCTTTCCAACTCAAGCAGATTGTCGTCTCCGGGAATGACCATGAAAGGCTCTTCAGCCTTCACCAAGCCACCGTTTTTCATGATTAAACCAGCGGTTGTATCGGTCGGAACGCATAAACCTGAGTTAATCAGAATATCGCTTGTATTTCTTTGCTGATCCAAATCGACAACAAGAACCCGGTTGCCGAGTTTGAAACGACAGAAAAGCGCAAATTGTGTCGCGATAAATGACTTGCCTACGCCGCCTTTCTCATTGATGATTGCTAATGTTTTCATGGTACCCCCTTTTGTTAATCCTTGATCTTTTTAAAAGCTGTGATTTCTTCAGACCAAAATGTCCAATTTCCCTTTTTCCATCCGGCGCTTCTTTGCAAGCCGCCTTTTAGCATGACTTCATAAACCTCTTCCGAGTCGGGGTTAAATTTCGGGTATGCATTCCAGCCGCAGGGATCGAATTCTGTTTGATTCTCCAAGACTGCCTCAGCCGGGCGCGGTGAAAACTCTCTGTACGCAGCAATTTGATTTTCAAACCGAACCCAGTATTTATCTTTGGTAATTTTTCCGGTACGGTATGACCCGTTTTTCAGTTTGACCAACCAATAATCGCACTCTCTGGTTTCACCGTTAATGGCCGGTTCAGTATCCAGTCTGGGCGGTATGACATCAGGCCATGCATTCCATTCGTGAGGCCGGTACTGTGACTCTTTAAGAAGGTGCGCTCTATCTGCAATCACATCTATCTGTTTGCCCGTGATGCTTAAATCTGAAGGGATACTGAATACCAAGTTATTGGCATTTCGATTCTCAAAGGCCGCCGAAAAGATTTCAGGAAAGACTGAATCATCTTTCATCAGCATTCGAATTGAACCGATCAAAGTCTGATCGCAAAGTTCTTCCGGATTCAAGGGTGCTGTCATGTTTTTCTCCTAGGGTTTTATATTTAGAGGTCGCCAAGCCACAACTTCCGTTGTCACCGGGTGAACCAAACCGCCCTCATACTCAACGGTAAAAGTTACATCACTGCTAAATGTCTCAGTCCAATACCCGCGTGTCTCATAGGTTTTGTCGACTCCTTCGGGGCGGTAAGCTAAACGAACGACTTTAAATTGTTCCGGCAGCGGTTCAATCTGCCCCGAAAGAACCTTTTGCCAGTCGATCTTTTTCCATGATTTATTTAGAGATTGAATCAGGCGCATGATTCCTCCTCCTTTGAAAAGGAAAAACGTGTAGTCTTAAGCGCCTTGGTTTTTCTATAGAGAATGCTTTCCGAGAGGGAGGCAGAAGCCCCTTTTGAGATGAAATCTTCTAATTTTCTTAAGGGAAGAAAAACACGGGATTCGACCCGCACTGGCCGGTGCGGGAGGAATCCCTGAGTAATAAGGAAATTAGTCGTGTCAACACGAAAGATTCTACGACTATTTCTGCTCCTTATCGTGTTGAGGGAATTATCCGTCAGAGCTGACTTCGTTGTCAACTTTGAAGGCTCTGTCTCCTTGGCCGTAATTGGAGCAGCAGCGCTATTGTTTTTAATTAAGGAATAGTGCTCGATGCCGGGACGGTTTTTTTGTTCCGGCATTTTTTCTGCTAAGAATGCCGAGAGAGATTCAGTCGGTTTCCTGTAAAATGCCCTACGCGGAATAAGCGGACTATCCGGGCGCAAAAGCCGGGCCCCGGCTGATTTCCTTGATTGTTTGTAAAAGAAAAGGTCGTTGTCGGCGGTATAAGATTCTCGCCGGGGATTCCCTGAAAGGGATGAAAGGCGGTACGGGCGTTCATTTCGACCCCGTAAAACGGCAACGGCCCAACTGCTGAGAACAGTCGAGCCGAAGTCAATCAAGGGAGCACTAGCGATGCAGTCGAAGAACTCGCTAATCTCCGTGGAGATATTAACACAAGTAAACAGAGAAGGGTTTACCTTCAAAGTTAAAGTTGCGGTGCCTTTGGCGCTGCTAGTGTTGATTATCTCGGCGGTCGCTGACAGTTGGTTTTCATAACCGTCAGCTGCGTTGAGGTTTAACGCAGGAAGTCCCGGTTCGGGGCTTCCGGCTGTTTTTTGTCTGAGGTTGTTCGGCATAACTGTCTCGGTTACTGTTTCTTGCGGAATAACGGAAATTTCGTTCCGTGCAGGTTGATAAAAGAAATCTCTGTGAATAATTCAGATGCCTGAAGCGCTTCGAGGCACATTCGGAATCCGTTTGTTCTTGAATCTATTTCCGGGCATTCTTTTCGGAATCTTTTGAGCGCTTGTTTAAAGAGTTCGTCGTCCAGACAGGAAATCAAATACTGCTTCTCTCCCATTGATTCATAAATGAACCTGTCCAAAGACTTTTTCTGCTGTCCTGATTTCATTTTGTCCCTCTGTAACTTTCCCAGTTGAAAACGACAAAAGTGTTGGTCTCAAAGATCCGATCTACAGTGCGTTCGTCCATAAACTCTTCCAAGGAATCTTCCCCGCGCAGGGAAAGGTTAGAAATGAGGATCGTCGGCTTTAATTGTTCGTAACGGTCATTGATGATGGTGAAAAACAGATCTTTTTCTCTCGGAGAAATCTTACGATTCGTACCGATTTCGTCGATGACCAAGCAGTCCAGTCCGGCCAGCTTCTTAAGGTACTTTTTCTGAGAATCATCCGTCGAGTTCCATGTTGCCTTCACAGCCGTAAAGACTTGATCCAGAGACGTGTAAAGCGCTGCTTTCTTTCCGGCAATAATCTCTTTCAGCAAAGAACAAGCCAAATGCGTTTTTCCGGTTCCGGGGCGACCGGTCAGAAGCAGTCCGTGCCCCGTTTTACGGTAATCCCCGAACCGCTTCACAAAGTCTCGGCAAAGGCTTACCGCGGCCTTTTGCCCGTCGTTCGTCACTTCATAGGTTTCAAAGGTTTGATCTGTGAATCTGGCAGGTATCAGCGCTTGGCCGAACGCGGCCTGACAGCGTTTTTCTGCTTCACAAAGCGGACAGCCGTTTGTGTAGCGCGTCCCTGAGGCATCCGTTATGGAGTACACGTAGGACGTACCGTGAACCGGACAGGTTTTGAAAATCTTTTGGACGTTATCGTTATCGGTATCGGATGACATGGCGTTCCTTGGGTTAGTAATCGTTGGGGTTAGCGTTCGTAATTCGGATCAAGGCTGTAGGAGCCGTCAGGATTCTGAATCAAGCCTTCTGTCCAGTCACGATCGGAATATTTCTTCTTTCTCGGAACATAGGCCGGATCAGGACTCCAAGATCCGTCGGAGTTTTGAATCAGTCCTTCCGTGTAATCGCGCTCGGAACTTCTTTTCTTCGGTCGGCGTTTCACAGTCACGGGTTCCCGTTCAAGTGCGGAAATCACGTAAGCGATTGACCCCGCAAACATGGCGCCTTCCGAACGTTTTTGTTCCTTGCATCTGGCGATCAGCTGGTCAAAAGCCTCTTGATCAAACCGAGGAAGAACGTTGGCAAAAAGCGCATTGAAGCGGGTTTGATTTCGGCCGGAGCGTGAAACCCATGCATCGAGAAAGTTTTTGTCCAGACCGGAATCAACCAAAAGCGTTTGGGCTTCCTGAAGCGTCCAAACTTTTCCGGCTGAGAATTTTTCGTTTTCGCGCGAATTTTGATTTTTAAAATTTTCAGTTTTTTCTTTAACCGATTCCGATACCGATTTATTTATATTGTTTTTATTAATTAAAAAATTATCAGATATCGGATTATCGGACGCGCATACGCACGCACACGCGAGGGAAGGATCGTCTTCAGGCTTAATCTCCGGCGCATTCTGCAAATTTTCTGTTTTTTCAGCAAAATCAACGGGTTGAGATTCTTTAGCTGTAGCAAAATCTGAGTTTGCTACAACTTTGCTAGGATTTTGCTTGGTGTTTGCTTGAGGTTTGCTTGAGATTTGCTTGAGATTTGCTTGAGATTTGCTAAGAATTTGCTTGGCATTTGCTTGTGAGTCGCTTGAGTTTTGGTAATCGTTTGCTTGAGTTTTGCTTGTGCTTTGCTTGTAGTTTGCTTGGTCTATGCTTGAGTTTTGCTTGCTATTTGCTTGAGGTTTGCTTGACATTTGCTTGAAAACAACCTCTTCGTCAGTATATTGCGTTTTTTCGGCTTGACCGACGATTGCATCACTGTCATCTTCAACTTGAACCGGCAAGCCTCGGGCCTTTAGGTTCTCAACTCTCTTCAAGCCCCCTTTCATTCCGGCCAAAGCTCGGGCGACTCGTTTTTGAACTTCTTTTTCGATTAATTGCTCTATGTTTAATTGATGTTCTTTTCTCTTCTCGATTTGACTCTCTATCCTTATGTCAATGAAAACATCACCTTTCTTTGTGAAAAATTTATTAAGCACTTTGCCTAACGTCTTTTCATGAACAGGGGTATAAACTGGGTAGAGCCCTTCGATATCATCTTCTGATAATGGACTTCCTTTTAATGCGTAAGCTGAACGCAACTTAAAGAGGCAAGCAAGTTGTGGTTCCGGAAGCGATAAATAGTCCTGTGTATATTCTTCTGCTGATAGAAAGTAACAAGGACTTTCAAATTGATTGGATTTACTCATATTGCACTACCCGTTGCCTATAAAAATCATCTGCCTCGATATGAGTAAATCATAATAGTAAAAACCAAATTTGTACACTACGTACAAATTTATTTTTTTTATGTTGTAAAATATTGGTATAGTGATTCCCCGGAGATATTTTTATGGCTAAAACTACTTTTTGTTGTATTTTGGTTGCTCTTGCCTGCGGTTGCGTTCAAGCAGCCGATTCTTCCATAACGGACCTGAAGTCTGCTAACTTTCAACAATTAAAGTTAGAGGCTTCCTCGTTGGAGTTAAACGAACGGCAATGCAATAAAGATTACCTTTGGGAATTTCGAAACAGACTGACGGAGTTGCAATTTCAAAAAGTGATTGACTTTAAAACCAAGTACTCTGTGGATCGCTTGGTAGAGAAACATCTCAAAAAATGTGTTGATGCCAAACTCTACAAATAAAAGTCTGGGTGGTTTGAGGAGTTGGAGTACGGCTTACAGGCTTGTTCCTGTGCAAACGTATAACGCCTTAGCTAATATTTTTATTTTTGATAAATCCGTCAAACGTTGAGAAAAATCATCGGTTCGAATTTGATAGCCCCCTTCATAGTCAATGGAGATCAGACGAAGCAACTGTTCTCCGTTGACTTCTATCAGATAAATACCCTCGCGTGTAAAAGTATTAACTCCAAAATCAAGGATCAAAGCATCGCCAATCTTACATTTTGATTTCAAAGAATTATCTTCAACGACTACAAATCGCAAATTTTCTTCAGAAGTGGCTTTTAAAACTGACTTGATAAAATAATCACTCAATTTCATTTCTCCATCGAAAAGTGTAAAAGTTAGATTCGATGGAGTGACGCTGTTTAAACGATAGCTTCTTATCCTATTGAAAGAAGATTTCAAAAAATTTTCAGATTCCTTAATTAGTTCAGTTTGAGGTTTATCGTGAACTACATCCATCCAACCCGGTTGAAGGTGTAGTTTCATTTCAATTTCGCGCGCAACCTCCGCTCCCATAACTCTTGGAGTTTTGGCGCTAGGCGGTTGAGATTTGTTTTTTATTTGGTTAAAGGTTCCGTCATACCGCTTTCTTCCCAAAGCAGAATTGAGATTAGCGACGGACTTATACATAGAGATCAGCTCTATTAAATTTTTCCGACGGATTTCATGCACATCTGTCATTTCTTCACCTCTTAGAAAGATATAACAGAAGCTGCTTTTTTGTTTATTCTTAAATGAGCTAATAAAATTTGTACTTTTTGTATATTATTTGTACATAACTGTACAAATTCAGGTAAAATATAAACAACAAAAATAAGGTGTAGCAATGAATTTGAAAGACTATTGTTCGTTTCTAAAAGAAGCTGGGGTTGCTGATCCTAGACGGTATTTAGCAACCGAGCTGGGGCTTTCTAAGGCAACGATTAACTCTTACATCTGTGGGCGTCGTTTAATTTCACCCGAGAATTGCCTGACATTGGTCAACCTTTCCCGCGGACACTTAACTTGTGAAGAGTTGCGTCCGGATATCCCTTGGAAGTTCGCTCAATTAGATAGAAGTAACGCTGAAACCGGCAGATTAAAAAAAGAGATTAAGCAGTATTTGAGCTGCCCCGGAGCAGAAGCGTTAACCGCTTGAACTTTGAAAATAAGAACAAGGAAAAGCAATGACAACCGCAGGTTGCTTAAATTTGAGGGGAAAAGATGGAAGCCAATCTTCAATCACCGTTAGGTGTGTTTACCTTCCTGCTTCTTTTTTTAACGCTTGCTCTTCTGATTATCTGCGTACTGAACGCTTGTTTCTTCAAAGACCTCTCGCTTCTCAAATGGTTTCTCCTGTTTTTTCTCATTTCGCAGCTTTGTTGTTGGAAATTAGGAATATTGCCTTTTTGAATTTCATGGGCCTCTTGACAGGCTTTAAAGGCGAAAAAAGCACAGATTGCAGAAAACAAGCAAGAGAAAAAAGTAGAAAGATAAGCGATTTCTTCCCGGTAATCGGAGTAGATCAGAAGTTCGATTATCACAGCGTAGAAGATTGCTCCAACAAGGACTACGGCAAAAATTCCTTTCAGAAGCGTGATGAATTTTACAAAGGATTCCAAGTTTTCCTCCGGGTTTTGGGTTTGGATTTTTGTCTGACAGCTCAAATTTTACCCAGTACACCGGAGACCAATTTCGTGAGGATGAGATGATGGCCGCGCAGAAATTCTTTTTCATCCTTCTTCTTTCCGGCCTTTGCTGTCTGGCAATTGCACCTTTATTCCTGTTCCAAAACAGCGAAAGGAACTCTGTGTCTTTTACCGCACCCGGACTAATGCTTATCGGCATTGCGTTTGTCCTTATCGGCTGCTGCGGTTTTGTGGGACTGTACGGGGGCTGATATGAAAACATTAATTAGTTTTTTCTCCTCTAACCTTTCGGAAATAATTGCCATCTTATGGCATTTGAATATCGTGTTTTTTATCTACGCGATATTCGATACATCCAAAAGTGGTAATAACGATTTAATTATTATTTCTCTTTTTTGGTGCATGTTGAATTTTTATGCAACAGGTATATACATCGCGTGCGACATTTTAAAGAGTCAATCGTCAACTGTCTCTACTTATTCTTCGTCCTCATTTGCCCGACCGGCTTTTTTAATTATCAGTCTGGCCGGACTGAAGGGAGCGGCCCTATGACAGAACCCTCTTTATTTTGGACATTATTTCAAACCGGCCTTTGCGCACTCATCGGTATTTTCTGTTTATGCGGAGGGTTGGCATACATAAAGGAATATTTACAAGGCAATTCCGATTCAGCTAACTTTTGGGGGGCTGCCTACGTTGCGTTAGGGTGTTTATTTATAACTGTCGGCTGCGTTACTGCCTTTACGGACGCCGTCAAGAGCAATGTGGCTGCACTTGCTAATACATATAAAGAGAGGCCGGAATTATGTAAGACACTTGTTTCTCCAAGCGAGAGTCAGTCTCCAAATCAAAATAATGGAGAGACAAAATGATGTCCTTTTCGTTTAAAAGGTTTTTAGTAATAAGCGCGTCTGTTTCAAAGGTGGATCTTGCTTCGACCGTTACATTCACGTCATATGATGTTCCCTCGCTGTTGCTAGTAAGAAAATATCCGTTCTTAATAGAGATCGTCAAAAACTGTCTATCCAGTGCCCCGGCGGATATTTTCAAACGAACATTTCTAACACCGTATCCATCTTTTGATAAAAGATGTGCCCTGAAACGCACCCCGTGTTCGCCTTTGTGTTTTTCATTAGTCAAAAGAATATTTTTAAAACTGATCAGAAAAACAACGAATGCAATCATGCAAGTAACAACTTTTGTAGCCGCCTTTCCATACTCGGGATTGAAAACATATACATCCGTGTATAAAAGGCAAAAGAAACAAGCTAGCACGGGAAGCACAACGCTTGGGCTTATTAGTTCCTTTCCAAACTTTTTAGACCAAATCCAAAAGTTTCCAATTAGTGTCATGTTTCTCCTCCGGGGGTTGATTAGTAATTTGAGTTTGGCAACTAAATTCTATTCTTTTCCTCGGAGGCCAAATTTCCTCGGACTCTTGGTAAGCAAATCGAGACAAGCACACTACCCCCGCTTGTC
>ERZ772892.3637-NODE-3637-length-10929-cov-4.440684_pt1 | contig 10929 bp, 7 predicted proteins | sample MGYA00512126_ERZ772892 | MGnify/ENA primary metagenome ERZ772892 (study PRJEB29015, sample SAMEA2737697) | human gut metagenome | biome: human gut; feature: human-associated habitat; material: faeces | place: China | collected 2012 ... | reverse complement strand
AAAAATAATGAGATTAGCGATTTCGATCCGTTCCGTTACCGCGAAATCACCGACAAACACGATGATAAATTTCCCCAATTACGCGCCATCCTGGGTAAAGCCCCGCAAAAAAGACTGACTGCGCCGTGTGGCCTGCTCTGATCGCAGGAGGAAAAAGTCGAGCTGGTTCGCATTGTGATGATTTCTCGCCTAATTAAGTTTCATTTCGGAACAAAAAACAGCAATCACGTTTCGTAATGAAACTCATTTTCGTGTTGTTTTTTTCCATGCTGACTTCGCCAGAATCTCTCTATCGCCTCCGCACCATGAACATGCATTCGGGGGTTTGTCTTACACTCAACCTCGAGGAGCCGTTATGTCTCAATTCTTTTTTAATCAACGCCCCCATCTCGTTAGCGACGTGATCGACGGTACAATTATCACCAGCCCGTGGAATAACCTGGCGCGTCTGGAGAGCGATCCGGCCATTCGCATCGTGGTTCGCCGCGACCTTAACAAAAATAACGTGGCGGTGATCTCCGGCGGCGGTTCAGGACACGAACCCGCGCACGTTGGGTTTATCGGCAAAGGAATGCTGACCGCGGCGGTCTGCGGCGACGTGTTCGCCTCCCCGAGCGTGGATGCGGTACTGACCGCTATTCAGGCAGTGACCGGTGAGGCTGGCTGTCTGTTGATCGTGAAGAACTACACCGGTGACCGTCTTAATTTCGGTCTCGCCGCCGAGAAAGCGCGACGCCTGGGCTACAACGTTGAAATGCTGATAGTCGGTGACGATATCTCCCTGCCGGATAACAAACATCCGCGTGGCATTGCGGGAACCATCCTGGTGCATAAAATCGCCGGCTATTTCGCTGAACGCGGCTACAACCTCGCCACCGTCCTGCGTGAAGCGCAATACGCCGCCAGCCATACCGCCAGCATCGGGGTGGCGCTGGCCAGCTGCCACCTGCCGCAGGAAGCCGACAGCGCGCCGCGCCATCAGGCCGGTCACGCCGAGCTGGGAATGGGCATCCACGGTGAGCCGGGCGCCTCGACGATCGCCACGCAAAACAGTGCAGAAATCGTTAACCTGATGGTGGAAAAACTGACCGCCGCCCTACCGGAAACCGGCCGCCTGGCGGTGATGCTCAATAACCTCGGCGGCGTGTCGGTGGCTGAGATGGCGATTCTGACCCGCGAGCTGGCCAACACCCCGCTGCAGGCGCGCATTGACTGGTTAATAGGCCCGGCCTCGCTGGTGACGGCGCTGGATATGAAAGGCTTCTCGCTGACCACCATCGTGCTGGAGGAGAGTATTGAGAAAGCGCTGCTTTCGGATGTGGAAACCGCCAGCTGGCAGAAGCCGGTGCAGCCGCGGACTATCAACGTCGTGCCGTCCACCCTCGACAGCGCCCGGGTGGATTTTACGCCCTCGGCCAACCCACAGGTGGGCGATTACGTGGCGCAGGTGACCGGCGCCCTCATCGATCTTGAAGAACATCTCAACGCGCTGGATGCCAAAGTAGGCGACGGCGATACCGGCTCCACCTTCGCCGCCGGGGCGCGCGAGATTGCCGAGCGGCTCGAGCGTCAGCAGCTGCCGCTGAACGATCTGCCAACGCTCTTCGCGCTGATCGGCGAACGCCTGACAGTGGTGATGGGCGGCTCCAGCGGGGTATTGATGTCTATCTTCTTCACCGCTGCCGGGCAGAAGCTGGGGCAAGGCGCCAGCGTGGCCGAGGCGCTGAACGCCGGTCTGGAACAGATGAAGTTTTACGGCGGCGCCGATGAGGGAGACCGGACGATGATCGACGCTCTGCAGCCGGCCCTGGCGGCGCTGCTGGCCGAACCGGATAATCTGCAGGCCGCTTTCGCCGCGGCGCAGGCCGGCGCGGATCGCACCTGCCAGTCAAGCAAAGCCGGCGCCGGACGCGCCTCCTATCTCAATAGCGAGAGCCTGCTCGGCAACATGGACCCCGGCGCCCACGCGGTGGCGATGGTGTTTAAGGCGCTGGCGGAACGCTAAGCCTTCCCCGGTGGCGCTACGCTTACCGGGGCGACGTAACACCGCCGAATAGCAGGTCGGGTAAGGCGTAAGCCGCCACCCGACAAAAAACGGCACCGCCGGTAGCCCGGATAAGGCGCGACGCGCCGCTATCCGGGTTTTACCACGATGGCTTTTTACTTGCTGTGCCAGTACGCCTGGGAACGCACCAGCTGCTGATCGATGCTCTCGTCTTCAAAGCGCGCCAGCAGCGATTTCACCACCGCGCCTTCGCCGGTCAGCCAGATAAAATAATCCTCCGCCGGCACCTTCACCTGCGCCAGACGCTCGGCGACGAAGGCCGGATTGTGGCCCACCACCCACTCGATGTTAAAGCCGTCGAGATCCGCCAGATAATCTTTATACGACGCATCGGCGATAGTAACGATGGCCGTCACCTGCGGCCTCGCCGGCAGCTGGCGTAATCCCAGCAGACGACGGCGCAGCGCCGGCATGCCGGACTCATCGCAAACATACAGCTGCCAGGCATAATCTTCCGGCACCACCAGCGAGCCGCGCGGGCCGCCGATCACCAGCTTATCGCCCACTTTTGCTTCCAGCGCCCAACGGCTGGCGATACCGCCATCGTGGATATAGAAATCGTAAGCCAGCTCGTGACGTTCGGCATCGTACAGCGGCGTATAGTCGCGGGTGGCAGGCCGCACGCCTTCCCCCCAGTCAATCCCCTCCTCGGTCACCTGCGGCGGGGTAAATGCCGCGCCCGGCTCGGGGAAAAAAAGCTTGGTATGGTCGTCAAAGCCGTGAGAGGCGAAGCCTTCCAGCGCCTCGCCTCCCAGCACGATACGCTGGAACGCCGCGCCTGCGCGCTCCACGCGCAGCACCGTCAGCTCACGGAAACGCAGCTCATTGCGGACACGCTGCGGGTACTTGTCTGCTTTGGTTTTTGTCATCATCGATTGCCTTCGTGAACGGTAAATAGATATATCTAAACTTGATGCAAATGATAATGATTGCCAACTAAAAAGAATGCAAGTCTTTTTTTGATATAGTCAAAACAAACCGCATCAAAATCCACAGCCAGAAAACAATCACATATATATCAACAACTTAAAAAATAAATAGCAACCAGCATTGCGAACATTCATTTTTTAGATATAAATTAGATATATCAAAAAAAGCAGGAGGTAACCATGCGACATCATCATGAAGAAGGGCGTGGGCCACGCGGGCGCCACGGTGATCCCAGCGAACACGGCGACCATGGCCGCCGCGGCGGCGGACGTCGCCAGCGTTTCTTTGGCCACGGCGAACTGCGGCTGATCATTCTGGATATCCTCAGCCGCAGCGCCAGCCATGGCTATGAGCTGATCAAAGAGATCGAAACGCTTACCCAGGGGAACTACAGCCCCAGCCCGGGGGTGATCTATCCGACGCTGGATCTGCTCCAGGACCAGGGCCTTATCAGCGTGGAAGACGACAACGGACGCAAGAAAATCCTTATCAGCGAGGAAGGAAAACAGCTGCACGCCGAGAACCAGGAGCACCTGGCCCATATCCAGGAGCGCCTGCAGGCGCGGATGGTCGGCTGCGAGCTGCGCCGCGATCCGCAGATGAAGCGCGCGCTGGAAAACTTCAAAGCGGTCCTCGACCTGAAAGTGAACCAGCAGGCCAGCAGTGCCGCCCAGCTCAAGCAGATCATCGGCATTATTGACCGGGCGGCGATGGAGATCTCTCAGCTCGACTAAGCCTCTTTTTTCACCACCGGCTGCCCCGCGCTGGGGCAGCCCGCACCACGGCGGATCGCCCCGTCTATTGCCGCCAGGCAGAAAATCTCGTCAGCTCAGGAATAAAACGTGCCAATAGTGGCGCAATGAGATTAAATTTTACACAATTCGTCTTTTACTTTGCATTTATCCCGATTTTCACCGCTTCTGCCGAACTGGCGTAATCCCTGCAATACTTAATCCAGTATCGTGTGATACGTCCGCCCCAGGAGCACATTTTGAACAGGTTACCTTCCAGCGCATCGGCTCTGGCCTGCAGCGCACACGCACTGAATCTCATTGAAAAGCGCACGCTTGATCATGAGGAAATGAAAGCACTTAACCAGGAGGTCAGGGAATACTTTAAAGAGCATGTGAATCCGGGGTTTTTAGAGTATCGAAAATCGGTCACAGCCGGCGGGGATTACGGAGCCGTAGAGTGGCAAGCGGGAGGGTTAAATACGCTTGTCGACACCCAGGGACAGGAGTTTATCGACTGCCTTGGTGGGTTTGGCATCTTCAATGTAGGGCACCGTAATCCAGTTGTGGTATCCGCCGTCGAGAATCAACTCGCGAAACAACCGCTTCACAGTCAGGAGCTGCTGGACCCGCTACGCGCGATGCTGGCGAAAACCCTGGCAGCCTTAACGCCCGGGAAACTAAAGTACAGTTTCTTCTGCAACAGCGGTACCGAATCGGTAGAGGCGGCCATCAAGCTGGCGAAAGCCTATCAGTCGCCGCGCGGTAAATTTACCTTCATCGCCACCAGCGGCGCCTTCCACGGTAAATCGTTGGGCGCGCTGTCGGCCACCGCCAAGTCGACCTTCCGCAAGCCGTTTATGCCGCTGCTGCCGGGCTTCCGCCACGTGCCGTTCGGCGATATCAACGCCATGCGCACCATGCTGAGCGAGTGCAAGAAAACCGGCGACGACGTCGCGGCGGTGATCCTCGAGCCGATTCAGGGCGAAGGGGGCGTGATCCTCCCGCCAACGGGGTATTTGCCGGCGGTGCGTAAACTGTGCGACGAGTTTGGCGCGTTGCTGATCCTCGACGAAGTGCAGACCGGCATGGGCCGCACCGGCAAGATGTTCGCCTGCGAGCATGAGAACGTCCAGCCGGACATTCTGTGTCTGGCGAAAGCGCTCGGCGGCGGTGTGATGCCGATCGGCGCGACGGTGGCGACGGAAGAGGTCTTCTCGGTGCTCTTCGATAACCCGTTCCTGCACACCACCACCTTCGGCGGCAACCCGTTGGCCTGTGCGGCGGCGCTGGCGACGATCAACGTGCTGCTGACGCAAAACCTGCCGGCACAGGCGGCGCAGAAAGGCGATATGCTGCTGGACGGTTTCCGCCTGCTGGCGCAGGAGTATCCGGACCTGGTGAATGAAGTGCGCGGGAAAGGCATGCTGATGGCTATCGAGTTTGTTGATAACGAGATTGGCTACGACTTTGCCAGCGAGATGTTCAGACAGCGGGTGCTGGTCGCCGGGACGTTAAACAACGCCAAGACGATCCGCATTGAACCGCCGCTGACGCTCACCCTTGAGCAGTGCGAACAGGTGCTGAAGGCGGCGCGCAAGGCGCTGGCGGCCCTGCGCGTTTCGGTCGAAGAAGCGTAATAAAGTGTCCTTCACCCTCTCCCTCTGAGAGGGTGAAGGATAACCCTCACACCTGCGGTAACAGGCCGATAAAGCTGCGCTTCTGCCGCGGCTGCGACATCATCTCCTCCAGCTTTTCGACGCAGGCTAAATAGTGCGGCGTCTTCTTATGCGCCAGCACCGCCTCATCGTCTTTATAGGCTTCGTAGATAAAAAAGCGGGTTTTCACCTCAGGATCCTGCAGGACATCAAAGCGCAGGTTGCCTGGCTCCTGCAGCGCGCCCTCGTGGTTGGCGCGAAACACCTCGAGAAACTCATCCACCCGCTCGGGTTTAATATTGATCTCCACTAGCGTGACGTTCATTTCAGCTCTCCCTGTTTCTCTTCCTGCCAGAACTGATACGCTTCGCGCGCGTTCAGATTCTCATGCACCACCTTTTTCACCGCCTTAAGCATCGCGCGCGGGGCGCTGGACTGGAAGATGTTGCGCCCCATATCCACCCCGGACGCGCCCTGGTCGATCGCCCGCCAGCACATCTCCAGCGCCTCATGCTCCGGCAGTTTTTTACCGCCGGCGATAACGATCGGCACCGGACAGCTGGCGGTCACTTTTTCAAAGCCTTCCTCAACGAAATAGGTCTTCACAAACTGCGCCCCCATTTCGGCGGCAATCCGGCTGGCCAGCGAGAAGTAGCGCGCATCGCGGGTCATCTCTTTGCCGACGCCGGTAACCGCCAGGACCGGCATACCGTAGCGATTGCCGGCGTCCACCAGTTTGATGATGTTATTGATCGACTGATGTTCGTATTCGCTGCCGATATAGACCTGCGCCGCCACCGCGCATACGTTGAGCCGCAGCGCGTCTTCCATCGCCACCGCCACGCATTCGTTGGAGAGTTCGCTCAAAATCGAATTGCCGCCGGAGGCGCGGAGCACCACCGGCTTATTGGTGGCCGCCGGTACCTGGCTGCGCAGTACGCCGCGGGTGCACATCAGCACGTCGGTGTCGGCAAACAGCGGCGCAATCGACAGGTCGATACGCTCCAGCCCGGTGGTTGGCCCCTGGAAGTAACCGTGATCGAAGGCCAGCATCACCGTGCGGTTGCTGTGCGGATTAAAAATGCGCGCCAGCCGCGACTGCATGCCCCAGTCCAGCGAGCCGCAGCCTTTCAGGGTATACAGCGTATTCTGCTGCGGGCGGTCAATACCGAAGTCCTTCCCCTCTTTGATATCGTCTAAATCTGCCATCTCATCCTCCGTCAGAAGTCGTAGTTGTTGATGTTCTCTTTGCTGAACACCACGCGCTCCGGCAGCAGCACGATACCGTTGCCCTTCGCCTCATACTGGTAGCCCTGCACGCTGTTCGGTTCGACCTTCAGCGAGCCGATATCTTTCACCTCAACGCTGTCGCCCACGTTAAGATCGCCCTTTTTCAGCAATCGATCGGCGACGTTAACCGCAATTTTGCCCTGCTGAACCACATCCCACAGGCCGAACGCTTTCACCGTGCCGCGCTCAACGTACGGACGCATCACGTTCGGCGTACTAAAGCCGACAATCGCCACGCCCTGACGCTTGAGGTTCTCTGCCGCCTGCGCCGCCGCCGGCAGCGCATTGGCATCCGGCGCGATAATGGCGTCGAGATCCGGATAGGCTTTTAAGATCCCCTCGGCGGTTTGTAGCGATTTGGTGGCATCGTTATAGCCAAACTGGGTGGTGACGATTTGCCACTGCGGATGTTCTTTTTCGATTTTGGCTTTGGCTTCCTTCACCCATTGGTTCTGGTCGGTCACCGTCGGGCTGGAGTAGAAAAACGCTACCTTGGCAGTAGGCTTCGTCACCTGCTTTTCCGCCATCTCGACCAGCAGGCCGCCAAGCTGCTGCGGCGTGCCCTGATTGATATAGATGCTGCGGCACTCCGGCTTGGTATCGGAATCCCAGGTCAGGACTTTCACCCCGCGCTGCATCGCCCGCTTCAGCGCCGGACACAGGCCGTCCGGCGAGACGGCGGAAACGATAATCGCGTTGTAGCCCTGGTTGACGAAGTTGTTGATAAGCTGCACCTGGCCGGAGACGCTGGGCTCGGTTGGGCCGTCATAGGTGACATCCACGCCCAGCGCTTTCCCCGCCTCTTTCGCGCCGTTGCCGCCGCTGGTAAAGAAGCCGACGCCGACCAGCTTAGGAATAAAGGCGATGCGGTCCGCCGCCTGCGCGGTAACCACGCTCATCGCCAGCGCCAGCACGATCAGTTTTAATTTCATTTTATGCTCCGATTGTTTTATGCGAGAAAAGACGCCGCCAGGTCGCGCGCACCCATTCACGGTGCAGGCTCAGCGAACGCCCCATCACCACCACAACCAACAGCGCCCCTGACAGCGCGCTCGACACCTGGTTGGGGATGCCGACCATCTGTAAACCCTGTTGCAGATACCCCACCAGCAATGCCGCCAGCGCGGTACCCAGTATCGATCCCGAGCCGCCGTAAATATTGGCCCCGCCGAGCACCGCCGCGGTCAGCGCCGGCATCAGCAGGTCGCGGCCTAAATCCGAACGTGCCGAGCCGAAATAGGAGACCATCACCAGCGCCGCGACCGCCGAGGCGACGCCCACCAGGCCATACAGCACGTACGGGATGCCGTTCACCGACAGCGCGGCATAGCGCGCGGCGCGCGGGTTTTGCCCGAGTAAAAAGAGGTGGCGGCCAAAGCGCCCGCGATGGGTCAGCAGCCAGAAGAAAAAGGTGATAATCGCGAACAGCACCAGCGGCAGCGGCAGTCCGGCGAGGGTTAAATTGGCGAAGGCGGTGAAGCTATCGGGAAAACCGCCAATCCCCTCGTAACCGGTCGCGCCGGCCATCCCGGAAAGCAGCAGCGCGCCGCCGCCGTACAGATACAGCGTACCAAGCGTGATCACCAGCGGGCTGATGCCGGTGTAGTGGATCAGCGCGGCGTTGAATAACCCGCACAGCAGTCCCAAGAGCAACGTCAGCGATACCGCGAGCCACAGCGGCCAGCCCGCCTGGGTCATCACCCCGAGGGCGATGGCGCACAGGCCGATGGTCGAGCCCAGCGAAATATCGATCCCGCCGCTGATGATCACCAGCGTCAGCGGCAGCGCGACGATGCCGATGCAGATAAAGTCGCTGGTGCTAAAGAGCAGCATATTGAGATCCAGCATGCGCGGATTCAGCGCGCCGAACAGCAGGATCTCCACGATCAGCAACGCCAGCAGCGCGCTTTCCCAGTTAAGCTTCAGCTTCATTTAAGCCACCTCTTTGCTTTTGCGTTCGGGAAAGCGGGAAACCTGTTTCCCCCCTTTGTTACCGGGCTGGAAACGGCTGTACTTTAGCGCCCGCTGATGGCGGGCCAGCGCCTGGCGCAGGCGGCCATCGAGCACCAGCACGCCGAGTAGCACCAGACCGGCGATAAAGTCATTCCACCAGGCGGGAAGGCGGAACAGCACCAGTACGGTGTCGATTTGGGTAAGGAAAAAGGCGCCGAGAAACGCGCCGAGCAGCGTACCGGTACCGCCAAGCAGCGAGATCCCGCCCAGTACGCAGGCGGCGATGGCTTTCATCTCCAGGCCGCTGCCGGTCTGATTAGGCACAAAGCCAATCTGCGCGGCGAAGACGATCCCGGCGCAGGCCGCCAGCATACCGTTGAGGGTAAAGGCCAGCATCCGCGTGCGGTTGACCGCCACGCCCAGTTGGCGCGCGGCGGCGAGGTTATCGCCAACGGCGTAAAAATCACGACCAAAGGCGGTGCGCGACAGCAGCCAGCCGCCCGCCAGCAGCAGCGCCAGCACCAGCCAGCCCAGCGGCGACACGCCGATAAACGCAGGCTCCGAGAGCGATTTCAGGCTGTCGGGCAAGCCTTCGATCCATTTCCCGCCGGTCCACAGCAACATCACCCCGCGATACAACCCCAGCGTGCCGAGCGTCGCGACGATCGCCGGAATGCGCAGCCCCACCACCAGCAGGCCGTTAAACGCCCCGGCCAGCGCGCCAATCGCCAGCGCGAAGGCGATGGCCGTCGCCAACCCGTAGCCGTTGTTCAGCGCCACGCCGACGGCGATGGCGCATAGCCCAACGGTGGAGCCTACCGACACGTCAATATTGCGGGTCAGCATCACCAGGGTCGCGCCCAATGCCAGCAGGCAGAGGATTTGCGAGCTGGCGAAAATCATCGCCAGGGTCTGCAGGCTGAAATAGGCCGGATTGAGCGCCACCAGCACAACAAAGAGCGCCACGATGGCAAAGAAGGCGCTCAGTTCGCGATTCTTGAGTAACGTTTTCATGCCTGCCCTCCAAAGGCCAGGGTCATCATGCGATCGACGGTGACCGCCTGCCGCGCCAGCTCGCCGCTGTAGCGGCCCTGATGCATCACCAGCACCCGGTCGGCCAGGCCGATGAACTCATCCAGATCGGAGGAGATCATCAGCACTGCCACATTTTGCGCGGCGACGCTTTTCAGCAGCTGATAGATATCGGCGCGGGCGGAGACATCCACGCCGCGCGTCGGCTCATCGACAATTAGCAGCAGCGGGTTGGCCTCCAGACAGCGCGCCAGCAGCACCTTCTGCTGGTTGCCGCCAGAGAGAGTGCGCACCGGCTGATCGCCATCGGCCAGCTTGATCCCCAGCGCCCGGTGATAGCGCTCAACCACCGCCGCCTCCCGTTTCCCCTGCTGCCACCACGATGGCTGATTGAACATCACCGTGTTCCAGCGCACCGGCGCATCGAGAAACAGCCCCGAGACCTGGCGGTCTTCCGGCAGATAGACCAGCCCGCTGGCCAGCCGGGCGCGGGTGCTGTCATTGCTAATCTCGCGATTCTCCAGCCAGATCCGCCCGGCGCGCGGTGGACGCAGGCCGTATAAGGTTTCGGCAAATTCGGTGCGCCCGGATCCCACCAGCCCGGCGAGGCCGACGATCTCCCCGGCGCGGATCTCCAGATTGAGATCGTTAAAGCCTTCTCCGGTAAGATCCTCCACCCGCAGCACGGGAAAATCCTGCGCCTGGGTGCGGCGGTTGCCCGGCAGCGCCAGCCACAGCTTTTGCGTATCGCTTAGCGACTTTTCCCGGCTGACCGGCGTCATCGCGGCGATCAGGGCGTTATCGTCAAAGTGCGCGGTTTCGCCGCTCAGCACCACCGCGCCGTCGCGCATCACCGAGACGTGGCTCGAAAGCATGCGAATTTCCGGCAGCTTGTGCGAGATAAAAACAATGCCAACGCCGAGATCCTGCAGCGCGCGGATCTGGCGAAACAGGCGTTCGGTCTCGCCCGGCGTGAGCGATGCCGTGGGTTCGTCGAGGATCAGAATTCTGGCGTTGCGCATCAGCCCGCGCAGGATCTCCACCATCTGCTGATCCGCGACTTCCAGAGTGCTGGCAGCGGCATCAAGATTAAGCTGACATTGCAGCTGCTGGAGTTTCTCCGCCAGCCGCTTTTCCCGATCTCGTTCGCGCGGCAGACGAAACAGGATGTTTTCCCGCACCGTCAGGTTGGGGAAAAGCAGCGGCTCCTGTGGCACCAGATAAATGCCTAACCGGTGCGCCTGCGACGGGGTAAGCCGTGCAAAAGACT
>ERZ772892.3631-NODE-3631-length-10935-cov-2.092647_pt1 | contig 10935 bp, 8 predicted proteins | sample MGYA00512126_ERZ772892 | MGnify/ENA primary metagenome ERZ772892 (study PRJEB29015, sample SAMEA2737697) | human gut metagenome | biome: human gut; feature: human-associated habitat; material: faeces | place: China | collected 2012 ... | reverse complement strand
TGCCGGGTCAGGCTGAGCCCCTGGCGGTTCAGCCAGGGCAGCAGCTCATGGGCCATAAAATCGGCAAAGTGCGGATTTGGCGGCAGCTCCTTTGCCCGCCGCGGATGATCGAGGCTATCGATAAACACCACGTTAATCGGTGGCAGGTGATGCCGGGCAATCAGACCGTCCAGCACGTTGGCTAAATGGTATTCGTCCTGATAAATCTGCCCGTCGAACAGAATTAACGTCCAGCGTGCGGGCTGTGCGCCGCGCGGTTTGTAGATCATCACGTCGCGGGCGTTGCCGAGGATGTGGCTGGAAAAACTCTGACGGCTCAACGTCCCGTGCACCAGCGGCTTTGCCGTGGCCTGAACGGAGCAGTAGCGCGCCGGGCTGAGATCGAGCAGCGAGTAACGGTTCCATCGATCCGCCTTCTGCTCCCCAAAGGTGTTCGGGTTAAGCGGATCGGCCTGTGCGCTCACCAGGATGGCACGGCGTTGATCGCGGGCAGAGCCTTCAACGATCGGCACATCGGGGGCGAGCTTATATTGCATCACCGTATCAGCGGGGACCACGTAGCTGCGGAACCAGACGTCGCTGTTGCCCAGGCGGAACAGCGGATCGTGATCCCCCGCCGGAGAGCCGAGAATGAAGACGTTATCCCGCGCGCCGCGCCACAGAAAGGTCACGCGCTTATGGTTCGCATCTACCGGTTCCACCATTGGCGTTCCCTGTCGACGCTGCGCCTGCCAGAACGCCTCGGTACTTCCACCGGCAGAAATGACGTTTGCCAGCGCCTTTAGCGTCGGGCTTACTGGCGCCAGCATCTGCACGCGTGGTAATGGAGAGGTCTCTTTCATCCGCCACTGAAAACGCCACGGCTTACCGGCTTCGCCGTGTAGCACCAGCGAGGTGTTCTGTTTCACCGGCAGGGCAAACAGCAGCGTGTGTTCCCCGTCCGCAGGACCATTTTCGATCAGCGTGCGGATGCGGCGGTTTTGCCCATCCAGCAGGCGCGCATCCGTCACGCCATTCAGCGTGGCGGAAACGTAATTTTCACCCAGTTCAGGCAGGGAGAAGCAGACTTCGCCGCTGGCATCAAACTTTCCCTGAACATCGCCCTGCCGGGACGACTGCTCGCACGTTGCCGCCACGGCGGGCAGCGCGCCGATCCCCAACAGCAACCCACTCCATACCCTCTTCATTACCGCTTGTTCCCCAACGAAATTTGTTAACAACGCTAATGCAAATGGTAATAATTTGCAATATCATCAACGGCGATTTACCGGTGTTTTATGGCGATAGCAACCAAGGACGTTCAATAAAAATGTTTAAAAATAATAAGATAATGTATCTCTGGCTGATGAGTCTGGCGACGACCAGCGTCGCGGCTCAGGCAGAAATGAAGGAAGAAACGATTACGGTGACGCAGGGCGTGAGTGAAGAGCCCACTGCGCCCGTAAAAGGCATTGTGGCGACGAAAACGCTCTCCGCCACCAAGACCAGCGCGGAGATTGTGAAGACGCCGCAGTCGGTATCGGTGGTCACCCGCGATCAGATGAACATGCAGGACGTCACATCCGTTTCGCAGGCGCTGCGCTACTCGGCGGGCGTGTTTACCGAATACCGGGGCTCGTCTAACCGTAACGACGAGGTGTTTGTGCGCGGCTTTAGCTGTAAGTTGTGCGATAAACGTATCATTTGCGCAGGTACGTTTACAGGGTAAGGTCGTGGATGAAAGTAATGAACCAATCCCGGGCGCGAATATCCGCGTGTCGGAATCCTTGAATGGTACAACCACGGATGCCGGCGGAAAATTTGAGCTGAACCTTCCCGATGGTAGACATCGTATTCGTGTGACTTACCTTGGCTATGAACAGGGCGTGTATCAAACGGATCACTCGGAAAAAGATGTCGTTATTAAGCTGAAAGAAAAGTATGTGAATATCGATCAAGTGGTGGTAACCGGTACCGGTTCGCATCGCCGCATGAGTAATTCTCCTATTCCCGTGAAAGTGCTTACGGGAAAAGACTTGAAAGAGGCGAGCGTAACCAATTTCCAAGATGCGATGACCAAGCTGAATCCGAGTATCGTATTTATGGAAAACGGACAGGGGGCTACGATGAATATGAACGGATTGACAGAGAAATACGTGGTTATCTTGGAAAACGGTAAGCGTTTGGCCGGCGATGATACCTATTCCCGTATCGATATGTCTAACGTAAAGCGGGTAGAGATATTGAACGGGGCCGCTTCCGCTTTGTATGGTAGCGATGCGATCGCCGGCGTTATCAATATCATCACGGATGATTCCCGTAATAAGGTGAACGTGACGAGCAATAGCCGTTATGGTAGCAAGAACCAATTCTTGCAGTCGGTCAATGCGGACGTGAATGTAGGGAAGTTCGGTTCATATACTTCTTATCAATATCAACGGGCCGATGGTTGGCAATTAAATCCCTATACGGAGAGTAAAGGCGAGTTGGTTCCTACCAATAAGCAAGCTTCCGAGGGATTTCACCGGAACGTGATCAACCAACGTTTCACGTACGACGCTACGGATCGTTTGTCTTTTTATGTGCGTGGTACTTTCTTCGGACGTTCCAGCGATCGTCCGATGCCAATGGATAAAGTGAATACGACCAACTATGATATGAGAAAAGAGACGTTCACTTATGGGGCGGGCGCTCAATACATGATTAATAAGAACTCTTATTTGAACGCTGATTATCTGTCGGACAATCATAGTACGTATAAGGATTTCTTTGATGGAAAGAAAAGCGGAGAGAGTGATATGACGAAACGGATTCATTACCATAACTTGAATGTCAAGGGAATCTTTCGTTTGGGCAAATATAATAAGCTTTCGGCTGGTGCGGAGTTCATTAAAGAGTTACTGAGTAGCGAGACGGATAACATAGCGGGTAAAAGTATGTACACGACTGCGCTTTATGCTCAAGACGAGATCAATATCAATGAGCATTTCCAAGCGTACGCGGGTTTGCGCTATATTTACCATGAGAATTTTAAGAGTTATGCGACTCCTAACGTGGCTTTGCTGTATAAGGTAGGCGGTTTTAATTTCCGCGGATCGTATGCGGCTGGTTTCCGTACACCTGAATTGAAAGAGTTGTATACGGAATCGGAGAAGAAAGCGTCCGGAGCGACTCGCCTTACGATCGGTAATCCGGATCTGGACCCGGAGAAGAGCGACAATTTTACGTTGAGCGCAGAATATACGATGCGGTATTTCTCTTTGTCCGTGTCCGCTTTTATGAATAACGTACGTAGCATGATTAACTATAAGATGTTGGATACGGCGGAACGGGATGCTTATAACACCGCCCATGGTACGTACTATGATGAGATACAGATGCGTGCGAATATCGATAAAGCGAAGATCAAAGGTATTAACGTGGCCTTCAATAGTTATCTGGGAGCGGGCTTTACCTTGAATGGTGGCTATAGTTTCATGGATGGAAAAAACGTATATGAGGATGAGCCTTTGGATAAGACCGTTAAGCATAGTGGTACGGTAGCGGCTATGTGGTCTCATACTTGGAATAAGTATAAGCTGAACGTGAATTTTAACGGACGTATCCAAGGGGAACGTTATTCTACTTCTTATGGATACGCACCGAAATATTCCTTGTGGAATCTCAATACGAGCCATACGTTTAGAGCCGGCGATTTCTTGTTGGAACCGGGAGTAGGTATCGAGAACCTTTTTGATTATGTAGATGATCGTCCCTTTAATTACAATTACGCTACATTGACCCCGGGCCGTACCTATTACGTCAGCCTTCTGGTCCGTTTCAAGCAGTAAACTGTCACATGTCAACTATTAACTAATATAATAATGTATAGGGGATTTTTACGATCCATGTTTGTTTGTTCACTCCTGCTCGGGCTCGCCTGTTCATTATGGGCGAAACCCGGGCGGGAGTTTTACGCTTCCGATATCCGGGAGAGCATGGAAAAGGGAGATAAGTTAGCGATCTTGATGGTACATTTCGGGAGTGCTTACCCGGAAGCTCGTACCCAAGTACTCGATGTGATGAACAAGCGTGTCAAGGAGGCTTTCCCAGACGTGGAAGTCCGGCAGGCTTATAGCGCCCGTAGCGTAGTGAGTCGGTTGAGGGTGCAAGGTGTTTGGGTTCAGTTGCCGGCGGATGCCTTGGTAGAGTTGCGTGATCAAGGGTTTACCCATGTGATAATCCAACCGACTATCATTATAGAGGGTGTGGAGATGGAAGCGATCCGCAAAGAGGCGGAACAGCGAAAAGGTTTGTTTAAGGATTTGCGTGTAGGTAATCCCTTGTTATATGATGATACCGATTATGAGGCGGTGATGAAAGCGGTTTCCTCACCTTCTGGAGTGACTAAAAATGGGGCTAAGTTATTGGTGGCGCACGGAACTTATCATGCCAGTAACTCGGCTTACGCGAAATTGGGGTATATGTTCCAGACCAAAGGAATGAAAGATTATTATACCGGAACCCGTGAGGGTTTCCCTACGATCGAGGATGTAGGTGAGCAAATGCGCCAAGCCGGTCATAAGCGTGTGCAGTTGATTCCTTTTATGTTCGTACTGATTCGAGGTACGGAAAATACGGTTACGGATTTCTGGCAGAAAGGGCTACGTCAACAGGGTTTCGATGTGGATATTTATTTAAAACCTCTAGGTGAGAATCCGGCGATCCGGTCTTTATTTATCGATCACATCCGTTTCGCCATGAAATATAAACGGGCGACGATTTTTGATCGAAAGAAATTATATACACACTGAACAATTGAAAATTGAGAATTGAAAATTGGTTCAGTAAGTACTCCCTAATTTTCAATTCTCAATTCTCAATTATTTACTGGTAGTCTTCTCCGGTTTCCCAAGCTTCCGCGTCATTATATAATGCTTTTAGGTGATTCACCCAGATCTGACGAATAGCGTCGTAATCGCCTAATCCTATGATCTTACAATTCTCCAAGCTTCCGTTATGGCTTTCTTCCGTGTCGATCTTGAAGCCCATCTTCAAAAGTTTTAGTCTCCAGCAAGCGTCGGCGTTAGGAGCGGCAGCGCTGAAATCATCACCCTCCTCGATACCCCAAAGGTCATTATGCGCATGGTCTCCGGCGATAGACATGAACGGAGCTAAGGAGATCGTGATCTCTTCCGGTTTTAAGTTATGATCCTCGCAGTATTTGGTAAGTTTGGAGTAGACACATTCCTCATTTGGTTCGCCTTCTTCCGGCCAGAACAACATATCTCCGTAATCAACGGTACCTACGAATACATTCTTGTTAGCGGCCAAGGCTTGCATAGCCTCTTCTGTTTCCGTGTATTTCGTATTTGCGTTATAGTTTTTATCCGGGTTACCATGTCCCATTAATAAAAGGATGTTCTTGTTATCAGCCAATTTATCACTGTAGTGGCTGTATAGGACTTTCGCTACGGCTTCCACATCATCCTCGTCGTATACCAAACAAGGGCTTTTTACGACTTGAACACTCGGGAAAGACTCGATCATGAATTTCTTCTTCACGTCCGTATTCATCAAGCTTAGGTATTCCTCACCCGGGATGATGTGTAAGGACTGTACCGCTACCTTCTTGTAACCGGCATTTCCTAGAGCTTGTAACCAAAGGTCCGGTTGGTAACGTGCGATACCGGTCTCTGCCTCTACACGATTCACGCAAGTACGGGAGGTAAATGACAAATAGATGTCCGCATCGGGAAATGCGTTCTGGAAATCGGCCAATGTTGCGTCGTAAGTCTTGATAGACTCTTTGAATGTGCTACCGAATGTACACAACAAGATCGCCGTGTCATGTTTCTTACTTGTCTTTACGACTTCTTCCGCCGGGTTTGCGGTATTGTCGTCGTCTCCATCATCACAGGAGGTAAAAACTGCGCTTGAGGCAAATAGACTCGCCGCAAGCAAAAGGTACTTAAATTTGTTCATCGCATTTAACTTTTAAGATTGTTTATAGTTTATGTTTATTCTGAAATTTCACGATAAAGGAGGCGTACCAAGTCCGTCCGGGAGACGTAGTTCCACGATGGCGTCCGAACGGGGTACGATCCACATAATCGAAGATATTATCGATACCGACATTGATATCTAGGTTCCATTTTTTCTTTTTCAATACGTTATGACGGGTATTCAATCGCCATAGCTGATAACTTTTTCCATCACCGTCTGTGATATAAAAGCGGGTGGATTGGTATCGGCCGAACAAGGTGACATCCAATTTATACTTTTTCCACGCATGGTTCCATGCTAGTTTCCAATTGGTATTATGGAATGAGGTTCCATTGATCGGGGTGTAGAGCATATAATTCGGGTCGGCCGGATCATCCGTATATTGTGCTTTGGTATCCGTATAGCTATAGCCTCCACCAATAGCCAAGGAAGATAGGATTTGATAGGTGAGCGATATATCTCCTCCGAAAGAGCGGGCTTTGGATAAGTTCTTGTGTTGCATGCTGGCCTCGATCTCATCCAATCGGTCTTCGGCGCTTGTCGGGATCTCGGTCAAGGCGATCATGTTCTTGATACGGTTGTAGAACCCTGTTACCGTGATCTGCAGGTTCGACGCGTGATATTCCACGCTCGCCGAATAATAATTGGACTTTTGCGGTTTTAAATCCTTATTACCATAATAATGTTTCCACGGGCCGCCACCGATCTGCGTGATATAATCATCGTGCAACTCCTTTAAGGTAGGAGCCTTAAATCCATTTGAGTATGTGGCTCGGATATTGAAGTCGCCTAGTTTGTACATGGCGGAGACTTTAGGGGTAAACGTAGCCCCGAACTCTTGGTGCACGATGAAGCGCCCACCTACCGTCACATTCAACCGATCCGTCGGGTTCCATTCGTCTTGTACATAAGCGGAAGCCGTAAATACGGAGGCTTTCCCGTTCTCGATACGCCGGGGGGATTTCAAATGATCGTATTGATATTCGAGTCCGGCGCTTAGGATATTGTTTTCCCCGAGGTGGAATACGCTTTTGGCTTGTCCAAGGAAACGTTGTTGAGAGGTTTCCAGAATATGTTCCCCCGGATAACGAGTAATACGTAAACCCGTCTCCGGATCGAAGAAGTTCGTGACATCTTTATGATGGTAATTATAGAAATAGCTATAGTTACCATAAGTTAGGTCTACCGAAAGAAAATTCAGTCCTCCCAATGCGTATTTAGCTCCTCCGGCCACATCGAAGTTCCGGTAGAATTGATCATAGGTATAATACTTGAATGCGCCGTGTGGACGATAATTCCATTTCTGGTAAAAAGAGCCATCGGTCGAAAGGCTCAGCCGGTCGTTCACTTTGTAGGTTAAGTTCTCCCTTAACGTAAAGTTCGTGGATCGGTTTACGGTTCGTGTCACGGTTCCATTCATTACCTCGTGATGGTCCCATTCTTGGGTCGTATTTCGCCAGCCGTCCGTATGGGTCGTACTAAGTGAGGTGGTGGAATTTACTCTCTTATGCCCAAAGCCGATTTGTACGCTTTCCAATATATCTCCATACGATCCGACACGAGTCGTATTCGATAGGCTCACTTTATCCCGGTTCTTTTTCGTGATAATATTGATAACACCGGCGATAGCGTCCGAACCATACAGGGAAGAGGCGGCACCTTTTACGATCTCGATACGTTCGATATTGGCGGGGTTGATAATACTCAAGTCGTTTTGTCCGCCGGTATCTCCGTTGATCCGTTTGCCATTGATAAGGATCAAGATGTAATCGTTGCCTAATCCGTTCATCTGGATGCCACTACCCATGTCGCTCGGATTAAAGGTGATGGAAGCGTTCAGCCCTTCCAGAATATCTTGCATACTGCGTCCTTGGTAACTGTCAAGGGCTTTGCCAGTGATTACCTCTGTTTGCACAGGGGCGTCTTTCAGATAGTGTTCGGTACCCGTACCGGTGACCACGACCTCGTTCAATAGCACGGAAAGTTCCTTCGGATCTTTCAATATGCTTTGGGCGCATACCGATTGTATGCACAAAGCTAAAATAGCAGATGCTAAAAGCCTCATATAGTGTTTTATTGGTTCACGAAATAAAACAGCAAGCTTCTATTGATAATGTCTCAAAAAATAAACTGAATTGTTTTTTGTATGACACGTGCTCTTATCCTGAAAGCTTGATGTTATTGTAAGACTTTAGCAGGTATTCTGGCTCTCCTTTGGTTAGAAACCTTCCCATTCCAACTTAGGAACAGTGGTTTTTGAACTTCTAACCAACTTCATGAGGATTACAGCTGCAGGAACAGCTCCGGATTCACACCGGATTCCCTCTCACCAAACTATGTGATAGCTTGATTACTAAAATCGGAGGCAAAGATATGAATGTTTTCTAATATTTAGAAAATATATATGAAAAAGTTTTTTTGTAAGGTATGATATGTCTGTCCACTTCTATTAAGGAGAAAGAATATTTACATCATAAAGAAGATATCGGTAAATGTAATTGGCTGACAATTCGTAAGTAATACTGTTTGTCGAATCTTACTTCAAGCCTCTCGATTGATAGATCCTTTCTTTGGCCTCATTTATTTTCTGAAACTTCTCGTTGGCGGCCTTGCGGATGTCTTCTCCCAAACTGGCTACTTTGTCCGGATGATGCTTGACGGCCATCCGGCGATAGGCGGCACGGACTTCCTCGTCTGTGGCGGTCGGTTCTATCTCTAACACCTTGTAGGCATCGTCCAAGGAACTTCCTTTTAGGTTCAACATGGATTCGACTTCTCTATCAGACATTCCCATCGCCATCGCTACCTCTTTCAAGGCATTGATCTCAGCTGCGCACACATTCCCGTCACTCTTAGCGATCTCGGCGAGGAACGCGAGCAGTTGCAGCCGCTCCTCATAACTTAGGTTGTATGCGATCTGGGTTCCGCATTCCCGGATGGTATTCTTGAATCCCATGTTGTTCTCTTGATCTATGCGTTTGGCTTGGTCGAAAAGCTTTAGCAATATCTCCTCACCTTGGCTTACGGCGATCTCGCCGAAGTTTCTCTGGAGGAACTGACGGACGTATTCCATCTCGCTATGCATGATCTTCCCGTCGGCACGGATGATATAGGATGCCATAACCAACATGGAGAAAAGGAAACTGTTACGTTCCCCGGCGTATGGGTCTCTTCGTGTATATTCATCATCGTAATTGGTGCCGCCACCGAAAGACTGCCCCGTCATATTTGCCCCTTCCTCGAAGAAAGAGCCTAATATAATGCCGGCTAGAGCGCCTAGCGGTCCGAACGCCATAAATCCCAAGACGCCACCTATCCATTTCCCGATACCCATATTCCTGTTTATCTTATTTGTTGATTACCGATATGCAATATTCGTAAAAAAACGGGAGATATGCAAATGTAAAAGGCGGGTGCGTGAAGCATACCCGCCTTACGGTTATTTGGAGAGTTGGATCTTGAATGTTTTCTCATTTATCCGGATGAGATACGTTCCGAAGGGCAATCCCTCGTAGCCCTGTAAGCCTATTCGCTTTTGGTAGCGTACAATCTTTTCATTGAGTGCGATCACCATCACTGGCTGTAGCTATTATTGTTCAATTTTGATCCCGAAAATTCGCTCTATTTCAAAAATATACTTTTTGGTTGTTGTAAACAATACAGCTTCCATTCCAATCGCCTTTGCACCCAACACATTCACCATTCTGTCATCCGTAAACAAACATTCCGACGGTTTAAGGCTATATTTGTCACAAAGGCGAAGATAAATTTCCTTTTCAGGCTTGATGAAATGTTCCTCACACGATATTACCACACCGTCAAGCAACCGGAATATGTCGAATTTCTCCATGACCCGGTAGATTGTGTCGCTCCAGTTCGTCAACCCATATAGTTTGAATCCGGATTGCTTTAATTTTTTTAGAAGTACACGCATACCTTCAATCTCTCCTGTTATCTCTTCAAGATAATTATCTTTGAAAAACGTGAAGGCATCACTATATTCAGGATACCTTTTTATCGCTCCGTCAATCATTTTCTCAAACGGGATTATTCCACGGTCGCACATGTTTATAAATTCCGGATCTGATAGAATCTTGTGAAAACCGATTAGCGACACTTCATCATCCCCGAAATGTCGTTCAAGCAAGGGTTGCAAATCGTGATTTACAAGGACCTTGCCAAAATCAAAAATGAGGTTTTTAATCATTATCTTCGATATTTTTAATTACACGGAAAGGATTGCCGACAGCTATGGAATTGGCAGGAATATCTTTCACGACAACACTGCCTGCTCCGATGACAGAGTTTTGGCCGACAGTCACACCCGGAAGGATTGTAGAGCCGCCTCCTATCCATACACCATCTTCTATAAGGACAGGTCGGGCAATTGTGTCGCAGATGGACGCTCCGGGACATGTCCTTTCCGGCATCCTTTCCGCAAGGTGGACGGAATGAGTTGCGGTATATATTTTCACATCGGGGGCTATCATCACGTTGTTACCGATAATGATATTGTTATTATCGAGGAACGTGCAGTTCATGTTCACGATCACCTTGTTCCCGAAATAGATGTTTTTCCCATACTCGCATCGGAAGTCTATGTCGATGTAAACATCCTTGCCGATACTTCCGAACATCTGCCGATAGATGCGCTGCTTTGCCTCATTGTCGGCATAATCCGTTTCTCTGAGTTGGTGTAGTAGCCTTTTGTTACGGACAGTCATTTCCGTTATTTCGGGCGATGAGCCGTCGAAAGGCTCCTCATCCATACATTTTTGATATTCAGTTTTCATGTGTTCAATTCATCTCATTGTAGAGTCTTATTCTTTATTTGAGCCAATTATTACGACAAGGTAACGCAAGCAAGAATAGGCAGCTTCAAATTGATATGCCTTCAAGCATACGCAAAGTTACACAAAATCTCTGGAAAAGACGAATAAAAAGGGACAAATGTCTTCGTAATGCCTGTCA
>ERZ772892.3619-NODE-3619-length-10991-cov-3.268288_pt1 | contig 10991 bp, 10 predicted proteins | sample MGYA00512126_ERZ772892 | MGnify/ENA primary metagenome ERZ772892 (study PRJEB29015, sample SAMEA2737697) | human gut metagenome | biome: human gut; feature: human-associated habitat; material: faeces | place: China | collected 2012 ... | reverse complement strand
CAGCTTGACCGGCTGAATGCTCTTTTTATCCTAAGCATGGAGGATTCTCATGCCATTTGACGCATTTTTTCTCACGGCGGTCCGCCGTGAACTGGAGGGCAGTCTAACCGGCTGCCGTATCGATAAGGTCCAGCAGCCGCAGCGCGACACGCTGATCTTGTCCATGCGCGGAGCGGCGGGCGGCGGGCGGCTGCTGTTGACGGCTTCGCCCAATCATCCGCGTATTCACTTAACGAACGAACCCGCCGAAAACCCGGCGCAGCCGCCCATGTTCTGCATGCTCCTGCGCAAGCACCTGACGGGAGGCCGTCTCGTGTCCATGCAGCAGCCGGAGATGGAGCGGCTGCTCGACATGACGTTCGATTGCACCGATGAAATGGGCAGCCCCACGCAGAAGCATCTGATTCTGGAGATCATGGGCCGCAATTCCAACCTGATTTTGACGAGCGAGGACGGGCGCATTCTTGACTGCCTGCGCCGGGTGGACTTTGAGATGAGCGATAAACGGCAGGTTCTGCCGGGCCTTTACTATCATCTGCCGCCCACGCAGGGTAAGTGCGACCCGTTTGCCGTCACGGGGGAGGAGATGATATCGCTCTTGTCCGCGCAGACCACGCCGAAGCGCTTCGACGGCTGGCTGCTGGATACCTTCGGCGGCCTCTCTCCGCTTGTGTGCCGGGAACTAGCGTTCCGGCTGACCGGCGATCTGGACACCGATCTGTCTGAACTGCCGCTGGAGGGGAAAACGGCGCTGGCAGAACGTCTGCTAGAAACGTTCGCACAGCTTCAGACTGTACCGCCGCAGCCGGTGCTTCTGTACAAGGACGAACGCCCGTGGGACTTTACCTGCCTGCCCGTGACGCAGTACGGCGATTTTATCCGACAGGAGACGTATGACTCGTTCTCGCAGCTGCTCGACCGGTTCTATGCCGCGCGTGACCGCGCCGATTCCATGCGCCAGGCATCGCAGGCTATCCGCAAAACCGTCTCCAATCTGCACGCGCGAACGGCAAGGAAGCTGGAAAACCAGCGCAAAGAACTCGCTGCGACCCACGACCGGGAGCGTCTGCGTCGTCTCGGCGATATTCTCACGGCAAATCTCTACGCTGTCAAACGCGGCCAGACAAAACTGCGCGCCGCCGACTTCTATGACCCGGATATGAAGGAGATTGAGATCCCGCTCAACCCGGCCATCTCCCCGCAGCAGAACGCAGCAAAATTCTATAAAGACTATCAAAAAGCCAAAAATGCCGAAAAAATCCTGACGGAGCAGATTGCGAAGGGGGAGCAGGAATTTGCGTATCTTGCAAGCGTGCTCGACGCGCTCACGCGCGCGGAATCCGCACGGGATTTGCAGGAGATCCGGGCTGAACTTGTCTCCGGCGGCTATCTGCGCGAGACGGACCGCAAAAAACGCATGAAGCTGCCTCCGAGTAAGCCCATGCGCTTCACCTCCTCCGACGGCTTCTCGATTCGCGTCGGCCGCAGCAACCGACAGAACGATGAACTGACGACAAAGCTGGCCGCAAAAAGCGATATCTGGCTGCACGTCCAGAAGATTCCCGGCAGCCATGTCATCATTGAAACAAACGGCCAAACGCCGCCCGACCGGACCGTGACGGAGGCGATGCAGCTTGCAGCCTATTATTCGCAGGCTCGAGACGGCCAGAACGTGCCGGTTGACTACACGCCGGTGAAATTCGTCAAAAAACCAGCGGGCGCGAGGCCTGGCATGGTGATCTACACAACGTATCAGACCGCGGTTGTCACGCCGGACGCGGCGCTGTGCGAGCGGCTGAAGGAGAAGGAATGATGGAAGAGCGGCACTATGCGTTTTTTCAGAACCGGGACTGTGAATATTTTCCCTGCCATGACACAAATCACCCGGAGGATTTTAACTGCCTGTTCTGCTACTGCCCGCTGTACGCACTCGGACGTGGCTGCGGCGGCAGTTTCCGCTATACGGAGAACGGAATCAAGGACTGTTCCGGCTGCCTGTTCCCGCACCGGAAAGAAAATTACGACCGCGTGACCGCCCGCTTCATGGAAATTGTTAAAAAGATGCAGGAAAGCGAGTGAAGCGCAACCGGTTCGGATTCTACTGCTATTGGTTACATCCTGCTAACTTTTCTCACGAAAAACCGGCACTCTACTGCCCGTAGAGTGCCGGACTTCGTTTTGTAGACTAACGGGAGCAAACCAGGAGAGCGTTTTAAGGCAGGAATCGGGAGACTTTTCCCTTCCATGCGGCTACACTGGAGTCACAAACAAGCAGGAGGGATCCCCCATGAAAAACTTGAAGATTTTCGGCGACTCCATTATCAAGGGCGTCACCTATAACGGCCAGAGTTATCATCTGTGTCAGGAACATGACTTCGACACGCTGCGCGCGCAAGGCGTTACCGTAGAAAACAACGCAAAGATGGGCGCGACCATCGATGCGGGACTGAAGCAGCTTGACCGGAAACTCGGTGCCTGTGACAGCGATACGACGGTTCTGTTCTGCTTTGGCGGCAACGACTGCGATTATGACTGGAAAGCCATCTCGGAAGATCCGGACGGCGAGCATTTGCCGCACACGCCGTCAGAGCAGTTCATCGACCGCTACTGTACGGCCATCCGTAAGGCGCAGAGCGCGGGGGCCCGCGTGGCAATGACGAGCCTGCCGCCGCTGGAGCAGGAGCGGTATTTTACCTTTATCACTCGAGGCCTGAGCGCGGAGAACATCCTGCACTGGCTGGGCGACACCGATCATCTATATCGCTGGCAGGAATATTATAATTCCATGGTTGCGCAGCTGAGTCGTGCGTTTGGCTGCAGGCTCGTCGATCTGCGCGCGGAGTTCCTCAAAAGCCGCATTTTTCCGACGCTCATCGGCGCAGACGGCATCCATCCCACGCAGGCCGGACACGACCTCATCCATCACACGGTTCAGTCCGCACTGGCCTATTGACCATCCATATCACCAAAGCAGCTGCGTCTGCCTCGCTGAAAACCCCGACCCGCGTCAAAAGTGCGGGCCGGGGTTTTGCGTTCAGATGGGCGGGCTGCTTATTCCAGCGCTTCGTACAGGGGGCGCAGTTCTTCGAGTTTGGTGAGGCTGCATGCGGCGTTCCATGCCATGAAGCCGCCGGTAAGCCCCTCTTCCCGCAGCGCGCGGATCTCGTCGCCGATCTCCTGCACGCCGTATTCGTTATAGGGCGGCTGGATGGCGTTATACGCCTGAATCCAGGTGCGGTCAACTGCAGGCGTGGGCGTTTCAGCCTGCCGCTTGGCGGCGGACTCTGCCCAGTCGAGCAGCGTCTCATATGGATGCTCCCACGGGCGGTAGGCCCTGTTGCGGGCAAAATGGTCAGGATAAGGCATGCCGGAAATCACGTCAACAACATTGCTGATCGCGGGCCAATACTGGCCGTAGGCCGTGACATAGTTGCCGCTCGTCTCACCAAAGACATCCGCGCCGACGTAGACACCGTATTCGTGCAGAATATCCGTGGCATACATCAAAAAGCGCTGGATGGCCTGCGCCTTTGTCTCGCCGTACTCGTTGCGGAAGTCGATATCGCCCGAGGCTTCGTATTGGTCCGTATTGTCCGGGAAGCGGACATAGTCGAACTGGATCTCGTTAAAGCCCATGGTCTGCACTGCGTCGATAGCCAGCGCGACCTTATACTCCCAGACATAGCGGCAGAAGGCACTCGGCCAGTAGCTGGCTGCGACATACAGCGGCTCGCCGGAGCCGTCGGCAATGGCGTACTCGGGATGATCCTGGCAGAAGAAGGAGTCGTTGAAGGTTGTCAGACGGCCGATCACATAGAATCCTGCGTCCTTGATTTTCTGAATGACTGCCTGATAATCTGCGACGGAGTTTTGGGCGTACTGATACGCCGTGGGGGAATATTCCTCGTACACAGGCGAATCGTAGCCGATGGACGTGCCATCCATGATGTTGACGACGAAGGCGTTGATCTTCGTCGATTTTGCGTATTCGATGTACTTGTCGATATCTTTTAAAATTGCCGGGTCGCAGGTAAGATAAATTGCGTAGCACGGGTTCGGCATTTTGTTGTCTTCAAAGCTTGCCTTCGTGCGTGGGAAATAATCAAGGCTTTCCGCGTCGCCGCCGCCCCACTTATCACCGCGTCCGGCGTGGATGGCGTAGACGCCGAAACGGTCATAGACGTCGTTGGCCTCCTCCTGCACCGTCGAGACATACTGGCCGCTGATGTAGCCCGTCTGACCCTGATAGGCTACCTGATATAAATCAACGATGCCGTCCGTCGTACCCTCGTAACTCAGGACCTGCAGTTCTGCTCCTTTTTCAACCAACGTGCCGAGTTCGAGCGTGTCTTTGTCTACGCGGAGGTTCTGCGGCGTGCGGACATAGACAGCCTTCTCGGCAACCACAGCAGCGGGATCCTGTGTCAGATTTTCCTCGGAGACATAGCCGCAGTCCAGCGTGGAGAAATAGGTCAGATAATACCGGATGCCGTCGCGTTCGACGGATTTGTCGGTCGAATAGGTGATCTGCATGCCGCGTGCGACTGTCCCGGCCTCGGAGAGTTCTTCGGTGTAATACGGCACCTGCGTCGTAATGGCGCAGATAAAGCCCGACTCATAGCGCGGCGTCTGCTCCTGCACCGTCTCCTGCTCGGCAGGTTCTTTTGGCGATGCACCGGCGATCACGCAGACGAACAGGATCAGCGCGATCAGAATCAGGATCGTGATCATCACGCCCCAGGTATGCTCGCGCAAAAAACGCTTCGTTTGCGCCAGCCGCTTTGCACGCAGCTTCCGCTTCGCTGCAGTGGGCATTCGCTTTGTTCTGCGTAGTTTCATATACACTCCCAAGCGCCCGCGGAAGCGGGCGCCGTCAATCAAGATAAAGTAATTATACTACATTTTGCTCTGGATTTCTACCTTTTTTGGAAGATCATCCCTGATTCGACCTGAATTTTCCCGCTTTTTTCGCGTTTTTCCTCCACTTTGCGAAAAATCTCTTTTTTCTTCGGTACAGGTGTGATACGATACAGTATATTTTCGGAAGTGAGGTCATCTCCATGCTTGGGGTACTTGTCAACGCACTTGCCATTCTCACCGGAAGCTTTGTCGGGCTTCTGGCCAAGAAAGGAATCCCGGAAAAGATTACGAACGCGATCATGACGGCCATTACGCTGTGCGTGATCTACATCGGCGTCAGCGGCATGCTGAAGGGCGAAAACACGCTGGTTCTGATTGTCTCGATGGTGCTCGGCACCGCCGTGGGGACGCTTTTGGATCTCGACGGCCGCATCGAGCGTCTTGGCGGCCGTCTTGAGCGCCGGTTCCAGCGCGGCGGGCAGCGCGCGCCCATCGCAGAGGGCTTCGTGACAGCCTCTTTGCTGTTCTGCGTGGGTGCCATGGCGATTCTTGGAAGCTTCAATGCAGGATTGAAGCAGGACTATGAACTGCTGTTTACAAAATCTCTGCTGGATGGCATTTCGGCGTGCATGCTCTCCGTCTCGCTGGGGCTGGGCGTGGCGTTTTCCGCGATCCCCCTGTTCGTGTATCAGGGGCTGCTGGCCCTTCTGGCGCATGTGATCGCGCCGCTGCTGTCCGACGCGGCCATCGCGGAGATCACCTGCTGCGGCTCTGTGATGATTCTTGCCATCGGACTCAATATGCTGCACCTTACGAAGATCAAGACTGCCGATCTGCTGCCCGCCGTTCTGTTCGCACCGGTTCTGACATGGGCATTTTCCTATCTTCCGCTGTGAGCGGACACTGCGCATCCGGCTGCTGCCGGACGCTTTTTTGCAAACGCTATGGAAAACGTGTCTGTTTTATAGTAAAATAAACACAGATTTGCATCCCGCCGCATAGAATAGCGCGGAGGGATGCGGAATGATCTGGATGATTGTCTGCGCGGTGCTGGCGTCTGCCGGACTGCTTTTGATCGTATGGGCACTTCTGGGCTGGTGCGTTCTGCCGCCGAGGCGCGAGGCCGTCACCATCTACCGTTTGTCCGCGTCCGAGCCGCAGCTGGAGCGACAAGTGCGGGCGTTCGTCTGGTCGCGCGAAAGCGGACTTGCGGGTGGGCGTCTGATTCTGGCTGGCGGAGAAGAGCCGCCGGAGACTGCGGCGCTGGCAAAGCGTCTGGCCGCGCAGTATGCCTGCGTGGAATACCGCCCCTGCGCGGCATGTCGGGAGTAATAACATGGAACAGGAATCGCAAATGATACAGGGAACCGTTCTGGCGGTCATTTATCAGAACCCCGAAAACGGCTACTGCGTGCTGAAGGTTCGTACCGAACAGGGAGAAGCTGTCACCGTCGTCGGTACGATTCCCATGAGCGTTGTGGGAGAACGGCTGGCCATCGTCGGCAGATGGACGCGCCACCAATCCTTCGGGCAGCAGTTTGAGGCGGAATTCTTAGAACGCCTCATGCCGGAGACAACAAGCGAAATTCTGGCGTTTCTGTCCTCCCGCGCCGTCAAGGGCATCGGGCCGAAAATGGCAGAGAAAATTGTTGCCCGTTTCGGCGATCAGAGTCTGAACATGCTGGAACAGGATCCCATGCAGCTGACGAAAATCCCAGGCATCAGCGAAAAAAAGGCACAGGAAATGTCCGAAAGCTTCCAGAAGCAGTCCGGTATTCGGCGTCTGATCGAATTTCTGACCATTTACCATCTGCCCGCCCAACTTGCCGTACGGCTCTACCGCGCCTACGGCGAACTTGCGCAGGAAGCGCTGCGCGACGACCCGTATCTGCTGACAGACGAGTATTACCGCGCGGATTTCTCGCAGGTCGATGCCTTTGCCATCGCACTTGGCGTCAGCGCCGACGATGAGCGACGTGTAGAGGCGGGCATTTTATTTGAATTATCCTACAATCTCGGCGCAGGCCATACGTTTATCCCGCAGGACAAGCTTCGTGCGGCAACCTGCGCGCTGCTTGAACTGGACGGCGAGACGATTGACGCCGGGATGCTCCGGCTTCAGGAGCAGGGACGGATGGAACTGAGCCCGATTGTGGGCTTAACAGCCTGCTATCTGCCGGAACTCTACGAGGCGGAAACGTATGTCTGCCGGAAAATCCTGTCCATGGCGGACGGCGAATACCCCGAGCCCGGCCGGATTGACGATTTGGTTGCGGAGATTGAGGACAAGCAGGGCATTGATTACGCGCCGGAGCAGCGCAGCGCCATCCGCGCGGCGGCCTCCCGGCAGCTTCTGATCGTGACCGGCGGCCCCGGCACGGGCAAAACGACGGTCATGTCCGGCATTCTGCGGCTGTTTGACGCGCTGCGGCTCAAGACGCAGCTGGCTGCGCCGACTGGCCGCGCCGCGAAGCGGCTGGCTGAGGTGACGGGCCGCGAGGCCTCGACCATCCACCGGCTTCTGGAGGCACAGTTTGACGAAGCGACGGGCCGCATGGCTTTTTTTCACGACGAAGACGCACCGCTTGCCTGTGACGCGATGATTGTGGATGAAACATCGATGGTGGATCTGCAGCTTATGGCGTCGCTTTTGAAGGCACTCAAGCCCGGCTGCCGCCTGCTTCTGGTCGGCGACCCGGATCAGCTGCCGCCCGTCGGTGCAGGAAACGTATTTTCCGACCTCATCCGCAGCGGCGTGGTGCAGACTGTCCGCCTGACCGAAATCTTCCGGCAGGCACAAAGAAGCCTCATCGTCATGAATGCCCACGCAGTCAATCAGGGGGAACTGCCTGTGCTCACGGCCACCGACCGGGACTTTTTCTTCCTGCGCCGCCGCGACCCGGCCGCAGCCGTGAAAACTATACAGGAACTCTGCCAGACGCGGCTGCCGAAAAACATGGGTATCCAGCCGTCCGACATTCAGGTGCTCAGTCCCAGCCGCAAGCATGAGACGGGCACTAAGGCACTGAATCTTGCGCTTCAGGCCGTGCTGAATCCGCCTGCGGAGGGCAAAAAAGAAAAAAAACATGGAGATTTTTCCTTCCGAACCGGCGATCGGGTAATGCAAATCCGGAATAACTATGATATAATGTGGAAACGGGCCGACGGACTTGGTGCCGGAACCGGCATTTTCAACGGCGATATCGGAACTGTCCTGGACATCGATTTCCAGGAGGAAACGATGTCCGTCCAGTTTGATGACCGGACGGCGGAATACGCCTTTGATATGCTCTCTGAGTTGGAACCGGCCTATGCCATGACCGTCCATAAAAGTCAGGGCAGCGAATACCGTGCGGTTATTCTGTCGCTCTGCGGCGGGCCGCAGCCGCTCTTGACGCGCAGTGTTTTATATACCGCCATTACCCGCGCGCGCGAACTGCTCATCATCGTCGGCAATGAGGAAACTGTCGCCGCCATGACCCGCAATGACCGCCGCCAGCGGCGCTATTCCGGCCTTAAGCTTCGTCTGGAGGGCAAGGTATGAGCATCGTTTCGTGGCTGCTTGATCTGCTCTATCCGCCCAAATGTGTGGTCTGCCGCAGACTTCTGACGGGCAAAGGCCCGGTGTGCCCTCGCTGCATGGACGCACTCCCTGAGTTTGACGGTGCAGCGCCCGCCGTGCGCTTTACAAGCGGCGGCGCGGTCAGTTTTTTCTACGAGGGCCAGCTGCGTGAGTCGTTCCTGCGCTTCAAATTCGGCGGTTCGGCGTTTTACGCGCAGACCTACGGCGCGTGGATGGCTCACACAATCCGGGACAAGCTTGCGGGGAAATACGACGTGCTCACATGGGCGCCGGTCAGCCGGGCGAGAAAGCGCAAACGCGGCTATGACCAGTCGGCGCTTCTGTGCCGCGAGATTGGAATACATCTCAGACTCGAATCCATGCAGACGCTCCGGAAAATCAAGGATTCGCCCGCACAGTCCACGCTCACGGATGCAGCCCAGAGGCGGGCGAATGTCTCCGGAGTGTACCGGGCCGAACGGCCGGAGTGCTTTGCCGGAAAACGTGTTCTGATCATCGACGATATTGTAACGACTGGCGCAACGCTGGCAGAATGCAGCCGCACGCTGCTGCAGGCGGGCGCGTCGGACGTCGTTTACGCGGCATTTGCCGCGCCGAGAAAACAAGACTGAAGGATACAACGCTATGAAACTGATTCGTGATATCGGCATCGACCTTGGCACGGCGAACGTGCTCTGCTATGTAGAGGGGCGCGGAATTGTCCTGCGCGAACCGTCGGTCGTGGCCGTAGACAAGAACACCGGTAAGGTTTTGCAGGTCGGCGCAGCGGCACGCAATATGCTTGGCCGCACCCCCGGCAACATTGTCGCCGTGCGCCCGCTGCGCGACGGCGTCATTACCGACTATGAAATGACAGAGAAAATGCTTGAGCAGTTTCTCAAAAAGATCAACAAATTCACGCTCGTGAAGCCCCGTGTGATCGTTTCCGTTCCGTCCGGCATCACCGAGGTCGAGGAACGTGCGGTCATTCAGGCCGCTATGGAGGCCGGTGCGCGCCGCGTGTACCTGATCGAAGAGCCGCTCGCCGCCGCGCTTGGCGCGAAGCTGGCGATTTCCGGACCGGAGGGACACATGGTCGTCGATATCGGCGGCGGCACGACAGACATCGCCGTTTTGAGTCTGAACGGAATCGCAACGTCCTCCTCCATCAAGGTCGCGGGCGACACGTTCGACGAGGCAGTTGCGGCCTATATGCGCAAGCGCTACGGCATGCTCATCGGCCTGAATACAGCCGAAGAGGTCAAAATTACCATCGGCTGCGTGTACCCGCGCCCACAGGAACTTTCCATGCTTGTCAAGGGCCGCGACGCGAAAACGGGTCTTCCAAACGAGGTAACAATTTCGTCATCTGAGATGCTCGAGGCGTTCAAGCGCCCGGCGCGGCAGATCGTCGATGAGGTTCTGGATGTTCTGGAGCACTCATCACCGGAATTGGTGGCGGACATTGCGCAGAACGGCATCGTGCTCACCGGCGGCGGGAGTCTGCTCTACGGCTTTGACAAGCTGATCTCCGAACGCACGGAGATCGCCTGTTCCATCGCGGACGACGCAGATTCCTGCGTGGCAAACGGCTGCGGGCGGAGCCTGCAGTGGATCAGTTCCATGCAGGAGGGCACCATCAACCTGGCCCGCCGCAAGCTGATGAAGGAGCAATAATCGAACGCTCTGTTTCAATATACGAAAAAGCCCGGCACGCCGGGCTTTTTCCGATAGGAGAATGGGGTATGAAAAAGACGCTGGACGCCAATAAGCTGAAACTGATTGCGATCATTGCCATGACGCTTGACCATATCGCATGGCTGCTCTTCCCTGGCTATTCGGACGGAGCACTGCCGGTCGTGATGCACATCATCGGCCGCCTGACCTGCCCCATCATGTGCTATTTTATCGCTGAGGGCTATTATCACACGCGGAATATCCGGAAATACACCTTCCGTCTGTTCCTGTTCGCCGTGATCTCACACTTTGCGTATATTTTTGCATCCAACGATTTTGTGGATGCACGTTCGTTCATCCCGTTCTATTTCGGGAGCATTCTGAACCAGACGAGCGTCATGTGGCCGCTTGCGTGGGGGCTTGTGATGCTGCGCGTGGCGAACAGCGAGCGCTTCACACAGCTGCAGAAGACGCTTCTGGTGATTCTTATCTGTCTGGTCAGCTTTCCGAGCGACTGGAGCTGCATTGCAAGCCTGTGTGTGCTGGCGTTCGGCACGAACCGGGGCGATCTGAAGGCGCAGGGCCGGTGGATGCTGTTTTTTGTGGCGATTTATGCAGTCGTGTATTTCTTCGCGCTCGACAAGCTCTACGGCATTTTGCAGCTGGCCGTCGCACTGTCTCTGCCGCTGCTTGCACGCTATAACGGCCAGCGCGGGAAAAACGCCCGCGTCAACAAGTTCCTCAAGTGGTTCTTCTATCTCTATTATCCCCTGCACCTGACCATCCTTGGCGCGGTCCGGTATTTTGGGTAACACAAAACAGAAACCGGCTGTACCCGCGCATGTGGTTGTAGGGGCCGATGCCCACATCGGCCCGGCAGAATGTATCGTTT
>ERZ772892.3615-NODE-3615-length-11000-cov-2.882869_pt1 | contig 11000 bp, 4 predicted proteins | sample MGYA00512126_ERZ772892 | MGnify/ENA primary metagenome ERZ772892 (study PRJEB29015, sample SAMEA2737697) | human gut metagenome | biome: human gut; feature: human-associated habitat; material: faeces | place: China | collected 2012 ... | reverse complement strand
GCTTGCAGATGGAGCAAAGACACTTGCAGATGGAGCCGACCAGCTTGCATCCGGTACACAGACACTTCATGCAGGAACACAGAAACTGGTTTCCAATAACAGTAAGCTTAACAGTGGTGCTGACCAGCTTGCAGACGGAGCCGGACAGATTCAGGATGGTTCCTCCAAGCTTTATGACGGTTCCAAAGAACTGGGCGATGGTATCACAAAACTGGAAGATGGTTCTGATACACTTGCAACCAGTCTGAATGACGGTGCAAAAGAAGTAAAAGAAACAAATGCATCTGATGATACGATCAGCATGTTTGCAACACCGATCACAGATGAAGAAACAAAGATCACAACAGTAGAAAACAACGGTCACGCGATGGCACCTTATATGATGTCTGTAGGTCTCTGGGTAGGATGCCTGGCATTCTGCCTGATGTATCCGCTTACAGAGTATAAAGGAAAACTGAAATCCGGATTTGCATGGTGGGCAAGTAAAGCTTCTGTACTTTATCCGGTAGCAATCCTTCAGGGCGTACTTCTGATTCTTCTGCTTCATGTATTTGATGGATTTACTCCGGTAGAAATGACGAAGACAATCCTGTTTGCAGCACTGACTGGTGCATGCTTTACATCTATTATGTACTTCTTCAACATTACATTTGGTAAGGTAGGAAGTTTCCTGATGCTGATCTTCATGGTTGTTCAGCTTGCAGGATCTGCCGGAACTTATCCGGTTGAGATCTCACCGTCCTTTGTGGCGAAGATTCACTATTATCTGCCGTTTACTTATACAGTAAATGCATTCCGCAGCACGATATGCGGAGGAGAGAGCATCCGTCAGGCTGTGATCGTTCTGATCGGACTGACGATCATTTTCTCAATATTAACAATCCTTCAGTTCAACCATATGGCAAGAAGAAAGAAACAGGGCAAACTGGTTCTTCTCGACTGGCTGGAAGAAAAAGGGGTTGCATAAAGGCAGTCTTATATGCATAATAGAAGAGTGTTCTGATTATATAGAGTCACATCTGTAAAAGCGGATGTGGCTCTTTTTGGATAATGTTGCTTTTGGCGGAAGATGAAGTTTCCAGAATTAACAATTTCATCACATTTTTCCCACAAAGTAAACACAAATCATCCTTATACTCTTAAGCATAAAAGGAAAACAGAAACAGAGATAGCTATTCACGGGAAATGATTTATGAAGTGAACAGTAATGATCCTAAGGAGGGGATTTTGATGAGCGATAAAAATAACAACGTAATGATGAACAATGATATGAATAACAATATGAATAATGACAACGATCCAAAAGAAAGAATGAGAAAAAAAGTGAAAAAGGCAGCAGGCATTGCTCTTTGTGCAGTACTTGCCGGTGGTCTTGCAGCAGGTTCCTTTGAAGGAATCAATACACTGACCGGATGGAACAGTAGCACAGTAGAAGCTGCATCCAATAAAGAAAATACAACATTTCTTCAGACAAAATCAAAGAAGAAGAGTTCCGATAAGAAATCAGATGACAAAGAGAAAAGCAAAGATGACTCTGAATCAAAGACAAAAGGAAGTCTGGATGTCTCTGATATCGCAGCAGAAGGAATGAAATCTGTTGTATCTATTACAACAAAATCTGTTCAGGATGTACAGAACTATCTTGGATATTATGGATTTGGCGGAAGCCAGGGATATACAACACAGCAGGAAGTTGAAGGAAGCGGTTCCGGTATCATTGTCGGAAAGAATGATGACAATCTTCTGATCGCTACCAACTATCATGTAGTAAGTGGCGCAGATACCGTATCTGTTACCTGCATTGATGGGGAAACCTATGCAGCAACCGTTAATGGCTATGATGAAGATAAAGACCTTGCAGTTGTTTCCGTACCGCTCTCTGATATTTCTGATGACACGATGGATCAGATCGAGGTAGCTACGATTGGAAGTTCTGATGATCTGAAAGTCGGTGAACAGGTTGTTGCAATTGGTAATGCACTTGGTTACGGACAGTCCGTAACAACCGGTATTGTCAGTGCAAAGAACCGTAAAATGAACGATCAGGGCATTGAGCAGGATGAAGATTCTGATGCAACAAATCTGATTCAGACAGATGCAGCAATTAACCCTGGTAACAGTGGCGGTGCTCTTCTGAATATGGATGGAGAAGTGGTTGGTATCAACTCTGCAAAACTTGCTTCCACAGAAGTTGAAGGTATGGGTTATGCGATTGCAATTTCAGATGTAACAGATACTCTGGAGCAGCTGATGAATGAAACACCTAGAGATAAAGTAGATAACCATGGTGTACTTGGTATCACAGGTATGTCTGTAAGTGATGAAGCTTCCCAGTATTATGGAGTTCCGGAAGGTGTTCTTGTATCCGAAGTAACAGATGGCGGAGCAGCAGACAAAGCCGGAATCAAAGAGAAATCTATCATCACAGAATTTGATGGTAAGAGAGTTCGCAGTATTGATGAACTGGTAAGCCGCCTTGAGTATTATGAGCCAGGTGAAGAAGTTGAAGTAACTCTTGAAGTTGCGGATGGCGGGGAATATAAAGAAAAAACTGTAACCGTAACACTTGGTGAAAATAAAGATACAGATTCCGACAAAGATTCAAAGGATGACTCAAAGGACGAATCGGATTCACAGGACAGCCAGGATCAGGGCGATGATGAAGACCAGAGTACAGACAGTCTTCTTGAGGATTTTGAGAATCAGGAACCAGACGGAGCTACATATGAACAGTTCTTTGGATTTCTCAATTAATCAGTTGATTGCGGGATTTCAGATCTCCGTAAAATAAATTTTATAAGCAGAAAAGACCGGTACCGGGAAATGGTATCGGTCTTTTTCTGTCCGCAGGTGTGTGCTGTTTTGTTGAAAGAAACGAATCTGTCTGTTATACTAGACAACAGAGAAAAAATGAGTTGAATTGTATTGCAAATAAAAAGAAGGAACTACTGTATGAACTATATTGTTTTTGACCTTGAGTGGAATCAGAGTCCCGGCGGCAAAAAATATTCCAACAGTCGTCTGCCTTTTGAGATCATTGAGATCGGTGCGGTCAAGATGAATGAGCAGAGAGAAGTGGTGGATGTTTTTCAGAGACTTGTGAAACCTCAGGTATATAACTGGATTCATGACAGCATACACGAAGTGATCCATGTGGATTATAAGGATCTTGCAGATGGTGTGTCTTTTCAGCAGGCAGCAGATGAGTTTCTGGACTGGTGCGGAGAGGAATGGATATTTTGTACGTGGGGCAATCAGGATGTGATGGAACTGCAGCGTAATATGAAATATTATGGGCTGCTTAAGAAAATAAAAGGTCCGGTCACGTATTATGATGCACAGAAAATATATGGTATCTGTTATAAGGAAGATCCATGCAGGCGGAGTCTGGAATATGCGATCGACAAAATGCGGCTTCCGAAAGCACAGGAGTTTCATCGTGCACTGACGGATGCGAAGTATACGGGTGAGATATTTAAACGTCTGGATATGCAGGTGGTGCTTGCAAATCCATCCATTGATGTGTATCAAAATCCAAAGACAAGAAAAGAAGAAATTTATTTATCTTATCCGAATTATGACGAGTATGTATCACGCGAATTTGCTGAGAAGGAGAAAGTCATAAAGGATCGGGAAGTGGCAAGCACAAAATGTCCGGTCTGCCATTTGCCGGCGAAGCGTAAGATCCGCTGGTTTATGAATAATTCAAGGGCATATGAAAGTGTATCTTTTTGTCAGAAACATGGCTATATCAAAGGAAAAGTGCGAATCCGCCATACAGATGAAGATGCATTTTATGCGATCAAGACATTAAAGAGAATTGATGAAGAAAAAGCGGAAGAAATCCGTGAAAAACGGGATTCCCTCCGCAAGAAAAGACAGACTAAACGGCAGTCAGAGAAGTTCGTCTGAGAGGAGCCGTGTCTGGTAATATCTGGCAGTTCCAACCTCATGGCCGTTATAACTGTATGTGATGGTCAGAAGGGGAAGACCTGCCAGATTTTTTGTCATGGAATACGATTTTGAAAGCCGGTTTACGTCGGTACCTTTTGGCAGTGAGACGTAGCCGTTCCGCCGCATACGGAACAAAGTAAAGTTTTTGTAATCTTTGAGGATATATTTTTCCGCAGGCAGACAGGATCGGGAAATTTCTTTTCTCAGGTCGGTTAGTTTTGATCTGGAAAAATTGTTGAATCCGTAATCCAGTAATGCTTTTGTGTCGGAATAGGCACCATTTACAGATTGCATGACAACAGCTACGAGGTAAGTGTTGTCATTTTTTGCATAGGTGACAAGGGTATTACCGGCTGCTTCCGTGTAGCCTGTTTTGCCGCCGAGGACCCCATCATACGCATAAGTCTGTCCGCTCATCATTTTGTGATGATTCAGGAGATAACGTGTTTCTGCGAATTTGTTTGTCGGTGGGATTTCGTAGTATCCGGTTGTTACAAATTTGCGGAAGGTGAAGTTGAACCATGCGGCACGGGCAATCTTTGCCATGTCGGCAGCAGTGGTGTAATGTGTTTCGTCCGGCAGACCGTTCGGATTGTTGAAATGTGTGTTGGTGCAGCCGAGCTGACGGGCTTTCAGATTCATCTGTTCGACAAATTTTTTGGTGGAGCCGGAAGTGAGTTCTGCGATTGCCAGTGTCATTTCATTGGCGGACTGGAGCATGACCGCCATCAGTGCCTGCTCAATTGTAAATTCTTCGCCGGTATCTGCGTAGATACTGGAGCTGTTGGATTCGGTAATGCTGCGGGCAGCGGATTCAGTCATGGTAAATTTTGCAGACGGATCCAGATTTTCACAGCCGAGGAGACCGGTCATGATCTTTGTGATGCTTGCCGGATACTGTGCCTTATCAGCGTTTTTGGAGTAAAGGACGGTACCGGAGAGCATGTCGACAAGGATTGCAGATTCTCCTTCGATCTGAGGCGCTTTTACCCAGCCTTCGATGGAATCTGTATCGGCGGGTTGAGTGTAATAGGCGGTGTGCGGGTTGGGCGTCGGTGTGGCTGTGACCAGAGGCGCGCCGTAGCTGTCTGTGGCGAAGACCGGGACTGCCTGCACGATAAATACGGTAGAACAGAGAGTAGCGGTCAGAAGACGCCGGAGTGTTTTCTTTATATTCATATGTGTACCTTTCTGATTTTAAAATGTTGGAGCAGAGGAAGAGATAGTGTTGAGGGAGCTATCTTTACATGCCATGAAATATCTGGATTCTGTATCAGGTTCGAGAATTCAGAAGTACCAGAGGTACATGCCTTTGCTAAGAGCGTATGAAAAAAAGTCAAACTCGCTGACGCTCAGATAATGCCTTTTTTTCATACAACGCAAAGATTTGTACCTTAGGTACTTCTACAAATTCTCTCAAGCGATACAGAACCGGATATTTCAGACATGTTTGATATCCGGATCAAGCACAGCTGCTTTCCTCTGCATCATATTGTTAATATAAAGTTCTGGCTAGCGGGGCGGGGAAGCTGTCGGTATGTTTGTAGTGTTCGCCGCCCCGCGGTCCGGGAAAAGGAGAAGAACTGGGATTTTTTATAGAGCACATCGAATCAGAAGCGCTCTGCAGGAGCCTTGTAAGTTCTTAGGCATATTCTGACTGTGTTACGAATAAAAAGCACACTGTTTGAGCGAAGCGAGTTTGGGCTTTTTATGAGTGTTTTTAACAGGAAGAATAGGTCTTAGTACTTACAGGCGACGAAGCCTGCATCCGAGTTGATGTGCTCTGATAAAGAATGCAGTTTTCTCAAAGTATTTCCTATAGTATATCATTCTTTCCAATTATACTGTAATCGTTTTTCTCATACAAGGGTCAAATCCATGTAAAATCACCGCAAAACCCTGATAAAACCCCGTAAATATCGCAAAAAGACCTTGACATATCGAAAAACATCACCGTATAATAAAACAGCACATATAAAATAAGCAAAAACCATGATGGAGACAGTAAATAAAAATGAACACATCAGAGAGCCGGGGACAGGTGGAAGCCCGGTGCCAGTAATTTTTATCGAAGATCACTCCGGAGTTTCTTTCCTGAAATTCTCAGTAAGGAGAGACGGTTTTCCGCCGTTAAAGGGAACATGTATCGGCGTTTATTACTACCGGCCCGTACAATGTAACAGGTGGTGCGAATGTGGAAATTGCTTTCGTCCTTTTACAGGACGGAAGTTTTTTTATTTTATTGAAAAAAGTAAATAACAGAGATTTTTCTGAAGAATCTAAAGGAGGAATTTGTTGTGTACCAGAAGGTAGATACGAACCTGAATTTTGTAGACCGCGAAAAACAAGTAGAAAAATTCTGGAAAGAAAACCATATTTTCGAAAAAAGTATGGAAGACCGTAAAGATGATCCTACTTATATGTTCTATGACGGACCGCCGACCGCAAACGGCAAACCACACATTGGTCATGTACTGACCCGTGTTATCAAAGATATGATTCCGAGATACCGTACAATGAAAGGCTACATGGTACCTCGTAAAGCAGGATGGGATACCCACGGACTTCCGGTTGAGCTGGAAGTAGAGAAGAAACTTGGTCTGGATGGCAAAGAGCAGATCGAAGAATACGGTATGGAGCCATTCATCAAGAAATGTAAAGAAAGCGTTTGGAAATACAAAGGTATGTGGGAAGACTTCTCAGATACAGTAGGTTTCTGGGCTGATATGGAGAACCCATACATCACATACGATAATAACTTTATCGAATCTGTATGGTGGGCATTAAAACAGATCTGGGATAAAGGATTACTTTACAAAGGATTTAAGATCGTTCCTTATTGCCCGCGCTGCGGAACGCCGCTTTCTGCACAGGAAGTTGCACAGGGATACAAAGATGTAAAAGAGCGTTCAGCGATCGTTCGTTTTAAAGTTAAAGATGAGGATGCATATATTCTTGCATGGACAACAACTCCATGGACACTGCCCTCCAACGTGGCACTCTGCGTAAATCCGGATGAGACTTACTGCAAAGTAAAAGCAGCAGACGGTTATACTTATTACATGGCAGAAGCTTTACTTGATAAAGTTCTCGGCAAACTTGGGTCCGAAGAAACACCGGCATACGAAGTACTTGAGAAATACATTGGTAAAGATCTGGAATACAAAGAATATGAGCCGCTCTTTGCATGTGCAGGAGAGGCAGCAGCAAAACAGAAAAAGAAAGCTCATTTCGTAACCTGTGATAACTACGTTACTATGAGTGATGGTACAGGTATCGTTCACATCGCACCTGCATTCGGTGAAGACGACAGCAGAATCGGACGTAACTATGAACTGCCATTCGTACAGTTCGTAGACGGACAGGGTAACCTGACAAAAGAGACACCATACGCAGGCGTTTTCGTAAAGAAAGCAGATCCTATGGTCCTCACAGATCTGGACAAAGAAGGCAAGCTCTTCGATGCTCCGAAATTCGAGCATGATTATCCACACTGCTGGAGATGTGACACACCACTGATCTACTATGCAAGAGAATCCTGGTTCATCAAGATGACAGCAGTTAAAGATGACCTGATCCGCAACAACAACACCATCAACTGGATTCCGGAGAGCATTGGTAAAGGACGTTTCGGCGACTGGCTGGAAAACGTTCAGGACTGGGGTATTTCCAGAAACCGTTACTGGGGAACACCACTGAACATCTGGCAGTGTGAATGCGGACATATGCATTCTATCGGAAGCCGTCAGGAACTCTTCGAGATGAGCGGCGACGAAAAAGCCAAAACAGTAGAGCTTCATCGTCCATACATCGATGAGATCACACTGAAATGTCCGGAATGTGGCGGAACCATGCACCGTGTACCGGAGGTAATTGACTGCTGGTTTGACTCAGGAGCAATGCCTTTTGCACAGCATCATTATCCATTTGAAAACAAAGAACTCTTCGAAAAACAGTTCCCGGCAGATTTCATCTCCGAAGCTGTTGACCAGACAAGAGGATGGTTCTATTCTCTGCTTGCCGAGTCTACGATCCTGTTTAATCAGGCTCCATACAAGAACGTTATCGTTCTCGGACACGTACAGGATGAGAATGGTCAGAAGATGAGTAAATCCAAGGGAAACGCAGTTGATCCGTTTGATGCACTTGAGACATACGGTGCAGATGCAATCCGCTGGTATTTCTATATCAACAGTGCTCCGTGGCTGCCGAACCGTTTCCATGGCAAGGCTGTTCAGGAAGGACAGCGTAAATTCATGGGTACTCTGTGGAATACTTACGCATTCTTTGTACTGTACGCAAACATTGACAATTTTGACGCAACAAAATATACTTTAGATTATGACAATCTTCCGGTTATGGATAAATGGCTTTTAAGCAAGCTCAACTCCGTAGTGAAGACTGTCGATGACTGCCTTGCAAACTACAAGATTCCGGAAAGTGCAAGAGCTCTGCAGGAATTTGTAGATGAGATGAGTAACTGGTATGTAAGAAGAAGCCGTGAACGTTTCTGGGCAAAAGGCATGGAGCAGGATAAGATCAATGCTTACATGACACTTTATACTGCACTGGTAACAATTTCCAAAGCAGCAGCTCCGATGATTCCGTTTATGACAGAAGAAATCTACCAGAACCTTGTAAGAAGCATCGATAAAGAGGCAATCGAAAGTATCCATCTCTGCGACTTCCCGGAAGTAAAAGAAGAGTGGATCGACAAAGAGCTGGAAGATGACATGGAAGAACTTCTCAAGATCGTTGTTCTTGGACGTGCAGCAAGAAATACTGCAAATATCAAGAACCGTCAGCCGATTGGTACAATGTATATCAAAGCTGACAAAGAAATGGGCCAGTTCTATACAGATATCATTGCAGATGAGCTGAATGTCAAAGAAGTGAAGTTCGCAAATGATGTCGAATCCTTCATTTCCTACAGCTTTAAACCGCAGCTTCGTACAGTAGGACCGAAATACGGTAAACTTCTGAACGGTATCCGTACAGCACTTGCTGAGATCAACGGAACAGAAGCGATGAACGAGCTGAGATCCACAGGTCTTCTGACACTGGATATTAACGGAAACAAGGTAGAACTTTCTGAGGAAGACTTATTGATCGAGACCGCACAGACAGAAGGTTATGTAACAGAAGCAGACGGTGATATCTCCGTAGTTCTTGATACAAATCTGACACCTGAGCTGATCGAAGAGGGCTTTGTCCGCGAGATCGTCAGCAAGGTACAGACCATGAGAAAAGAAGCTGGATTTGAAGTTATGGATAAGATCCATATCTATGCAAAAGACAATGATAAGATTCTTGAACTCATGAAGAACCACAAAGAGGAAATCATGTCTGAAGTACTGGCAGAGGATATGACTCTGGGCACAACCGATGGCTATGTAAAAGAATGGAACATCAACAAAGAGCCAGTTGTTCTTGGTGTTGCAAAAATGTAATTTGTAAACAATACATGCCCGGTAATTTACCGGGCATGATTCGTAAAATTGGGGGAACAAAAAGCGCAGCTTAAGCTGCACAATAAGGAGGAAACACGATGATCGACAAGCAGTTTAAAAAAGAAGCTTTCAAAGAGAGCGTAAAGGAAAATGTCAAATTCCTGTATCGTAAAAAACTCGAAGAAGCTACACAGGAACAGATTTTCCAGGCTGTATGTTACACCGTAAAAGACGTTATCATTGATAACTGGCTGGAAACACAGAATGCATATAAAGAGCAGGATCCGAAAACGGTTTATTACATGTCCATGGAATTCCTGATGGGACGTGCTCTTGGAAACAACCTGATCAACCTGACTGCATACAAAGAAGTAAAAGAAGCTCTGGATGAACTTGGACTTGATCTTAACGTGATCGAAGATCAGGAGCCGGACCCGGCACTTGGTAATGGTGGTCTGGGACGTCTTGCAGCATGCTTCCTTGATTCTCTTGCAACTCTGAACTACAGCGCATATGGATGTGGTATCCGTTATCGTTACGGTATGTTCAAACAGCAGATCAAAGACGGATATCAGGTAGAAGTACCGGATAACTGGCTGAAAGATGGATATCCATTTGAACTTCGTCGTCCGGAATATGCAAAAGAAGTTCATTTCGGTGGATATGTTGATGTAGAATATGATCCGGCAACAGGATCCAACAAATTCGTACACAAGGGATATCAGGCAGTAAAAGCGGTTCCGTTTGATATGCCGATTGTAGGATATAATAACAAGATCGTAAACACCTTAAGAATCTGGGATGCAGAGCCAATCGTAGACTTCGAGCTTGACTCTTTCGATAAAGGTGATTATAAAAAAGCAGTTGAGCAGGAAAACCTTGCCCGCAATATCGTAGAAGTTCTTTACCCGAACGACAACCACTATGCAGGTAAAGAGCTGAGACTGAAACAGCAGTACTTCTTCTGCGCCGCCTCCCTCCACGACCTGCTCAAGAAGCACCTCAAGGCAGGCAGAAAAATTGAGGATTTCGCGGAGTACAACTCGATTCAGCTCAACGACACTCACCCGACTATCTCCATACCGGAGCTTATCCGCCTGCTTATGACAGAATACGGCGTAAGTTTCGAGAAATCCCTTGAGATCGCGCAGAAGACTTTCAACTACACCAACCACACCATCATGCCGGAGGCTCTTGAAAAGTGGGGCACAGACCTCATGGAGGAACTGCTGCCGCAGGTTTATTCCGTGATACTCCGGATAAACGAGGCGTTCATCGCGGATATGTACCGCCGTAATATGCCCCGCGAACAGATCGACAAGATGAAGATGGTTTCCGGCGGAGTTGTACACATGGCTAAAATGGCCATCTACTGCTCAAGCTGCACCAACGGAGTTGCGCGTATCCACACCGAGATACTCAAGCACAATGCGCTTCCCGAGTGGTATGAGCTGTATCCGGAACGCTTCCAGAACAAGACGAACGGTATCACGCCGCGCCGCTGGATAGCGCTCTGCAACCCGGAGCTTTCCGCGCAGATCACCGACCTCCTCGGCGACGAAGGCTGGATAACCGACCTCTCCCGCCTGAAAGAAC
>ERZ772892.3609-NODE-3609-length-11017-cov-27.033662_pt1 | contig 11017 bp, 6 predicted proteins | sample MGYA00512126_ERZ772892 | MGnify/ENA primary metagenome ERZ772892 (study PRJEB29015, sample SAMEA2737697) | human gut metagenome | biome: human gut; feature: human-associated habitat; material: faeces | place: China | collected 2012 ... | reverse complement strand
AACGAACGATTGTGCACCTTGAAGTCTGTGAGCACGATCGGCAGTCTCGTCTGGTGGGGCTGCGTGCGATTGCCGGTGAATATCATCAGCCCATTCGATCCTCCGAAAGCAATGCGTCCGTAATCGACCTGCGCCGAAGCGTTTCGGTTGAAGAAGAACGACTGCATGTCGGCCGATATAATATAGGTATTGATATGCTCGGGATTGCCCAGGCTGTCCGGCGAAAAGGAAAAGACCGAATTATTCGTGGTAATCCACATCCGGCCGTTTTCATCCCGGGCAATATTGCCGATACCTTTGTTTTCCAGATTCGGGAAAGCCGACACGGCCTTAAAGCTCCCTTCCGAAGGAATACGGACCGCAAGTCCGTCCGCAAAAGTTCCGGCCCAGATACACCCCGTATCGTCGGCCTGCAGGCAATAGACATGATCGGAAATCATGCCGTTGTCGCGTGTATACTGCCTCCAGGCTCCGTCTGCCGTACGGATATGCAGAATGCCCTGACCGTTGGAAGCGATCCAGACATCGCCTGCTTTGTCGCAACAGATGTCGAACACATAAGTCTGATCGAATGGCGTAGCGTATCCGAGCCATTCAGCAGCGGTGTGGAAACGCCCGTCTGTCGATTCGACGTAAATACCTAACCGGGAGCCTATCCACAGATTGCCGTGCGTATCCTCACACAGAGCAATCACGCAGTCGTCCAGAAAGTTCGGCTGGTTGAAATGATTGATCTGCCGAACCTTGTGCTGCGTTTCGTTATACACCCAAATACCGGCGTTTTGCGTTCCGAAATACAGTTCCCCGGTAGTCGAGCGGCGGATGATCGTATTGACGGTCGAAGTGTAAGGAAGCGACTTCAAATCGGGATGCTCGTGGTAATCGACGATTTTACCGCTTCGAATGTTGTATTTTATAAGGCCGAAATCAAGCAGCCCGAACCAGAAGTCGCCGTTTCCGGCGTAATACATACTTCGAACAGAACTCGTGTTGTAACGGGTTCTGATCGGTTCCAGCCGATCGGACTCGAATTTGGTTCCGCTGGTCTGGACCTTGCAGACGCCGCCACCCAACAAACCGATCCACATCAGTCCGTCACGGGTTCGAAGGATCGAATTCACCTCGTTATAGGGCAGGTCTCCCGCGTTGTCGCCGGGAAAGAAATTCTGGAACGAATCGGGATTGTCGATGTCGTGGAGGATGCTCAACCCGCTGCGACCACCGATCCAGATGGTATTCTGCTCGGGATTTTCCTCAATATCGTAAATAATATCGTCGAGCAGCGAGTGCGTTCTGCCCGGCACGTGTTTATAATGCACGTAACGGGTCGGTCCCGGGGCCAGAGGATTAACCAGCCGCACCACTCCGGCGCCCCACGTACCCACCCAGATATTACCCGCGACATCACGTGCCAAAACATGTGCTTTACGCAGCACGGCATCGTCGCAAGCATAGGCGCGATCCTCACGGATATCATAACGCAACAAACCCTGATCGAAAGCGGCGATCCACAGGTTCAGTTTGTCATCCTTGATGATGGAGGTGACCGCCTTGACGGGACGACCCGCCGAATTGGAGATCGGGACGGGATGAAAATTACGGTCGAGCGCATTTTTGCGGAAAAGGCCCTTGTCGCCGCCGATCCAGATGCCGTTGCCCGTATCGCACAGAATGACTGCGATGTTGCAATCCGCCAACTCTGGATATTCGTCGGCCACGATGTTTCCCGAAACCTTGTCGAGCCGAAAAAGGCCGTGCTCGGTTCCGATCCACAGGTTCTTGTCGTGGTCCTCGGCAACGACATTGACGAACGTGTTGAACAACCCGTTCGAAACATCACGCATACCGTAGGTGATGGCTCCGTATCCATCGTAGCGGGCCAATCCGTTATAAGTTGGAATCCAGATATATCCATCGGAATCCTGATAAAGTTTGCGCACTTCGTTCGACGGCAGAATGTCGGAAGGTAACGGGGTGAAACGCACCTGAGGAAAAGACTCGGCAGCAACGATCTGTATCTCGGAAAGGACAAATCCGATGCAGACTATGAAAAAACGGGATATAAGAAAGCGACGATGCATAACGGGTATTTTCGGAAACTAAAGTATACATTTTTTTCGGGAAACACAACTGCATCCCGCCGAATTGTACGATCATTTGGCCGAAAGAGAACGGCGCAATACGGCTCAAAACGTCCGGACAACTGCAATTTCGCCTTTATTTCAATAAGGTATCCGTATACGGGAAAGAATCTTTCCGGAAAATATTCAACCCCGCGGCCGATAAAAATTCATTCTTTTGTAACTGCTTTCCCAAGTCCCCTAAAGAACGAACCGACCCTGATAACGATATGACAACAAAAACAGATCTTATACGTCGAATAGTATCTTTGGCGTTTATGTTGCCGATACTCTGTGCCTGCGGCCGAAAATGGACGGTCGAGCCGCATGACACCTACTGTCTGATTCGGCAAGACGGAGGACAGACTCTGGGCTATTTCCCCGGATCCGGCGTCCGTATCTTATATTCCGACGGATACGCTTTCAAAGACCTGAACCGAAACGGGATTCTCGACTGCTACGAAGATTGGCGGTACACCCCGGAAGAACGGGCGGAAGACCTTGCAAAGCGACTCTCCGTCGAAGAGATTGCCGGATTGATGTTATACAGTTCCCATCAGGCCGTCCCGACGGATTCGGTAGGTTACTGGTCCTCGACCTACAACGGGACCTCACTCCGGGAAAGCGGACTTCCCCACTCGGCTGTTTCGGACAAACAGCGGAAGTTCCTCCGGGACGACAATCTCCGGGCCGTGCTCGTCGTCCGGGTTGAAAGTCCCCGCATTGCAGCCGAATGGAACAACAACATGCAGGCCTTCGTCGAAGGCCTCGGACAAGGCATTCCGGTCAATATCAGTTCCGATCCCCGGAATGAAACCCGAGCCTGGGCCGAATACAACGCAGGGTCAGGAGGAAAGATTTCGTTGTGGCCCAGTCCGCTCGGGCTGGCCGCTACGTTCGACCCCGAACTGGTCGAAAAGTTCGGACGGATCGCATCCGCCGAATACCGCGCCTTGGGTATCGCCACAGCGCTGTCGCCGCAGATCGATCTGGCGACCGAACCCCGGTGGAACCGGTTCTACGGTACCTTCGGCGAAGACCCCGATCTGGACACCGATATGGCGCGGGCCTATATCGACGGATTCCAGACCTCCGTCGGAGCTGCCGAGATTGCGGACGGCTGGGGGTATGAAAGCGTCAATGCCATGGTCAAACATTGGCCGGGCGGCGGCCCGGAAGAAGGCGGACGGGATGCCCATTTCAGCTTCGGGAAATACACTGTTTACCCCGGCGGAAATTTCGAGCAACACATCCGGCCCTTTGTGGAAGGAGCTTTCCGCCTCAACGGCAAGACACGAAAGGCCGCAGCCGTCATGCCCTATTATACGGTTTCCCACGGGGTGGACCCCTCGGGAAAAAAGGTCGGCAACGGTTTTAGCAAATATATCGTCACCGATCTGCTGCGGAACAGATACGGATACAACGGCGTCGTCTGCACGGATTGGGGCATCACGCACGACTATTCCAGCATCGAGGAGGCTGACGGCAAATGCTGGGGAGTGGAGGCATTGAGCATCCCGCAGCGGCATTACGAAGCGCTCAAAGCCGGAGTAGACCAGTTCGGCGGCAACAACGACAAAGGTCCCGTGCTGGAAGCCTACCGAATGTGGACCGCCGAATTCGGCGAAAAATCTGCCCGGGAGCGGTTCGAACGTTCCGCCATAAGGTTGCTGCTCAATATTTTTCGGACCGGTCTGTTCGAAAATCCCTATGTAGACCCGGACCGGACGGAAGCGACGGTCGGGAATCCGGAATTTATGCAAGCCGGTTACGAAGCGCAGCTCCGGTCGGTCGTCCTGCTGAAAAACCGGGCGGGAACCCTGCCCGCATCGACCCGCCGGAGCGTATATCTGCCCGAATGCGGACAATCCCGCCTACCTGTAGACACCTCTTTGGTCAAACAATATTACGAATTGGCAGAAAGCCCCGAAAATGCCGACTTCGCGATCGTTTTTATCGACGAACCCGACGGAGGCTGCGGATACGATGCGGCCGATCGGGAAAAGGGCGGCAACGGTTATGTCCCGATCAGCCTGCAATACGGCGACTACACGGCCCGCCACGCACGCCCCGAGAGTATTGCCGGCGGGGACCCGAAAGAACCGTCCATCGACCGGAGTTACCGCGGGAAAACCGTCCGGAGTTCCAACCGGGAAGAGTTGAAACGGGTACTCGGAACGAAACGGCAGATGGGAGACAAGCCCGTCGTGGCTGTCGTTTCCACGACCAGACCGTTCGTTCCGGCCGAATTCGAACCTTCGGCCGATGCCATACTGCTTGCTTTCGGGGTACAGCGTCAGGCCGTGCTGGATATTATCTCCGGCCGGCGGGAACCGTCGGCACTTCTGCCGATGCAATTGCCCGCAGACATGAAAACCGTGGAACAGCAGCATGAAGACGTTCCGAGAGATATGGTTTGTTATACGGACTCGGAAGGAAATACATATGATTTCGCTTTCGGGCTCGACTGGAAAGGTGTCATCCGGGATGCAAGAGTCGAAAAATACAAATAGTCAAGAAATCGCATGAAGAAGCTGTTTTCAATTATTGCACTTTGCCTCGTCGGTACCGCGACGAACGCCCAGGCCCCTTATGCCCAGTTTCAGGGCGGCATGATCGGCTGCATAGAGCCGCAGGGCTGGATCGAGGAATTCCTCCACCGCCAACAAACGGGACTTACGGGACATCCCGAGGCGATGTCCTATCCGTACGACTCCTGCCTTTGGGCGGGTGAGATCGGACGTAACACCGAAACCTACGGAAGCGACTGGTGGCGCTACGAGCAGACAGCCTATTACACCGACGGTCTGCTCCGCCTGGGTTACCTGCTCGGTGATCGGGAGATGATCGCCAAAGCCGAGGAGGGGATTCGCTACACGCTGGCCAACGCATCGTCCACAGGTGTTTTGGGCAACAAAGCGATTGAGTCGATGTGGCCCATGTGTGTCTACTTCCGGGTGCTGCAAGCCTATTACGAGCGCACGGGCGATCCGGCGATCCCCGCAGCCTTGGAAAGGCACTACATGAACTTTACGCAGGAGCAGGTCGAGAAATGGCGCAACATCGTCAGCATCGAGGGAATGTTGTGGACTTACGGCAAAACCGGCAATGCGAAGTTGCTGGATATTTGCGAGAGAGCCTACAATGGCGGAAAATTCGGGGACCTGACGCCCGCAGTCGCGGCCGGCGACGAACGGTTCGTCATGCATGGCGTCACCTGCATGGAAGAACTGAAACTCCCGATGCTGCTCTATGCCTATACGGGCAAACGATATTACCTAGACCTTGCACTCAACGCCGAACGCAAGCTCACCCGCGACCACATGCTCCCCGACGGCGTTCCGGCCAGTGCGGAAGCGCTCGTCGGAAACGGGAACGTCATCAACAGTCACGAAACCTGCGACATTTCCGACTACACCTGGACGCTGGAGCAATTTCTCCTGACCACGGGCGAAGTCCGGTGGGCTGACAAAATAGAAAAAGCGGTCTTCAATGCCGGACTAGGAGCCGTTACCAAGGATTTCCGATCGTTGCAGTATTTCTCGTCCGTCAATCAGGTAATCGCAACGGGGCGTTCAAATCACAACGAATTCTTCCACGGTTCGACCTGGATGGCTTTCCGGCCGACGCATGAAACGGAGTGCTGCGCCGGAAACGTTCACCGTTTCATGCCCAATTACGTCGCACATATGTGGCTACGCGGGAAAGACGGCTCTATTGCCGCTGCGCTCTACGGACCTTCGGCTGCAACGTTCGACCTGCCGAACGGCCGACAGTGCCACATCGCACAGCGGACCTCCTATCCGTTCGACGGGGAGATCGAGTTCTCCTTCGGCCTGAAAGAGAGGACGGATATCCCGTTTCTGCTGCGCATTCCCGCATGGTGCAGGGATGCCAGAATATATGTCAACGGCAAACTGTGGCGAGACGCATGTCCCGCCGGCACGTTCGTGACCCTCCGGCGCAAATTCAGGAACGGCGACCGGATTCGGTTGTGTCTCGGCATGCAACCCGTCATGAACACCGTTCCCGGACAGGGAATCTACGTGCAGCGCGGACCTCTGCTCTTCTCCTATCCTGTTCCCCAGCGGAAAACAGCCGACCGGACGGTCTATGCGAATATGAACGGCAAAGTTCCCGGCAACCCCGAATTCGAATGCTGGAGCATCGAGCCTGCCGGACCTTGGAACTATGCCCTTTGCTCCGATCCGGTCATACCCCTGAAGGTCATTCGGACAAAACCCGCAGCCGCAGGAAGCTATCCGTTCGATCCGGAACATACGCCCGTGAAAATCTCGGTTCCCGTCAAACCGATCGACTGGGAATTGGAAAAAGGACGCTACACGCCGCGCCTTCCGGCCGAAGGGATAGCCCGCGCCGTATCCGACCGTATCGAATATCTCGAACTGATTCCCTACGGATGCACGGAACTCCGGCTTACTGTTTTCCCGCAATGCAATTAAGAATTCAAACCGAACCCGAAATGAACATTTCCCCGCTCCGACTTCTCGTCAACCGGACGATCCGGACTCTTTGCCCTGCACTCCTGATGCTACCGGTAGCCTGTAGTGAAAGCGGACTCACGATCCGCGTCATCGATCCTTTGACCAATGTTCTTCCCGGAATCGTTTACCCTCCTGCCGGGGACGATACCGTTCGCGTGGCCCGCGGCGAGAACGCCGTTCTGCAATTCGTTATCTCCGCTGACGACTCCGTAGCGGCAATGACTCCTGTCCTTCGGAGTCTTAAAACAGAGCAGGGAACTTCGCTCGACAAAGCCGTTCTGGGCTGGGTCCGGAACGTACAGGCTTCCCACGCCTACGTGCCGGCGGCCCCCGATGCCCTGCAATCACCGTCCGGAGAATATCCCGATCCCATTCTGACCGACACCACCGTATCTATCGCCGCAGGCGGGACAGCTTTGCTCTGGTTGGACATTCCGATTCCGGCCGATGCCGAAGCGGGGCTTTACGAAGGATCGGTACGCATTTCCGGGCTAAAGAACGGAAAGCGGATCGTTGCCGACCGACAATTCACCATACAAGTTTATCCGGTCACGCTTCCCGAACAGTCGTTATTGGTTACCAACTGGTATTTCCCCGATAAATTCTCTTTCATGAACGACAACGAATCCGTGGAGGACGATTCACCGGCCTATTGGGAATGTATGCGGCGGCTCGTCGAAACCGCCTCGGCCTATGGTCAGAACGTCTGGTTGCTCTACGAAACGGGAACGCCGGTTCCGACAGCCGACGGCAAAGGGCTGACGTTCGATTTCTCACGGATGGACAAAACGATCGAATTCCTGCTCCGACACGCCGACGTACGGCTGATCGAGGCCAACCATTTCGCCAAGCGGTCCCGCAACGGGTGGACCGATCCTTTCTGGGCCAACGTACCGGTCCCCGACGGCAAGGGCTCCTATGTTTATCAACGTCTGCCCCATGACGACCCGCGCGTGCAACGATACATCGCAGCGTATTTTCCGGCTCTGCAGGAGCATTTGCGTTCCAGAATGATCGATGACGGAAGCGGCCGCAGTTGGCTCGACATCTACACACAACACATTGCCGACGAACCGCTCAACGAAAATAAGACCTCCTGGGAAGGATTGGCCCGCCAGGTAAAACAGGCTGCCCCCGACATCCGAATCATCGAAGCTTACCGTTCTTCGTCCTACGACCCGGCGCTGATCGACATCCTCGTGCCACAACTCGACGAATTCGTATGGGAAATCTATCGAACAATGCCAGCCGGACATAGTTGCTGGTTCTACACCTGCATGTATCCCCGGGGGAATTTCGCAAACCGTTACGTAACACTGCCGCTCATCAAGACACGCCTGCTGCATTGGATAAACTACAAATACGACTCTCCGGGATACCTTCACTGGGGCTTCAACGCATGGGGAGCGAACGGCGATCCTTTCGGAGACGTTTCCGCCCCCGCCAATGACTGGCCCGGCGGCGACTCGCATATCGTCTACCCCGGTTACCGTAAGCTCTACCCGTCGATTCGGCTGGCAGCCATGCGTGACGGCATCCGTGACTACGACCTGCTGAAAATGGTTGAGGCCCGGGATTCGATCCGTGCACAGGCTTTCGTCAATGCGATCATATTCGATTTCGACCGGTACGACACGTCAGTGTCCAGATTCCGGCAGATTCGCCGGGAAATATTGGATTTTTTGGAAGACATGCATTAATCGGAATATTCAAGCAGTCAATCTCTGATTCAGTTCAGCAGATAAAATAATCCCGTTTGTCAGTTTTCGGTCGGTATTCATGACATCGGTTAAAAAGGCGTTCGACTCGGGAGCGATCCCGGCCTCGCAGAGCGAGCACCTTTCGTATGCCGAAAAGTTTTTCGGCATACAAAGGTACAGCTCGCTGTTATCTGGCGATAACAAAAATCCGCGGCGGAAATTTTTTGTGAAAACTTTGAAAAACCTCCGCTACCGTATTTGAGGACGGGTCTTTCCCGGTTGCAATATTACAACCGTCCGGGCGCCAAAACAAGCTCTAGGTGCGGACTGGAGCGGTCGTGGCCGGACATCAAAACCGAGGTATTTCAGTCGGTGGTATCCTGCATCATGAAAGGTAGGTTTTCTTGTTCCGTTCATTATTCCGATATAAACTGCGTGAAGCAGAAAATGGTATTTTGAATGGTTTAAACCATAAAACCAGACACACACGCTTTACAAGCATAAAGCGAACGTTCAATCTTAAAAACATTGTACCATGGATTCATTAAAAGAAACCGACAACCTCGCAACAAAACCATCGAAGCGTCCCCGTATCGAAGTCGACGAAGAATTGATGCGTCAGATGATCGCCGGACAGGCCCCTTTGGATTCGAAAGTCATCCGCCGGATTCCCGAACCGGAAGCGGAAAATACGGACGCTCCCGAGGGAAAGACATCGGAAACGGTATCCGGAGCATCGGCTCCGACTGCTGAAAGGACAGACGCCAATACCCAAACGAGTGACGTAAAGGAGCTGGCCGGATTCCGTCGCAAAAAGATTCCGCTGCCGGATTTCGAACGCACGTTCTTTGCCCCGGCGGACTGCCGTAACCGTTCGGCGATCTATATCAGTGCGGCAACCAAGTACAAAGTATCGGCAATCCTCCACTTATTGGGAATGAGAATACAAGGCTTACAGCTTTGGTCGACAATATGCTGCGCTTTGTAATCGGAATTTACAGCGACGAGTTGAATTATCTCCACGAGAAGAAGAACAACAGACGACTATTTTAAACAGACAATGCGATAAGCGATTACTTTGGGTTTCTGATATGGACGTAGCGAAGCGACTGGCATCCGAACCGCAGAATGTCGCCTTTTCCGCCGATGTCTTTCGGATTAGCCGTCGCTCTCTTCTTTCAGAGTTGGACATTGGAACCGTTCGCCAATTTGGTCCTCTATTCGGCTTATCGCATTATCTATCATTTGGTTTGTCACCTTGGCATAAATCTGAGTCGTGGTCGTATATTTGTGTCCCAACATTTTTGACACTGTTTCCAGCGGAATGCCGTTCATCAAGGAGACCGTCGTTGCAAAGGTATGTCTCGCCATGTGGAATTTCAGATTCTTGGTAATTTCGCATTGTCTGGCGATATGTTTCAGGCAGACATCCGAGGATTTCAATGAAGCTACCGGAAAAACCTTTCCCGGATTCTCGGGAAAGAGCCGGTTGAATCGGTTGGCAGGAATACGATACTTTTCAAGAATAGCTTTCGCAACCGGAAGTAGTTTTACCGTAAACGGTACTTTCGTTTTCTGACGGATACTGCTAATCCACCATGCTCCGTTCGGAGTTTGTTTCAACTCCTCATAACTCAGTTTGGCCAGATCGGCATAGGACAGGCCCGTAAAACAACAGAACAGAAACATATCCCGTGTCCGATCCTGACGCTGCTGCTTGACTTTGCCGATAATTAGTTTATTGATTTCTTCTTCGGTGAGATATTCAATTTCCGGCTGGTCGGCAAAGTAGTAGTAATAGGCAAACGGATTCTTCTCCATTTGCCCGTCGTTAAACGCTTTCTTGACGATATGCTTCAGTGATTTGATCTCAACGCTGATCGTCGTGTCGGCAAGGCCCCTGACATGTTTCAGATAGGCGGCAAACTTCTCTGCAAAAGACTGATCCAGTTCCACAAGGGGTATATCCTTGACTTTATAGTCCTGACAGATGAAAAGACTCAAATCGCGTCGTAGCGTTTGATAACGGAATAAGGAATGGATAGTACGGTCCACATCTATACGGTTCTTGTACTCTTTGCAGAATTCATCGCATAACTCCAGTAACAGTTTATACCTTTTACTGAAACCCAGATAGGCGTTCTTCACCTTATCGGCGGAAACATATCCGTCACGGTCGCAGATAGACTGGTAATGCTTTCCGATCTGGATACGAATATTATCCAGATAGCGGTTGATACGGTCGGCTTCGAGGCTTTTGCCTTTGGCGCGACCGCCCTTCACCTCCCACAGATGGGGAGGAACGCTAAGTTTGGCGCTGAACTGGGAGATCGTACCGTTGACGGTAATACGGCCCATGACGGGAACAACCGGCTGAACTTTGTGTTTGTCCTTTTTGAGGTAGAACAGAACCTTGAATGTACTGCGCATACTCCGATGAAATTTGGGGGTTAAAACTAATTTCCTCAGAGTTGTCTGTCAAGATGAAGCGCGATGCAAGAAATTGCAAACGAATATTTTATGCAAAATACAGCAAAACAGACGAGGTAACGATCTGGAAACCGTAACCTCGTCTGGAATTACCTTATTATGCTTGGAATCCCTCGAAGAAGAAACCCTGTGCAAAGATTAAATCGCTGAATATTTAATATTTACACCCATTTTCTCCTCTCGGGAAACGAATGGGTAGTAC
>ERZ772892.3607-NODE-3607-length-11023-cov-8.940190_pt1 | contig 11023 bp, 10 predicted proteins | sample MGYA00512126_ERZ772892 | MGnify/ENA primary metagenome ERZ772892 (study PRJEB29015, sample SAMEA2737697) | human gut metagenome | biome: human gut; feature: human-associated habitat; material: faeces | place: China | collected 2012 ... | reverse complement strand
CGACCTGACGAATGCCCCCTCGCTGTGGAAGCTCTATTGCCGGGACAATCCGATTATGGCGGAGATCCCCGAGGCATTCGACCGGTTACAGGTATTCGAGCACGATGCCCGTTACGAATACCGTACCGAGACGGACCCAACAACGGGCGAGGAGCGCACCGCAGCTACCGACATGGGCCGCGGTTGGTGGTACCCCGGCGAACCGGAAAAAGGGGCCCACATACGGTAATAATAGAACCGGTTCGTGATAGTAATGTTGAAGCCTCGGAAGGGACAATATCACTTGACTCCCAACAATGAATTCTATCATTAAATTTGGTGTGGAGCTTGATAAACTAAGCAATCATGAAAGCTATAATTATACAATTAGTTTTCTCCTGTTTGTTATTTTCTTGCTCAAATTTGAGCAGGGAAAAAATCGTAGATAAATCGGAACTAACTGGCGGAGATTATCGCCTTTTTCAGAATACGCCAGCCTGGGAGCTGGCCAAAGCTGTGGAGGACGAAAACACGGAACAGATTGACAAAATTGTTTCTGAAAATCCAGAGTTAATCAATTATCAAGAATCCAAATACGGCGAAACGCTTTTAATGCTGACAATTATGAACCAGCAACTGAAATCATTTAAGGCATTACTGAAAAACGGGGCAGATGTGAATATACATGATACATTTGATGGCACCTCTCCTCTTATTATGGCTTGCTCTTCCGAATTCTACAACATTACTTTTGCCAAAACACTGATTGAATATGGTGCTGATGTAAATGATGTTGAAACAGGAGAAAGGCGCAAAGAAAACGGCACACGGTTTACTCCATTAATAGCGGCTTCCAGAACAGGGAGATTAGATTTGGTCAGATTTTTAGTGTCTAAAGGAGCTGATGTAAATTACCAGAACGAATTCGGTCAATCAGCGTTGAGTGAATCTGTAATGGTGGATGAATATAAAGTAGCTTATTACCTGTTGCAAAATGGAGCTGACTACAATCGTCCCATTTACTACCGATTTGATTATTCTGTACCAATAGAAAAGAGTGATCCTAAAGATAAAGGGAAGCCAATGTATTTGTGGGATGTACTGAAAGAGGATTTATCAGAATTTGGCACAAGTGAGTATAAATATAAAATGCTAATCATCGATTTCTTAAAAAGCAAAGATAGGGTTAAATGAAAAATATAAAAACTTATAGTATGGGTATAGTAGTATGGATAATAATAAATTTCATACTGTTTTTGTATTTAACATTCAATTATATTAATTTCTTGGATATTGTAAAGTATCGCGTCGATGCTTACACTGCAGAAAAACCTGTTATTTTTGACTTAAATGAAGTAAAACAAGCTGTTGAATTATTTGAATTTTTGTCATGCATTGGAATTTTATATGTAGGTTTAACTACCGTTTTACTATTTTGGATATATAAATTTATACACAGGATCAAAGAAATGAAACAGTAATGCATGATACTCTTTGAAGTATTGCACAATAATGCATAGAGAAGGCTGAAAGCATAGATGCTAAACGTAAAAATGTGACATAACTCATTGTAGCAAGTTATAAGTATTAAAAAGACAAGTAATATTTTATGAGGTATATTCTTTCATTCCTATTAGTAAACATTGCTTGTTTATCATGTAGTACAACCAGCAAGATAAGCAAGAATCAGATTAATAATCTATATGATCTGATTTACCATGCACAAAAGAAATGCAAAAAAGCCACTTATTATGCCTTTGATACAGATACTTTGAACCATATCAGAAGGCAAATAATCCCAGATTCAATTGCAAATGCAATATATGCGTCCGATACAATTTATGTATTTAGCAATTATGATTTAGGTGACGTCTTATATTCAGAATTGCTTATTGGGGATTCCGCTTCAATAGGATTTGGTTACCAGAATTTTAATTATGTATTTCAAATACCTGTGAGTAAACAAGAATCACAAGTATATATTAACTTGTCGGATACCACGAAAAGTAGAAAAAGAGGAGAGTTCAGTCTTTACGATTACGAAGATATGGTATGTCTAAAAATTTATTTAGTCCGAGGGTACTATGAATGTGATGTTAAAAAGTTCAGTTATAACCCTATAATCTGGTTTTATCTGACTCCTGATATACCATAATTAGAGGTAATATATTAATACGCCAATTGACATTGTCTATTTTTCGATGTTATACGAATTCACGCCTGCGCTCCAGGCAAAACACTTGGATGCCACAGAAAAGCACAGATTTACAAAAACCTATAAAACGGGCTCTTATTTACGCACAAACTTATAGTCGAAATACTGAAAATCGAAATTCTCATCAAGATCCCACGAATGCCCGTACAGTTGGAGATAGGTGTTGTCGGCACCCGGCAAGACCTCTACAAGACCATACTCTGCCAGTAGGGCACGTAACTTCGGAAGCGTAAGTGTTGGAAGCATCCGGTCAATAGCAGCGGAGAGGACGGCTTGTTGCTGATCGTCGATCTGCAAATGAACCGTGGTAATGCTTGGGGGTACAACCACCTTCGCCGATTCAAATTTCAGCTTGTCTTTCGGGTGCTCCTCAAAATACGTTTCAATCCGAGCCAATTGTTCTTTGGTTACCGGAGAACATAAAGACACGTCACAAGTATCTACTGTCATTCCAAACTTAAATGCAGCACTGAAGGCCTTTTGTAATACGGCATAATGTCCCAGGAAATCACCTTTGTGAATGGTTCCCTGTTCAAAAGGAGAGAACTTTGGATGTAACTCTCTTACAATCCAGAAACCTGATCTGTATTGTGTAACCCAATCTCCAATACGAATCTTTCCCATAATGTCAAAATAATTCATATTTTATACTCAAGTTATATTTCGTAAATATAATGAAAGAAACATTGGTAGTTTCATATAACACATACCAAAAATATATATATCTGATATTACAACACACATCACATAACCGCTCCAATATATTGCTGAAACAGATCACTGACAGATGGATACATTATCTTCTTCTGCCCATCATGCTAAACCAAAAAATCACTTACAGAATATCTATCTGACAATAATTTTTTAATTTTACGTACAAATCCTCTTCAAGAGAAAATGATTAGATATGAAACCTGTAAATGCAATTATTGTCTTTGTCTCATTCATAACCCCGTCGGTATTACTTAGCTACGGCAATTATACGACAGCAAAGGAGAATATAATTGAAGACGTGAATCAGGCTTTGGCAAAGACTATCTTAACCGAACCTTATAATCGAATCACGGCAGATACATTAAACACTTATAAATCCAATTTGAGAATAAGCCAATTAAAAAAAACATCATATCTGACTCTATGTACAGAGGAACCGAGTAAAGTCTCTTTCTGTAGTGACACCATGAGTTATATGGTAGGGGATAAAACACTGCATATCAGAGCTTATCCGAATTGTACAAAAGCTACCATATTCAGTATGTCAGACCAAACCATCCCCGGAATACTTTTTATGTCCAGCCTATTGTGGGGAATTTTCTCTTTAGTATATCTTCACAAAAAGAACGCTTCGGAGCTAAACACATGCTCTGATCTCCAAATGTTCTCTTGCGGCAATCTTTTCTTTTCTGAGTCTGCAGATCTGTTTTATAACAACAAAAAAGAGCCGATCTATTTTACTCCCATGCAATTATCTCTGATGAAAATGTTAATCATGAGTGACAACAAAAGGTTATCAACTGAAGAGATATGTCATAACCTCTGGCCAGGAAAGGATAACGCAAAAGAATCATTATACACTTTAATTCGCCGATTAAAGCCCGTTGTAGAGTCCCATAGCAATGTGAAAATCACCTCCGACAAAGGCGGTTATTATACTCTGTCCGTGAAATATACATAAACTGACTGTAACATATCAGTGCATTGTCAGGAAAATGTCAGCTGTTGCCTGACGGGAGTTTTTTACTCGTGACTTACTTTTACTGCCAACAGAAAAGATAAAGCCATGAGTAAAACAAGGATTATGTTGTCAATGGTATGTTGTATATTTTGCTCTATACAAACGTGGGCCCAACATACCATTACTGGAACCGTTAAGAATGCAAAAGAACAACCAATTGTAGGGGCTACCGTCATCGTGAAGTCCCAACAAGATCCTCTTTACTATAAAGGGGATATAACGGATCAAAACGGACAATTTTCCATTACCGACATTCAATCCGGGAAATACGATCTTGAAGTTTCATACATCGGATATGTCAAATTTTTTCAAGAACTCACTCTGGATAAGCCTATTGATATTGGTGAGATTATATTACAGGAAAACGCAACCGAACTAAAAGAAATTGTTGTCACGGCCAGTCTGGTCAAACGGTTTGCAGATAAAAAAGAATACAGACTGACCACATTAGAGAAAACTCAATATAGCAGTGCGTTATCGGCATTAGAACTTTTACCTAAAATACAAGTCTTAGATCAACAGGTATCTTCTGTCGATGGAAAAGCAGTAAAGATTTTAATCAATGGCTTACCATCGACGTCTGCAGACCTCTCCGTTATTCCTACTGAAAATATTTCCAAAATAGACTACTACACTCAGCCTCCGATACAGTATTCGAACATGGGCCTGGGTGCCGTGATCAATGTAGTAACTTCTGAAAAACAGAACGGAGGATCGATCGGTCTAAATACACAGAATGCCCTTACTACCGGATTCGGGAATAACGTAGTTAATTTCAAATATAACTGGGGAAATTCCCAAGTAGGTGTAACATACAACATTAACTACCGAAACTATAACAAAAGGGTACTGAACGAAGATATAGCTTATACCATTGACAACAAAACGTATGAAAAACAAAAATATGGAGAGAACAGTCCGTATGCCTACGAACAACAATTAGCACAGCTCAGTTACAACAACTCAAAAACGGACAATTATCTATTCAGCACGAAACTATCCCTCAATTCTCTCAACCGCAGACGCTCTTCCAATCAAAATATCATATCTCGCATTGATAATATTGAATCTCAAAAATTGGGTTACAGCTCTGATAAAGACAAATATATCAGTCCTGTATTGGATGTTTATTTCAGCAAGGCATTCTATTCCAGGCACGAATTCATTATCAATCTTGTCGGAACATACTATAAATCCGATTATGATTATCAATATTTGGAATCGGCAAATAAACAAACTCTCTTCAATACCGCTACAAATATCAATATCAACAAATATTCAGTTATCGGAGAGGCTCTGTATAATTACAAGATGAAAAAGAGCAATTTATATATTGGAACCCGATATATGTACAATAACAGCACACAGATAAATTTACCTGCTGACAACCAAATTTTAACCAATGAAATATATTCATATGCAGGAGTTTCTGGTTTATGGGGTGATAAATTTAACTATAGCATCAGTGCAGGTATAAACAACAACATATTTACGACGATAGAAAATGAAACCTATAAATTCATTTACTTCAGACCTCAGATAAAATTAGGCTATTTCATTGATCAAAGTTCAGAATTGGCCTTAAACTATGAAGTAAATACGGAAAATCCTGCCGTATCATCACTGACATACAATCCTTACTATAAGGATCCTAATTATATATTCACAGGTAATCCCAATCTGCAACCAGGCAATAGTCATAACTTATTGCTGTCCTTCTTCAAAGGAGTTAAAAAATTTGTTATTAACACTGAAGTCGGCTATACGTACACAAAAAACAACATTGCTCCGATCTTTGAATCTGACAATACAAATATTATTGAAACATTTGGAAATTTAGATAATGCCCAAAACATAAAAGCTAATTTATTCCTGCAATGGTATCCATTCCCAAGTAACATATTGCGTTTGAGATTATACTCGGAAGTGTTCCATATACAGAATGAATGGAATAATATGCGGTGGGAGCATACCGGATATTCGATAATACCTTCCATCTATCTGGCATACAAAAAATGGGGAGTACAACTATTCTATCAGACCGAAAAGAAAACTCTTACAGGACAGATAGTCAAAAACGTCCCGAGTATGGCATCAATAGAAGTATCGTATAATCCAGTAAAAAATCTGACTTTAACAGGAGGGATCAGATACCCATTTTATGATTCCTGGAAACAGGTGACTTCTATCTTAGGAACATCTCTATTATCACGAACAGAAATAGATAAAATTATAAATAATGCCAATATGGTATATATAAATCTTGTGTATAATATAGCTTTCGGGAAGAACAAGACTGGCTTAAAACTGAAATTACAAAATAAAGACAACGATTCAGGCATACTAAATAGATATTGAACAAACTGCTTTCTATTGTTATGATTGCCATGTAATCTGCAAAGTAGCTCCATTTCTACTGCAATATTTTTCAGACAGGTCATTTACTGCTTTTGAAACATTGCAGTTTATCGAGATTTTCATGTATAAAACGTAATACGTCAGATTCTTTGTAAAATACTTTTTGATTTAACATTTGGTAGGGTAAACCATATTGTGTACGATATCGCTGTAACGTCCGTTTACTGACATGAAGCATCCGACACAGATCGAAATTATCATATAATTTCTCTCCATTTTGTAACACAGGATATTCTTGTTTCTTCGGTGGTTTTTGCGTTTGTTCGATACGCTCCAGAACCTCCATTAACCGTCGCATCCATATATCGAAATATTCTTTTTCCAGAAGCATAAGTTACCTATTTGATAATTTGCGAATATTATTTTTATAACAAGTGATCAAAGCATCTAATCGATCTTCTTTGCGTCGAATCATTCTTTGATCCAATGCCCGTTTAATTTCACCCAATGTATAATAGATCTTGCCTCCCAGTGATGAATACGCAATCATCCGTTGACTGCGCAATCGTTGTAAAGTACGATCACTGATATGAAGATATTCACAAACCGTATTACTATCTACCCACATCGTATCGAGATCATCCTGTACTCGAGTCGTTTCCTCTATGAAACGTTCAATTTTTGTGATCTTCTCTGTCAACTCTTTATAAGCAGCCGATTCTATCGTTATTACATCCATAACTCTATTTTTAAGTGGCCTTACAAAGTTCGCTTCCATACAACACTCTTATATAGAGTACCGTATAACTTTATTTTTTTCTTCAGTCCCTTAAATAGAATTTTGATTCAACAAAATAAAATGCCATTTACATTACGCATAATATACTTATAACCAGTATGATAATATTCATTTTCTCTATATTTCTCCTGCAACAACAAAGGGGTCTTTTGATACCAAAAGACCCCTTTGTTCCGCTCTTTCACCACCGACACCGAATACGTGTATATTGTAGTGATATACAGTAGTTTGAGTAATAATTAATTCTATCAATTACACTGCATATTGAATAAAACGCCCATATTGTCATTGTTTTCTTTTCGGCCGCTTCATTTTTTCCAGTAAAGCATCTGTCAGACTATCCAAAAAGGGAGTAGGATCATTTCTCAAACTCATATCATTGAAGGTTCTTGAGAAATTAGAATTCAATTCGACATTGAAAACCTTTTGTATGTAATTGGCTAAACGCGTAAGAGGAGTATGTCCGAAAACACCTTTTGCATGCAAAGCAAAAATTAGTTCGCACAGATCTGTCTTACTTTCTGTCCAGGTCAATCTTGCCTCGGCGCGGTATGCAATATCAGATTCTTCGAGATGCAGTAACTCTCCAATTAGATATTGTTGTAATAAATCATAAGCCAAAATCTTGGCGACCATAAAATCTCCTTCCGTAGAAAATTGAGGATCTCGTTCAAAAGAGAAACTGTCAAGATACATATTCGAGACTGGTTTAGTCCCTCTCACGAAATAGAGTTCGTCCATATAGGTCGCTCCACTTCGATAATAACGATAAAAATCAAGGTGTTTATTGATGTATTCTTGTATATGCTCCAATTCCCATTGAAAATAGTTTTGATTATTTGTCATTCCACCTAACGGACGATTCAATTCAAGATTATAGACTTTGCGATAGTAAATCAACCGGCAGTGAATTCGAGGTTTAATCTCTTTGAAAAATAAAATCTCTTCACGTATATCTTTGAAACTGTAGGTCTTGATAAATGCTTTCAATCCTCCAATCGCCTCTTCAAGTTTATTCGCAATCGACAAGGAACGGTTCATTAGATTTATTTCTTCAGATTCTACTTCTCGTATATAGAGATTGATCTTTGCTTCGAGTGCTTTAATATAGTGTATCATATCACAACGTATTTGATGAATTATAATAATCCGCCACATTGAAAAGCGCATCTAAGGGTTGATAGTATCGGGCGGGAAAACACTATGCAAACCAGATAACCATTGCGCCCCGATGTGATTTCACATCGGGGCGCAATACATTAAACTGATATCTATAATAATGATAAGATACTTTTCTCTGGAGATCAGATGCTTATACAGCAAAAGAAAAAAAAGCATCACCTCCGATAATCCACCTTTCCGTATCTTATCCGAGTTGTGACTTCTTACGTGCTCTATTTCAAAAACTGCGTGACTTTACGAATTATCGGTTAATAATCCTTACATGGAGCTGTAGCTTCTCTTCAATTCGCTGCTTTCCTCTACTACAATACCATTTACAAACACATTACTTATATACAATAGTTATATAAAAAAACCGTTCTATCATTATGATCTGTATTAAAAAGGCTGTTGCTTCAGCCAAATTGCCATAAAACGATCATAAACAATATAACCCTTCTCCGTTTTATAGATCATCTCTCTGTCAATCAGTCGCTTTAGTGCACTATTAACACTGCTGGCCGCACGTAATTTATATTCAGCAATGAAATCTCCTGAATTGATCTCTTTGACACATCCGACTTTGGCGATAGCCTTTAACAGTCGAATATTACTCATGGGATAGGCCGCCAACAAGCTCTCAAATGTATACGTCAATTCGGATATAATTTCACTAATCGCATAATCGACCATTTCAACATCGGGATTGTCGGTGTATTCATAAAGACGGTTGAGTAAAGTTTGAACATACCAGGTATGCCCTTCGAACTTATCATATAAGTAATCAAAGGTCTGTCGATCTAATTCTCTTTTTTGTTGCACAAAAAATTTGGCCGCAAAACGATAATATTCCTCCTTATCAATCTGCTTGATAACCTGAGTTTGCGTGCTTTGATAAAACGGACGCTTTGCCGAATGGAACATTTGCTGCATAATATGTTGCTTACTGCCGGCAAATATGAAATTGACATTGGGGACAAATTGGATATATGAACGGAGCAAGGCTTCCGTGCCTTGTTCCGGATATGCCGCAACCTGTTGAAACTCGTCAATAGCAATATAGCATCGTTTTTTAGAGGATTGTAAATAATTAAATATCTCTTTAAGAGTAGCTTCCTCGCATGTAGGTACTATATCAATAGTGACCTTAGGTTGACCGGTCAGTTCATCAAAAGTAAATACAGGACGACAACTTTTAATAAAACGTCCGACACGATCAAACGCCTTTTGGGGCACTGAATCCAACTTTCCGAGTACAGTATTAGCAAAAAGTCGAATAAAATCGGCCAAAGAATACGTGGCATAAATATCCATGTAGAAAGTTACAATATTCGATTTCTGCTTATGAAGTTGATGAAACACATGCTGAATTAAACCGGTCTTTCCAATACGACGTGGAGCGATCAATGTAACATTTCTCCCGTTATGCAGAGCTTTAATTATAGCCTCTGTTTCTTTTTGTCTGTCGCAAAAATATTCCGGACCATGATACCCAGATATCAAAAAAGGATTATTCGATCTCATACTAACTACATTTTTATCGTTACGTATTTCTCGTTACACAAAATACGTAAAAATATTTGTAATTACAAAATATCACAAAGAAAAAAATCACAAAAAGTATTGTTTATATAAATGGATTTGCTATATTTGCAATACCGTTCTGAAGAAGATCTGAAAGGGGCAGATAATAAAAAGACTTGAATTTGTGCCAAAATGTACCACTCAGCAAAAAACACCCAAAAAATTGAAGGTAATTCGCTGAATATTAGATAGATACGGGAATTGGGTTAAAGTCTCGTTTTCCGCTCTCAACCCTAAAACAATGAATTAAGAGCACTTAAATACATTAAGTGCTCTTTTATTTTTCCTCCTTACAATAGGCAATTATTGTAAGGAATAGTGATAGTTAGTTTACGCTGTTCAGCGTTTGCATATTCTAGCCAAGAAGTACACAGTTCATATCAATTTTCTACAAAAGAGAGGCGACTAAACAGATATCCCCAATATGATTACAAATTATTGGTTTGGTTTGCTTTGCAAACCATCATCCTTGCCTCATAAACTTACTGTACAAAATTTCATAAGCTATCATAACTCTCGTGATTCTAAAAAATGGAAAGAAAAATAATACCATAACTCGTTTCAGCTTTCAGTAACGAAGGTTCAGTATTCAGTTTCCGGCATTGGGTAAATTATCCTGATTGTGGAATGACCTCCATTTTACTTTTGCCATTGAACAAAACTCCTTCCGATGAAAGCAAAAATTTTAACTATCCTAGTACTACTCCTGTCAACAGCGTGTACAGATGGAGGACGAAAAAGCAACTCGTCAAGGCATATCGAAACAACACGTGTTATGGCTGTTGGAATTGGCATCCTATTTAAATTCCCTTTTATCACTAAACTTCTACACATATCTGTTCTGCCATTTCGGATTTCGGGGTGAATCAATCCTTGAATAATTGTTATGTTTGTGTTGAAAAAGACCTTATCGTATGCATACAAAAATTCCTGCTGTATTTAATTGGAGTGGGGGAAAAGACTCTGCATTAGCGTTACATCGCATCTTACAAGAAGACAAATATCAAGTCTGCTCTCTTTTGACCACCATTAACCAAGATACCCGCCGTTCATCAATGCATGGCATTCCGATCGAACTTTTACATCGTCAGGCAGATAGCATTGGCCTTCCTTTACAAGTCATCGAGCTGCCTTCGACATGTTCGATGCTGGAGTATGAAACGGCTATGAAAAATGTCGTATCTCATTTCCA
>ERZ772892.3605-NODE-3605-length-11028-cov-5.243780_pt1 | contig 11028 bp, 10 predicted proteins | sample MGYA00512126_ERZ772892 | MGnify/ENA primary metagenome ERZ772892 (study PRJEB29015, sample SAMEA2737697) | human gut metagenome | biome: human gut; feature: human-associated habitat; material: faeces | place: China | collected 2012 ... | reverse complement strand
ACTTTATTGAACACTATCGGACACTTTTGCGGACTATCGGATACAAAGTGTTCGACAAGTGAACATTTATCGGATACTTATTAGTAGGATCAATTAAATAAATACTTTTTCCATTTATCAGGTGCTTCCACAGCTCATTGAACTCTGGGGATTGAATGTGCAGACGGATGTGTAAGCTAATAAAACTTCGTCAGACAGACCGTGAAATGACAACACCGTTGTTTCTGTCAAGGTGTGTGTAGTTAGTACGCACAGCTTGCGATACAAGAGGATTTTTATAGATTTTAATTTAAAAAAAATCCGCAAAATAATAAAAAATGCGGATGTTTTTCAAAATAAAATATTGATGATTTTTTCTGAATATAGTATAATTTAGAAAAAGCTCCGCAAAACAATGAAAAATGCGGATGAATTTCTAAATAAGGAGGCAGAAGCGATGAAAACACGTGCGGAATGTCTTGAAAAATATGGGTCAGATTATTTTATTGAGAAAAAAATAGAAGAAGGCGAGCTGTTCAAAGTTGGAAAAGGAATATATTCGGAGAAGAAATATGTTCCGGAAATTGCAATGTTCGTATACAAATATCCGAATGCGGTAGTAACGATGAAAAGTGCTTTTTACTTTCACGGATTAACGGACATGATACCGGATGAATGTGATTTGGCAACAACCCGTGATGCTACGAAAATCAAAGATGAAAGAGTGAAGCAGTATTTTATTCCAGAGGACTTTTTCAAGGAAGGCATTGAAACTGCTGATTATAAAGGGTATGATATACGAATTTACAATAAAGAACGTATGCTGATTGAACTTGTGCGATATAAAAGTAAATTGCCGTTTGATTATTATAAGGAAATTATACTAAATTACCGTAAATTACTTCCAAGATTGGATATACAGAAAATTCAGGATTATGCGTTGATGGCACCAAAGAGTAATAAAGTGCTCGAAATTTTACAGATGGAGGTACTCTAAAGATGAACTTGGAGAAGATGGCAGAGAAATATAGGGATGCTGGTTATTCAGAACGAAATGCGGATGCACGTGTGTGTCAGGACATTGTGCTTAAGGCAATTGCACGAAGTAATCTTGGAAGAAATGTAACTATAAAAGGTGGCGTCGTGATGCGTAGTATTACTGGGAATGTGAGACGTGCTACGGAAGACCTAGATTTGGATTTTATCAGGTATTCATTGGAAGATGAATCAATTCGATATTTTATTTTAAAATTGAATTGCCTTGAAGGAATTAGAATCGAGATTAAAGGCAACAAAATTGAACAGCTTTCCCAACAGGAGTATAGCGGAAAACGTGTATATATTATCATCAAAGATGATGGAGGTAATGTTATTGAGAGCAAAATAGACTTGGGTGTACATGCAAATATGAATATAGAGCAAGATACATATTGCTTTGATGTTTGCATGGATGATGAGGGAGCAAGCCTGTTGATTAATTCCTGTGAACAGATTTTTGCAGAGAAATTAAGGTCATTGTTACGTTTTGGTCCTCTTTCTACAAGGTATAAAGATATTTTTGATTTCTGTTATTTGAAAGATCATGTGGATATGCCACGACTTGCAAGCTGCATAAAAACATATATTATTGATGAACCATCAATGCGAGAAAAGGACATGAATGGTGTGTGTAAGAGAGTAGCACTTACATTTTCAAATCGTCAGTTTAGAAGAAATGTGGAGCATTCCGGAGACAGAAACTGGCTCCAGATAGATGTGGGTGTTGCATTTAAGATGATTCAGGACTTTTTGGAAACTGTTAATTTATAAAAATAATAATGTGGTTACATATGCATCTGTCAGAAATGGCGGGTGCCATTTTATACCCAAAAACAGAAAGTCTGGATATTATGGGAGATTATCCGCTAAACGGCAACGTTTTCCGGACATGATATTGATATAGAACCGGAGGATGTAAAATACATCAACATATTTGATTAAAATTATATCCTTGTATTTTATGCATGTATGAGATAAAATTATACTTAATGTACTCTCTATGTGTATATGATGCAGTCGGAATAGAGGTACTAAATTAGATACAGAGGTAGATAGAAATGAGTAATTACAATGTAACAGTTATTCCGGGCGATGGAATTGGACCTGAAATTGTGGCAGAAGCGGTAAAGGTACTTGATGCGACAGGCAGAAAGTATGGTTTTAAGCTTAATTATACTAAGATTCTAATGGGTGGATGTTCTATTGATGAGTATGGAGTACCACTTACAGATGAGGCAGTAGCGATTGCCAAAGCAGGAGACGCTGTTTTACTTGGAGCAGTAGGCGGTAACGTGGGTAATTCAAGATGGTATGATGTAGCACCTGAGTTAAGACCTGAAGCAGGATTACTTAAGATTCGTAAGGAACTTGAACTTTTTGTAAATATGCGTCCGGCATATCTTTATGATGAACTTAAGGATGCCTGTCCTCTTAAGAGTGAGATTATCGGTGACGGATTTGATATGGTCATTATGAGAGAACTTACAGGCGGTCTTTATTTCGGCGAAAGATATACCAGAGAAATAGATGGTGTTGTAACGGCAGTTGACACCCTTAAATATAACGAAGACGAGATAAGACGTATTGCAATCAAGGCATTTGATATTGCAATGAAGCGTCGTAAGAATGTTATCAGCGTTGACAAGGCTAACGTCCTTGACAGCTCAAGATTATGGAGAAAGATAGTTAAAGAAGTTGCGGCAGATTATCCTGAAGTAACATATACAGATATGCTTGTAGATAATTGTGCAATGCAGCTTGTTATGAATCCGGGACAGTTTGATGTTATTTTAACTGAGAATATGTTCGGTGATATTTTATCCGATGAGGCAAGTATGATTACAGGCTCAATCGGTATGCTTTCAAGCGCAAGCCTTGGTAAGACAAAGCTTGGACTTTATGAACCATCCCATGGTTCAGCACCTGATATAGCAGGTAAAAATATAGCTAACCCTATAGCAACAATTCTCTCTGCAGCAATGATGTTAAGATATTCTTTTGACCTTGATGAAGCAGCGGATGCTATCGAAAATGCAGTTAAAAAGGTTCTTGCAGAGGGTTACAGAACTACAGATATTATGTCAGAAGGCATGAAGCTTACTTCAACAACCGAGATGGGCGATTTGATTGCCGAGAGAATTTAGGAGGATATTATGAAAAGCGATTCAGTTAAAAAAGGAGTACAGCAGGCTCCTCACAGATCTTTATTTAATGCATTAGGTTTTACCAAAGAAGAAATGGACAAGCCTTTGGTAGGTATTGTCAGCTCATATAATGAAATTATTCCCGGTCATATGAACCTTGATAAAATAGTAGAAGCAGTTAAGCTCGGAGTTGCCATGGCAGGCGGAACACCTGTTGTAGTACCTGCAATTGCCGTTTGTGACGGAATTGCAATGGGACATGTAGGAATGAAATATTCCCTTGTAACAAGAGACCTTATTGCAGATTCAACAGAGTGTCTTGCAACAGCACATGCTTTTGATGCAATGGTTATGATTCCTAACTGTGATAAGAATGTACCGGGTTTATTAATGGCTGCAGCAAGAGTTAATGTTCCTACAGTATTTGTAAGTGGAGGACCAATGCTTGCAGGTCATGTAAAAGGCTGTAAGACAAGTCTTTCAAGTATGTTTGAGGCAGTAGGTGCTTATACCGCAGGCAAAATAACAGCAGAAGAACTTGACGAATATGAGAATAAAGCATGTCCTACATGCGGTTCATGTTCAGGTATGTATACAGCTAACAGTATGAACTGTCTTACAGAAGCTATCGGTATGGGATTACGTGGCAACGGTACAATTCCTGCCGTATATTCGGACAGAATCAAGCTTGCAAAACATGCCGGTATGAAAGTTATGGAACTTCTTGAAAAGAATATACGTCCACTTGACATTATGACAGAGAAAGCTTTTATGAACGCACTTACAGTTGATATGGCACTTGGCTGTTCAACTAATACAATGCTTCATCTTCCTGCTATTGCAAAAGAAGCAGGTGTTAAGCTTAATCTTGATATTGCTAATGAAATCAGTGCAAAGACACCTAATCTTTGTCATCTTGCTCCGGCAGGACATCATTATATGGAAGAGCTTAATGAGGCAGGTGGAATTTATGCCGTTATGAATGAGCTTAATAAGAAAAACCTTCTTTATACAGATTTGATTACTGCAACCGGTAAGACTGTAGGCGAAAATATTGAAGGATGTGTTAATAAGGATACTGAAATAATAAGACCTATTGACAATCCATATTCTGCAACAGGCGGAATTGCCGTATTAAGAGGTAATATTGCACCTGATTCATGTGTTGTAAAGCGTTCTGCGGTTGTTCCTGAAATGCTTGTACATGAAGGTCCGGCAAGGGTGTTTGATTGTGAAGAGGATGCCATTGCAGCTATTAAGGGTGGCAAAATTGTTGCCGGAGACGTAGTTGTTATAAGATATGAAGGCCCTAAGGGTGGTCCCGGAATGAGAGAAATGCTTAATCCTACATCAGCGATCGCAGGTATGGGTCTTGGTTCAAGCGTTGCACTCATTACTGACGGACGTTTCTCAGGTGCATCAAGAGGTGCGTCAATAGGACATGTATCACCTGAGGCAGCGGTAGGCGGACCAATCGCCCTTATCGAAGAAGGAGATATCATTAAAATTGATATTCCTGCCAATACAATCAATGTAGATGTTAGTGACGAAGTTTTAGCAGAAAGAAAAGCAAAATGGCAGCCTAGAGAACCAAGGGTAACAAAGGGATATCTTGCAAGATATGCAAAGATGGTTACATCAGCAGATAAAGGTGCTGTTTTAGAGATAAAATAATATAGATAATGGAGAGTTGACATGCAATTAACAGGTTCACAGATTTTAATAGGGTGTCTTAAAGAACAAGGAGTAGACACAGTATTTGGGTATCCGGGAGGAGCAATACTTAATGTATATGATGAACTTTATAAACATTCAGATGAGATAAAACATATTCTTACAAGCCATGAGCAGGGTGCCAGCCACGCTGCTGACGGATATGCAAGAGCTACTGGCAAGGTTGGAGTCTGTTTTGCCACATCAGGTCCCGGAGCTACTAATCTTGTAACAGGAATTGCAACGGCGTATATGGATTCAGTTCCGGTTGTTGCCATAACATGTAACGTAGGAGTACCACTTCTTGGAAAAGACAGTTTTCAGGAAATTGATATTGTTGGAGTGACACTTCCTATTACCAAACATAATTTTATTGTAAAGGACGTAAATAAGCTCGCTGATGTAATCAGGGATGCGTTCAGAATAGCTAAAGAAGGCCGTCCGGGCCCTGTACTCATTGACATTCCTAAGGATGTAACCGCAAAAATGGCAGATTATGAGTACAAAACACCGGTTGTACCTGAAGCTAATAAAAATATTGACAGCAATGAAATTGCTGAAGCAATAGATATGATTAAAAAAGCAAGAAAGCCATTTGTATTTGTAGGCGGTGGTTCAATAATTTCAGGTGCTTCAGCCGAGATTGCCGAATTTGTGGAAAAAGTTGATGCCCCTGTGTGTGATACACTTATGGGTAAGGGCGCATTTGACGGCACCAGTGAAAGATATACCGGAATGCTCGGAATGCATGGTACCAAGACTTCTAATTTCGGCGTTATGGAATGTGACCTTTTAATAGTTCTTGGTGCAAGATTTTCTGACCGTGTAACGGGAGATACAAGCAAATTTGCTTCCAACGCCAGAATTTTGCAGATAGACATTGACCCGGCCGAAATCAATAAGAATATTAAAGTTGATATGTCGATAGTAGGCGATATCAAAGTTGTTCTTGAAGCAATTAATGCAAGGCTTGATAAGGAAAATCACAAAGAGTGGATGGACCATATCTACGAAATGAAAAAAGAATATCCGCTAAGATACAATAAAGATATTCTTACAGGACCATATCTTATGGAGAAGATTTTTGAAGTTACAGACGGTAATGCAATTATTACAACAGAGGTCGGACAACATCAGATGTGGGCCGCCCAATATTATAAATACAAAGAGCCTAGAACTTTCCTTTCATCAGGAGGCCTTGGCACAATGGGCTACGGACTTGGTGCATCTATCGGTGCCAAGTTAGGCCGTAAGGACAAGATTGTTATTAATATCGCCGGAGACGGATGCTTCAGAATGAATATGAATGAATTAGCAACAGCTACCAGATATAACATTCCTATTATTGAAATAATAGTTAATAACCATGTACTCGGAATGGTAAGACAGTGGCAGACACTTTACTATGGTCAAAGATATTCTTATACCGTTCTTGAAGACCAGGTTGATTACGTTAAAGTTGCAGAGGGTCTTGGAGCTAAGGCATACAGAGTTGAGACCAAGGAAGATTTTGAAGCAGCCCTTAAGGATGCCATTGCGATGAATATACCATGCGTACTTGATTGCCATATTGAAAAAGATGATAAGGTATTTCCTATGGTTTCACCGGGAGCATCTTTAATGGAAACATTTGATTGCTAATTAAAAAATTATATAAAGGAGGCAGATTCATGAAAAAATCAGCAAAGATATATGCTGTCCTGATTGCCCTTGCATTATTGTTTACGGCAGGGTGCGTAAGAAAAACAGCAGATTCAGATAATGTTGAAAGCAGTAATGAACTGCCTTCATTTATTTCTGAGACCACAACAACAGCTAATGATGAAGTCAGTACCGAAAAAGAAACCGGGACAACGGCACATACAACGCCACAGATAACCCCACAGACAACTCCTGCGAGGGAGAATGTGACTACCCGTGCCACAGAACCGGAGACGACACCTGCCACACAGACTGAGACTAAAGGACAGGAGAATGTTCCTGCAACCAAGCCTGCTGCGCATGATACGTCAGCATATCCGGCCTACAGCAGTTCCAATAATTACTCCGAACTGACAAAATCATACAGTAATGTGACGGAAGATGATATTAATACGATTAACAGCATTCTTAACAGCATAATTAAGCCCGGAATGACCGAAACAGAGAAGATAAGAACTGTTCATAACTGGATAGTATGCAACACAACATATAATGATAAGTACTATGACAGAGGTGACAGTTTCAATCATGTAAGTAATCTTTTAAATAATAAGACAGGTGTATGCCAGGGGTATTCTGTTACTTTTTATATATTTATGAAACAGATGGGTATACCATGTACACTGGTAATGGGGAAAACAGATAATGTGTCCCATGCGTGGAATGCTGTGAAATTAGACGGAAACTGGTATTATATTGACGTTACATGGGATGACCCTGTAGTAAACGGGACAAGTAACTATCCCGGAGGAGACAATATCTCTTATGAGTATCTTCTTTGTACCTACAATCATATATCCATGACACATACAGAAGATAATTACATCGGAACAACACCTCTTCCAAACGGAATATCTAATGATTATAATGATTTAATGTACAGAATGTCAGGATTTACCAATGTTATGAGAGTGAATTCTTCAGAAGAACTTGCAGACAGACTGCAGGGATTTATGAATAAATCGGGTAAATATGCGATTATTCTGGAAAATGGAAATATTACCATGAATGATGGCGTTGACGTGGTTAAGAATTACCTTAAGAATCTTAACAGAGGATATAGTGTATCCATATCATATAGTACCAATTTATTGGCAGTTACAGTAGATTTTACATAAAAAAACAGGCATTGCTGCCTGTTTTTTTTAATCCTCAAATGGTCGTATTCTGTATTTAACACCAAGCCGGTCACAAATTGCCTGACATTCTTTTTCTTCTTCATGGGTAATAGTTGTTTCAACTGTTGTCATAACAACATTAGGCACATATTTTACGGCTTCTTTTGCAAAATCAAGCATTGCATCATAAGAAATATCACCGAAACGGCTTCTTACAAGTTCATGGTATCTTTCCTTGTTAGGGGTATTAAGGCTTATTGAAACAGTATCAATAAGACCTTTTAACTCAGGGGTAATGTCCCTGCCGCATACGAGATTGCCAAGCCCGTTTGTATTAATTCTTGTCGGTTTATTAAAGGTGTCCTTTACGTATCTGGCAACTTTTAACAATACGTCTATTCTTTCAGTTGGTTCACCGAAGCCACAGAATACAACTTCCTTGTATTTGTTAAGGTCGAATTTGCTGAATTCTGCGATTACCTCTTCGTAAGATGGCTCTCTTTCAAGCCACAAAACACCTGAATTTTCCATATGGTCCCTGGTCTGTCTTAAACAGAAAGTGCAGGAACATGGACACTTGTTGGTTAGATTAACATATAAATTATCATGTACTTCATATAGTATGGTCATATTGGTCAACTCCTGTTATTATTAGTTACATTTTAGGGTATGAAGAACTTCTTCAAAGCATACACCGTCAGTAGGCGGAATGTCAAAGGTTTCCGTAACTTCGATACATTTTTTTACAAAAGAAGAGGCTCTTTTTACGGATTCCCTGAAATCAATGTCATGTACCGCATCTGCCGCAATTATTGCTGAAAACACATCACCGGTGCCGGAACGTACATGACCGACCCTCTTTTGCCTTGTTGTATAAATACCTTTGCCGGTGTCATATATATAGTTGGTAAGAAAAATACCGCTGTCTATTCCTGTTATTACAATCTTTTTTGCACCGTATTCGGCAATCTTCATAAGCAGGGCTTCATAATCTTTTTTTACGAATGTTTCAGGTGTGTACGGAGTATCTGTGAGAATACATGCTTCCGTCAGATTCGGGGTAAGGATATCGGCATATTTTACAAGATCTTTCATTGCCATACACATATCATCCGTATAGGTTGGATAAGGTTTACCATTGTCTCCCATAACCGGGTCTATTATGACCTTTGTATCATCCGTGCGGAAATCACGGATAAAATCCTGCACAATTTCTATCTGTTTTCTTGAACCTAAAAAACCAGACAGGATACCTTTAAAACGTAAATCAAGTTTTTTCCAGTTACTTATATATTCTTCCATGTTGTGGGTGTAATCGTCAAAAAAATATTCTTTGAAACCTGTATGGTTAGAAAAAACAGATGTGGGAACGGCACAGCATTGTATTCTTAGCTGCGAAATTATAGGAAGGGAGACTGCAATAGAGCATCTCCCAAATCCTGAAAAATCATTTATAACGGCGATTTTATTTTGCCTATTGTGATCGGTCTGATTCATAAATTCTCCTCAGTCCTGCCTTTTTTGCTGCAAACCAGAGTACGGCAAACAATACAACGTTGGCTGCGTATTCAAGGGCAAGTCCCGGAATCTGGGTGAATCCCGCATAGAGACTTCCGGCTATGATAGCACCTACGAAAGTATAGCCTGCAAAAGGTATAAGCATTGAAATTATTGCCGCAAAAATATATTTAAGGCTGAACTTATCAAATAATTTTATTAAACCATAAAATGCAAGTGGCATGAGTACTTTTATAATCAGTGTTGGAAACGCCCATACAGGCATTGATAATAAATCGGCGATTGCAGAACCGACGCCGCCTATGAACAGTCCGTAAGGACATGGCATTACATAGCAGAACAGCAAAATAATGCAGTTTCCTATATTAAAATATCCGAGTGGTATCGGAATCTGGATAAATCTTGTCACAAGACATACTATGGCTGTGAAAACAGAAGCCAGACATAAATTTTTTGTTGTCATTTTATTTACTTCCTTAAAATTTTTATGTGTATTTCTGTTTCCATGAAAACAGTATGATAATACCATTCGGGTGGATTGATTTAAAGTACCAGATTTTAATAATTATAACATACCAGAATGAAAGACTTTTATATACACTTTTATACACAAATGCCAATTGTCTATTGACTGAATATTTTTTTTGACGTAAAATAAACACTATATTGTTTTAGAAGACAAAAGGAGGCACACGAAAGTGGGACGTATTTACAATTTTTCAGCGGGCCCGGCCGTTTTACCGGAAGAAGTATTAAGAGAAGCAGCAGATGAGATGCTTGACTACAAAGGATCCGGGATGTCGGTTATGGAAATGAGCCACAGATCCAAGGTATACGACAATATCATTAAGGAAGCAGAAGCAGATTTAAGAGAGATTATGAATATACCTGACAATTATAAGGTACTTTTCCTTCAGGGCGGCGCATCACAGCAGTTCGCAATGATTCCTATGAATCTTATGAAGAATAAGAAGGCAGGATACATTGTAACAGGACAGTGGGCTAAGAAAGCATATCAGGAAGCTAAGATTTATGGTGAGGCTATTGAACTTGCATCATCGGCAGATAAGACATTTTCGTACATACCTGATTGTTCAGACCTTGATATACCTGAGGATTGTGATTACGTTTATATCTGTGAGAACAATACAATTTATGGTACAAAGTATAAGGAACTTCCTAATACTAAGGGACACACACTTGTTGCAGATGTATCATCATGTTTCTTGTCAGAACCTGTTGATGTAACAAAGTACGGCGTTATCTATGGCGGTGTCCAGAAGAACATCGGACCGGCAGGTGTTGTTATTGTTATTATCAGGGATGACCTTATTACAGAGGATACACTTCCCGGAACACCTACAATGCTCAAGTATAAGATTCATGCAGATAATGACTCATTATATAATACACCACCTGCTTATGGCATCTATATCTGCGGTAAGGTATTCAAGTGGATTAAGAAGATGGGCGGCCTTAAAGCAATGAAGGAACGCAACGAAAAGAAAGCAAAACTGCTTTATGATTATCTTGACAGCAGCAAACTGTTTAAAGGAACCGTAGAGAAAGAGTCCCGTTCCCTGATGAACGTTCCGTTTGTCACAGGTGACAAAGATCTAGATGCAAAATTTGTAAAAGAAGCAAAAGCAGCAGGCCTTGTAAACCTTAAAGGCCACAGAACAGTTGGTGGTATGCGTGCAAGTATCTACAATGCTATGCCAAAAGAAGGTGTAGAAGCACTGGTTGCTTTCATGAAGAAGTTTGAGGAGGAGAATGCATAATGTTTCAGTATCATTGCCTGAATCCCATCGCAGAAA
>ERZ772892.3599-NODE-3599-length-11041-cov-5.004005_pt1 | contig 11041 bp, 10 predicted proteins | sample MGYA00512126_ERZ772892 | MGnify/ENA primary metagenome ERZ772892 (study PRJEB29015, sample SAMEA2737697) | human gut metagenome | biome: human gut; feature: human-associated habitat; material: faeces | place: China | collected 2012 ... | reverse complement strand
AGCCTTTGAAAAGGCTCGAGCGAAACTTTTAATTTTTTTAGAAAAATTTGTTAACTAATTGATTTTAAAACTAAATATTAAAGGCGTGAAGATAATCTCCACGCCTTTTTATAGCTTTTAGTTATTTTCGCTTTCTTTTGGCACAAACATTGGTTGTTGCCTATCGTTCTTGACTTCTTCTAATGCTTCTTTTGCAAGTCTGTAAAATTCAAGCTGTGAATTAAGCGGTTGTTTTCCTCGCTTATCAATCATAACATATGTCATATCACTTTTTTGAACTCTTGCATTTATAGTATCGTTCATCATAATATCGAGCATACCGAAAACACGCTTTTTCAAATCTTCATCTTCAACTGGGAAAACAAGCTCAACTCTCTTATCAAGGTTTCTCTGCATCCAGTCCGCTGAACCGATATATACAACTGGTTCTCCGCCATTTTCAAACTTAAAGATTCTACTATGCTCCAAAAGCTGACCGACTATACTTATTACGGTAATATTCTCGCTGACACCCTCTATTCCAGGGATAAGACAGCAAATTCCACGAACGATAAGTGTAATCTTGACTCCCGCTCTTGAGGCATCATAAAGAAGTGAAATCAAGTCTGGGTCAACCATTGAATTAACCTTGATTATAATGCCTGATGGAAGGTCATTCTTGGCATTTGCTATTTCTCTCTGAACCATAGATTCAAAGAATGTACGAAGTCCGAGTGGTGCGACATTCATTTTGAGATATTCAGGCGGTGCAGAATAACCTGTAATAACATTAAATAATGATGATGCGTCACGACCGAAAGATTCACGACAAGTGAACATACCAATATCTGTATAGAATCTTGCGGTAATATCATTATAGTTACCTGTTCCAAGGTGAAGATAACGACGAATACCGTCTTCCTCTCGGCGCACAACAAGCAAAATTTTGCAATGGGTTTTAAGTCCCTGCAAGCCGTAAATTACATGGCAACCAGCTTTTTCGAGCTTTTTCGCCCATACGATATTATTTTCTTCATCGAATCTTGCTTTAAGCTCAACAAGTACAGTAACCTGTTTGCCATTTTCTGCGGCACGAATCAATGCGGCAACAATCGGAGAATTTCCGCTGACACGATAAAGTGTTTGCTTGATAGCAAGAACATCTTCGTCCTCTGCGGCAGCCTGAACAAAACGAATAACCGAATCAAAGCTTTCAAATGGGTGGTGTACAAGTCTATCCTTTTCACGAATAGCCTCAAAAACATCATCATATCCATAGAAATCTGCTGGTGGTGTCACTGGTTTAATTGGCTCAAATCTTAAATCGTCACAACCCTTGATAGAACCAAACTTTGATAAGAATGTTAAATCGAGCGGTCCTGGAATTTCATAAATTTCGCTCTCATTTACTTTGAGCATATCTACAAGAAATTCTCTTAATGCTTGGTCACACTTTTGGGCAATCTCAACTCGGACTGGTTCGCCTCTCTGACGCTTTTTGATAGATTTCTCAATAGCAACCATCAAATCCTCTGCTTCTTCGTCAATATCAAGGTCTGAATCTCTTGTAAGTCTGAAATCTGCGTAAGCTTCAATAGTATAAAGCTGGAAAAGCTTATTGAGGTTATTCTTAATAATATCCTCAAGCATAACAAAGTATCTGCCGTTCTCGCTCGAAACCTCAAAAAATCTTGGAATAATTGACGGAACTTGAACTACTGCGAAAGCATCTCCGCTATCCTTTGCAAGTCTTACTGCGATATTAAGTGTCTTATTCGCAAGGAATGGAAATGGACGACTTGTATCAACTGCAAGTGGAGTTAATACTGGAAAAAGCACATTATCAAAATAGCTATCGCACTTTTCTTTGAGTTTATCGTCCATATCCTCATATTTTAAAAAGAAAAGCTTGTGCTTTTTAAGTGCAGGAATTATTGAACGGGATAGGCATGAATATTGCTTATCCATAAATATATGTGTCTTTTCTATAAGCTTCTCAAGCTGTTCGGCAGGCGTAAGACCAGAGGGGTCTTTCTTCTTATAACCTGAATGTACCTGGTCCATAAGTCCTGCAACTCTTACCATAAAAAACTCATCAAGATTAGAGGCAGTGATTGCAAGAAACTTAACTCTCTCCAAAATTGGATTTTCTTTTTCGTGTGCTTCCTCAAGAACTCGATAATTGAAATCCATCCAGCTTAGTTCACGATTATTGAATGGATAGCTATTTTCTTTATCTTTTTCCTTTAGCTTTTTAATCTTATCTGACACAGCATTCTCCCCCTTTATTTAAAAAACGGTGTTTTTACTACAAGTCTTAGTTTTATTCCAAAAACATCTTCAAATAGTGTTGTACACTCGCTAAATGCCCACTTTTCAAGATGAACATTTTTATCTGTTTCAGCATAAACTATAAGCTCATTTTCTTTAAGCTTTAGGCTTATATTATCGAATTTGCAGTTTTGTGATTTATCTAAGGCATTTGCTACGCAAAGTATCGTGCAAAGCTTTGTTACAACAAGACTATTTTTATGAGAAAGATTTTCGAAAGGCTCTGTTATATCTATCATGTGCATTTCATCAGTACTTGCTGTTGTGGCAATAAGAAGTGATTCTTCTGCAGTAAGTCCATAAAATTCTGTATTTTTCAGAATATCATATGTACCAAGAAGTTTGTGATGTGTATTTATGAATGAACCACTTTCATGCAATATGCAGGCAAGCTCTAAGATAAGTCTGCGTCTTGCATTAAGACCATGAAGCTTCTTGAGTTTATCAAATATAGCAAGAGCATATTTGCATACGGCTTCATAATGTTTGCTATCACAGCCATAATGCTTTGCTAAAGCTCTTGCACAAGAGGCCGCATTCTTTGCAACATGCTCTTCATAGCTATTCTTTTCAGATTTAAGCAAAAGCTGTACCATAAGTGCATCAGATATATGAGTATCTACTGCGACAATTTCATTTGCCTTTGTCAGTTTTAAAAGATGTATGTAAAGTGCAGAGGCTGTGTAGAGAAGCTCTGCATCTGCAGCTGTTATATTAAATTTTTGGCACATATCATTAAGTGGCATTTTTCTTAACTGATTATAAAAATTCTCTATTGCTTCAAGCTTTATCCGATAATTTCCATTAGTAGATTCTACACCACATTGTTTCGCAATAGTTCTAACCATTGAGCCAGACAAAACTATATTGTTTATGCCCTTATTGACATTTTCATATACAACCTTATCAAGAACAGAATCTATATATTCGTCAAGAGCGGTATAGTATTCATCAAGAGTTCCATCGTCCATATCAAGAATTTCCATAAGCTTCATTGAACCTATGGAAAAATTTCTTGTATATTCCATAATACCCTTTTTATAAACAGAAAGGGCGATACTTCCTGTTCCGAGATATGAAATGAGTGTATTTGCAAGACTGCTTTCATCAATACCTGAGCGTCTTATAATTTCATTGAAAATTAAGCTTTTTGCTCGGTCAAGGCCAAAGACCTCTATATTTATATCATTTCTGATTTTAAGCTGGTCGATTACAAATTCACGGTTAGTTGCTTCTCTGAAAACAGAAGTCGCAACAGCTTTATACTGTGTAATACCGTATTCGTTCATAATTCTCATGAAGCCATCGAGAACCTTTGAAATTTCCTTAAGGCTTTCAAAGCTGATTTTCTTTGTTACGAAAACCTCATGACCAAGATTAAGAGGATATGATAGTGTATCTACAAGCTTTATTTCACCAAGAGAAAGGCTTGCTACCTTCATATTTACAGATTCCGAACCAATAGTTATAACAGCGGCAATATTTTTATTTTCCTTTACATTTTTTCGTTTATTCACAAAAGAACCCCCTATCTATGGATATAAGCGTTATTGTTTTTATTATATCAGTTCGACAAAATTTCCGCAAGCAAAGCTTAAATATTTTACATAATTTTACAAACTGTTTACTAAGTGGGATATATATATTTTATTAAGCAAATACATAAATAAAAAATGGCGGACAAAGTCCTCCATTTAAAAGTAAGAAAAGTTAAGGGCGTTGCCCTTAAAACCTACGAGGGACTCCGTCCCTCAATCCTTCGAGCCTTTGAAATGGCTCAAGCGAAACTTTTAATTGTCTAAGATAAGTTTATTAGCTAAGGGGAAGCAAGGATTATTTTTTCTTTCCAAGAATTTCTTTTCTTATATATGCAAAGGTTTCGTCCTCGCCATTATCTCTTAACATTATTAAAAGCTTTTCAAGCAAAACTGCTGTTTCCGGGTGAATCATATAGTGGTCTTTTGACCTTGAATAATAATTGTAAGCATCAGCATCGGTATACTTATCGCCATTATAATTTTTGCTTGCGGCAACCCTATCACAGAACATTTCTATAACATATTTTATAGGCATCTTTAGACCTGCCATCTGCTTACCTTTATCAAGCGAATAATCTATCCAATATTCAAGATGATGTTTATTTCTGCCTTTATGATGAAGCCAAGCATAGCTTACACCCTTATCTTCTCTTTCAGCATCGTTTGGACTTCTTGTTCCTTGATAATATTTCACACCTGCCCAAAATTCTGTCGGAGAATATTTCGACATATCATGCAAGAGTCCTTGTTTATATAAGCCAGCCTTAAAGCAATGTTTCATAACAAGCCATTTATGATGATTTATTGTTTTTAAATGCTTAAAAAATTTCATTTTATCACCTATTCAAAATAACATAAAAACGGCACAGCCTACAAGCTATGCCGTTAAAATCTTTATTATATTTCTATGATTAAGAGAAGAATGCGATAGCATTAAGTGCTATAACCAAGAGGAAGAATACAATAGCAATTATTCTTGTCCATCTTTCAAGGAAAGAATCGAGTGAGCGTGACTTGTGCTTTGAGTAGAATGTATCTGAACTTCCACCCATAACAGCACCCATACCCTGTTGATGTCCCTCTTGAAGCATAATGATAATAACAATCACAACTGCCAAAAGAAGAAGAACTGCACCCAAAACGATTTCCCAAATACTCATTGATAATTTCCTCCTAAAATCTATAAACAAAAATAAGTAAATTCATTTCAATAGCTTTATTATTTTATCACAATAGCGAAAATAATGCAAGCACTTTTTTAACTTTTATTTATAAAATTCGGAAGAAAATTCTAATTTTCTTATTTTGTTGCGAGGTTATACATAGCCTCAAGGCAAATTTGTGCGTGGAGGAAGAATTTTTCTTCGTCCATACTTTCATCAACAGCATGGATATTGCATTCTTCGTTCATAATCGCACCAAATGCAACACCTCTGTTTTGGAGAGTTCTTGCGTAAGTGCCACCACCTGTCGAGAAAAGATTGGCTTCTTCGCCTGTTATAGTCTTATATGCGTCCTTGAGAAGTCCGATAATCGGAGCAGTTTCAGGAACATAAAGCGGAGGATTATTTGCTTTAATCTTAATCTTCAAGCCATCATATGCGGCACGCTGACGAATTTTGAAGATAATATCATCACTATCAGCTGATACTGGGTATCTTATATCGAGAGTAGCTTTCATATAAGTTTCGCCAATATCTACTGTGCCGACATTTACTGTCAAAGCTCCTGATTGTTTATCACTACACTTGATTCCAAGTGAAAAGCCATCTGTTTCAAGACCGACAGCATCATCAAGAAATGCACAAAGACTACCAAGAACTGTTTGACCAAAATTAGCGGCAAGAAGTCTTATAAGATTGGTTGCTGCATTAAAGCCAAGCTCAGGAGTTGAACCATGAGCTGCCTTGCCCTTTGAAATAATCTGCATACCGTCTATTGTGTAGTCGAAATCATAATCGCCTGGTTTTGCATCAGCAAAACGGCGGAGCTGATGGTCTTCTGTTTCGGAGCAATCTATAAGTGCATAGGCTTTTGCTGCAACTGCATTGATTGCGTTTCCTGCTTTCATAGCAGTAAGAGTTTTTGCATTGTTTTCGTTAGAGTAAACCTCAATTTGGAGGATACCCTTTTCAACATTACAAATTCCGTATTCAAGGTCTGGAGTAAAGCCCATATTCGGAAGTGGCTGTTTTGAGAAATATCTATCCATATCAGCCATACCAACTTCCTCAGAAGCACCGAAAATAGTACGAAGTCTGCGTTTAAATGAAACTCCACTATCCTTTAATGCCTTTAAGCAATAAAGAGCAATTATTGCCGGGCCTTTATCATCGGCTATTCCTCTGCCATAAAGTCTGCCATTCTTTCTTGTGAGTGCGAATGGTTCAACACTCCAACCGTCACCGCTTGGTACTACATCAACATGAGAAAGTACAGCGGCTATTTCGTCACCCTTACCATACTCGGCATGACCTGCAATGTCATCAACATTCTCTGTTGTGAGTCCCATTTCTTCCGCTCTCTTGAGAATGAATTTTAATGCCTCAGACGCATCTTCCTGACTTTTTGACGAAACGGACTGTATCTTTAAAAGTTCGTCTAAATCTTTTAAAATATCTTCCTTATAATCAAGAATTTTTTCACCAAAGCTCATAATATCACCTATCCTTATTTAATATTTTATTCTAAATCAGATTCATTATTTTTGTCTTGAGAACTATTTTCAGGTTCTTTTTCGATTTCTTGTGGAATATTCTCCTCGACCTCTGAATTTGCGTAGCTGGAAATATCTATCTCATCTGTTTCAATATTATCTTCAGAAAGAGCATGTTTTCCCTCTTTTTTCTTTTTAAGCTTTGTAGGAATAAGCATATAAGCTATAAAAACAACTACGCAAGCACCTGTTACACCTAAACCAAGTGTGAAATTAGGTGTTTTATAATCAAAACGAATTTCACATCTTGTATTAGCAGGAACTCTTACAGCCATAAAGCCAACATTTACCTTTTCAATATCGGTTTGCTTACCATTTACATATGCTGTCCAGCCCTTTGTGTATGGTACGCTAAAGAATACAAGCTCATCACTATCCTTTGTTGTGATGTGGGAAGTAAAGCCACCATTATCAAACTTTGTGTCTGTGCAAGTAAGCTTATTTCTATTCTCGCAATCCTTCTTATATTCTTCTTCGGTATATTCATACTTATAGATATTCTTTGCCTTAGTAAGAATATCACCATATTTTTCAGCTTGCTCATCTGTGAGAACCATAGCTTTGAGCAAGAGCAAGTGACGGTTAGATTCGGAACACTGTTCATACTGCTTTTCTGTAATATATTCATCATAGGTGAAACCATATGGAATATAGCAATCATTTGTATAAACATCAAAATTATTCTGTTTATTGAGATATGTCCAGTATGGCATCTTTGTTTCCTTTGTGACAACATTTCTGAACTTGCCATTGTAGTTAAAGAGATATTTGCAAGAAAGGAAACTTCTTAAACCGTAATAGTCTGCCTCAGGTCTTGATGCAACTGAACGCTCTACACCGACAGACTCATAAAAATCCATTATAGAACCCGGCACAACGCTCTGGAATGCCTGAATAGTAGGAATCTGCCAGAACATACCCATATTATCCATACAATCATAGAAATCTGAACGAACATCCTTTATGTCGTCAAGTTCTAATCTACTGCCACCATCAATAACATCTGAAATTATAAAATCACTCTTATATTGTCCCTGGTCTTTACCTGTGCCAACAATATAAAGGGAATAACCTGCACAAAAGATTGAGAGCAAAATAGATGTAACCCTCATAAAGTTCTTATTTTTATTTTTCCAGAGATAAAGTACAATAGTTGTAAGAACAAGTCCTATAAGTGCAAACGCAACATAAATCCAGAAGCGTTCAGGATATTCCATTAAACCATAGGTCGTAGTTTCTATACCGTTGACCTTCTCTGTCTTTGGCATAAGCCCGATAGCTGCTGCTATACCTACTGTAATTCCGAATGTAAAATTCAGACCATACTTGAAATTTGCTCTTTCACTATCAAGACAAAGTATAGTCGCAAGAACCATAACAAGTGTAAGCATATAATACCATCTTGCATAATATGACGCATTAAACAACTGGAATGCACTATTTAATATCGGAACTAACGCACAAAGGAAAAGTATTGGAAGCAGATATTTCAACCACTTATACTTTTTCTTTCTAAGCTTCATAAAGCTGAATACGCCAACCATACTGAACATTGGCAGATATGCCGCAACAGAAGCCCATTTTGCATTTGAATCTGGAGTGAAGTTTGGTCTTGCTGGTAAATCTGGCGGGAAGAAGAAGGATTCTATAATATGCATATATCTCTGCTCCCAACCATATAACAAAGCACTCCAACCACTTGGTGAATTTGATATACGAGGATTTTCTGTTATAGTTGCAAGCGTTGGCAAGAAAATAAACGCACTTGCCGCAAAACCAAGTACTGCCTCAAAAATAATTTGAATTAACTTTTTAAAAGTAAATTCAAAATCTCCACAAGCAAGCTTTACTAACCAATAAAGAATCGCAAAAACCGCTTGTCCTGCAAAGAAATAGTAGTTTATAGTACAGCTTAGAAAGGCTGTAATTACAAGTACGCCCTTGCGTCCTGTATACATAATTTCGTCAACCGCTGCAAGAAGCAGTGGAAATGTAATCATTGCTTCGTGAAAATGATTAAAGAATATGTTATAAACTCCAAAGCCTGAAAACGCGTAAAGTATGCCACCTATAACTGCATAGTCTTTATTTTTGACATATCTTTTCAAATATACAAAAGCAGAAAGTGAACAGCAAGCAAATTTCAGAACATACAGTGGTCCCATAAGATGCGGTACAGCTGGACTTGGGAAAAGCATTGTCAGCCAAAAGAACGGACTTGCTATCATATAAAAGCTATATGAACCAACTATATCTGCTCCAAGGTCTGTGGTATTGCTCCAACCAAAATTTCCGTTTTGAATAGAATCATGAATCATCTGATAAAACGGTATCTGCTGAACATTAAAGTCGCCGTAATAAAGAAAATATCCTTTATCCATTATAATAAATGGAAGAAAAAGCACTATTGCTATTATAGCAGGAATTAAAAATGCTTTTAGATAATAATGCCCCTTTTTGTTGCCGAGGAGCGTATTCTGAGGAATGTCGTTTTCCATTTTATCTCTCCTTGTATTTTTGCTTTATTTATATATAAAAAATATCCTAAATTCATAGGATATGCAATAATTTATATAAGGCAATTTTATCACACATACCCATAAAATTCAAGCATATTGAAACAGACTCACAGGGTTTTTGAATGAGCAGACTAAAATGATATAATCAAGTAGAAATGGGCTATATATAGAAAATAGAAGATACACAAAGTGTTGATTATAATGCTTTTAGAGGTTTATTTGTGGGGCAATATCGTTAAAAGTAGAAATATTTAGTAAGAACAAGAAAGAATGGTTATGATATACACCCCAAAAGTTAAACACTTTTGGGGTGTGTGGTGTGTATTATTTTAAATGGATATTACTGATAAACAACTCAAACGCTTGATAAAATGTCACAAATTAGTTTTGTTTATAATTTATCTACTCATTCAAATTCCACCGAAAGAAACAAATCAATATTGTCCATTGCCGTATGGTATTTTGACGGCGTGGCATATAGCACTTTGCCAACCATTACTAAGTTTGAAAGCGGGAAAAAATATGTATATTCCGTTTTGCTGATGCCGGAAAGGGAATATGACTTCGGCAGAGAGGTCGCCTCTACGGTGAACGGAAACGCAGTGACAGCGGTTCCCGCCACAGACGGATATCTGAGTCTTCCTAATGTAAAAACTATTACGCCGACCGCAATCACTCAGGTAAACATTGAGAGCCTATATAATTATGGTGTAGGCGATTTTCCCAGAAAAACGGCAGAACCGTTTGATGAAGAAGCAGACAAATATGAGATTGCCCACGAATTCTGTAAATAAATGGAAAACAGCAATCCTGTTGCGTTCTGGTACTCTGACGAAAACAAATATATTCCATCTATGAAGAAAATCACACAGTTTGAAGCAGTTAAAGACTATATGTATTACATTGAGTTGAGAGCAAAAGCTAGATACACTTTCGCTGACAACTTGAGTATAAGAAAGCTTTATTGGGAGAAATTCCATATTTCTTGCATATTTCTTAATATGTTTTCCTAAATAGTACAAACTGACTATTGTCCACTTATATTTTTGAATGTATTTCGGATTTCTTGAAGACATTTTTTATTTCTCTTATTACAAAAAGCACCAATCGATTCATTCAACCGATTGGTACTTTATTTTGTTATGTATTAAAAGTTTTATATCTTAGCTTTCATCTGATATAATCTTCATAGAATTCTTCGTCATAGAATTCCTTGACGAAGAATGTACAACAACATCATTCTCAGGCATAATGAAGCTGAGAACATATCCCTTTTCATTATCGTAGCTAAGCATCAGCTCTGCTCCCTCTAACCAAAACGAATAGTCCGTATCGGTTGCTAACATAGAGTAATATAATATAACCTTTTCTCCAGCACAGTATCGGTCTTTTGCGTTCGTATACCAAAATTTTTTACCGCAGTAATCAACCTTATACTTCTTTTTAAACAAATACATCACCTCCCTTCTGAATTATGTCACTCAACATTTTTCATAATCTTTATGCCAATCCAAATAAAGAAAATTGTTGCAATTATCAATACAATCATCGCCACTAACAGACTCCATAGTCCAATTAACGCACTTAATGCAGGTGAAACTGCCAAAAGTGCAATCACCTTTGCAAGTTGCATCATATACTTCTTTTCATTCTTGAGCTTATGTAATATTATATAATTATTATAACATAAACTTTCAAAAAGCGAATCATAAATATGATATTTTGTTTTAAATCGGATAGTTTCTGTTTTTATGATTTTTTATTTTTGCAAATTACAATAGCAAATTGCGAAAAATATATAACTCCTTATAACCTATACATATTTAACAATATCAAATAACCTATATATTCCTGCCTCTATTTAATATAATCAGTGGAAACTCTTATTTCTTATTTTAACAATTTAAGAATTTAAGAATCTTAATATTTTACACCAAATTCCCGAAAAAATATAAAAA
>ERZ772892.3582-NODE-3582-length-11105-cov-38.688507_pt1 | contig 11105 bp, 6 predicted proteins | sample MGYA00512126_ERZ772892 | MGnify/ENA primary metagenome ERZ772892 (study PRJEB29015, sample SAMEA2737697) | human gut metagenome | biome: human gut; feature: human-associated habitat; material: faeces | place: China | collected 2012 ... | reverse complement strand
TGCTGCTGATGCTTATACCCTCCTGCGAGTTATATTTCTTCATGTCCATCAGCACGCCCGTCTGGCTGTACACTCTTACCGGCTCGTTTTCAGCCACGCCCGTCAGGCGCACTCTGCCGTCGGCATAAACAACCTGCACCATGTCCTTCACAGCCGGACGTATCACGTTGATTCCGGTAGACGCCACAGGAGCATATTCCATCACAAGCTCGTCATACACAGCCATCTCGCCCGTGTTTCTGTCCGTCTGATAAACGATGTTTGAGAGTATGGCGTTCTTCGAGTTGAGATAAACCGTTCCGTCCCACTCGTTCTCCACGGGATAAAGCGTGTTGACAGTCTCGAGCGACAGGTCGTGCGTGTATTCATCACGGCTCGACGGCTGCTCCTTCACTTCGCTGTATGTCATCCATTCCACAATGTTTCCGGCTTCGTCATACGTGCACACCTCGCCTCCGGCCGGCATCTTTGCGCCGGTGAAGAAGTCGCCAATGGTGCTTATCTTCTCAACCATACGGTCCTTGTCGTCATAAATATACTTCGTGCCGCTCGAGAATGTCATCTCATCGCCGAAGAACGACGAATAGACATTCTCCTCGTCCAGACGTCCCTTGTCGTCATAAGTATAGATCACCTCCTCGAATTTCTCCGTCAGCGCCTCGTCAACGTAGGTGTTGCGCTTAACGAGCTTGTCGCCTTCGTAGACATACTCATAGACACCGCCAAGTTCAAACTCGCCCTTCTTGCGGTTAAGGTTATAGTTGGCACGGCTTAAGATGCGTCCGTTCTCGTCGTAAGTGTATCTCACCTGCGTAGAATATGTATAGAAGTCGTCGCCCGAGAACTTCTGGTATCCCTTCTCGAGCACCTCGTTTCCGTTTTCGTCATAAATATATTTCAGCGTATAGTCGTAGATAAAGCCTGCCAGTTCGCGATACTGCACCGCACTGTCTACACGGCCGTTGGCATCGTCGTAGAAGTATTTGTAATAGTCGTTAGTGTGCTTAGATGTTATTCCGGTCAGCTTATATTCATACTGCTGGGCAAATGATGCCGAAGAAAACAATACAGCGATGATAAGGGAGATAAAATTTCTGTTCATAATGCGTTTGATTTAGAGGTTATACATGTTGTTTCTTAAAAGCTATAGCATTCCGAAAGCAAATATAAGCAAAATTTTATAAAAACAAAAGATATTTTGCAAAAATGTAATAATCTTTTATAAAATCAGCCCATAAAGTTAAAATTAGTCGTCACAACAATACAATTTGCAGACAATTTCAAGGCAAAAAATCTGTCAGCCGTCGCATTGTTTCTATCCATTCAGCCCCAGCGTGCCCTCAGCCGTCCCTATGCTCTTTGCCGGCGCCATGCCATATGACATTTTTGAGGGCATAACACACCATGCCAAAGAAAACATCCGGCGGCACCCTGCCATACATTAAACCGCAAACACAATATCTTATATTCAGAATACAGACTGTATTTTAACCCCTATCTGTTATTATAATCCGGCCGGTATTTTTGCTTTAATACCGAGCGGAATTTTCATTTGACGTTCCGCAGGCGTGGCTGATATGCCAAGAAGAAGCCGACAAAAGACGGACGACGAAGGCAGGAATAAGCCAAACAGGCTGAGCTATATGCTGCCTAAGAAGCGTTTTGAGACAATAAATGCGGCAGCCCGGACACTTGTCCCGACTGCCGCATTCAACGCGTCATACCGCATTATATGATATCACGTCAGGCACCTGCCGTGCCCTGACTTATTATGTCTATAAGTATAGGCTTCATTCCGCCGACGAAACATTCAACGGCGATGACCATAAGCAGAAGGCCCATAAGGCGCATCATGACGTTGTTGCCCGTCTCGCCGAGCACGCTCACAAGACGCGTGGAGGCGCGCAAGATGAAGTATGTAAGCACGTAGATAAACACTATCGAGCCTATCAGTATGCTCTTCATCGTTATTGTATGGGCGTCGCTCATCAGCACGATGGTGTTGGCTATGGCACCCGGACCGCAGAGCATAGGTATGCCCAGCGGCGTTATCGATATGTCGTTGGCATAGGTCTTTATCTCGTCAGAGTTGAGCTTCACGTGCGTGTAGCGTGCCTGCAGCATGTCGTAGCCTATCTTGAAGATTATCACGCCGCCGGCTATGCGGAAGCCGTTGGTGGATATGCCGAAGAACATGAAGATAAACTGGCCGGCAAAGGTGAACACGATGATGATGATCAGCGCCGTGATGGTGGCGCGCTTTACGATAGACTGGCGCTGCTCCTCGCTCATGCCCTGGGTCATGGTAAGAAACACGGGCATCGTGCCGAGAGGATTGGCAAGCGTGAAGATTGACGTGAGGCACAACAGTGCGTAAGGAAGTAATGTTTCCATGGTTATTTAAATTTTTCTGCAAATTTATAAATAAATTAATAATAAAGCCATAAATGTCATGAAAAATAAAAATAATAACCACCCAATGGTTATTTCGGCTGCGCGTGCCGGCAAATACAGCCGCCTAAAAAGCACACAGGACAGCGCCGCAAGGGCGCATATTAGGGGTTTCCCTATGCAATTTAGGCCTTTTCCTTTTGACATCTCGCCATTTTTTAGTTTCTTTGCACCAAGTAAACAATATTCAGAAACTTATGAGCACGAAAACAATTAAAAGATTTGCCATAGCCGCACTGGCAGCAGTAGGACTCTCACTGCCGGCATCGGCACAGCACTACAGCCACAGCCGCTACTACAACGAGAGCACCGGAAGACTGGAATATTCTTACGGACGCCACGACAGCGGACTGGGCACGGGCAACATGTATTACGGTTTCCGCATAGGTCCGGCGTTCTCAACGGTCAACTCTGACGACCCAACGCTCGACGGCAGCGACTCGCAGACAGGCCTGACCGTAGGAGCAGTGGTGGGCATTCCGCTGTCGGCCGACATTCCGCTCTACCTTGAGCCGGGACTCTTCTACACCGAGAAAGGCGGAAAGAAGGACATAATAAACGACATGGGCGAGAAGAAGAAAATGACCTACGACCTCAACTACATAGAGATGCCCATCGTGCTGAAATACATCTACAGCATCACCGACCACTTCTCCGTGCAGCCGCAGTTCGGCGGATATCTGGCATGCGGCGTGGGCGGCAAGATGAAGAACTATGACGAGCGCAAAGCTTTCAGCTCGTTCTCCGACGATGCCTTCCAGCGCTTTGACGGAGGTCTGCGCGTAGGATGCGGCGTGGCTTACGACCTGTTCTACTTCGACATAACATACGACATCGGTCTGTCTAACATCTGTCACGACACATTCGACACGTCGCACAACGGATGCCTGTCGCTCAACTTCGGCGTAAACTTCTAAGTCTGCCGATACCATTCCAAAGTGTGTACCCGGACGCATGCCGCAAGGCATGACGACAACATATCACAATTTATTTTATAATGTTATTTTAAACTGAGGCTGCCTGCCCGCAAGGGTCACGGCGGCCTTTTTCGTAGACAGCCTTACGGGCTGCGCCACAGCCCGTAAGACAAGCGGTCAGCCCAGCCCAAATCCGGCGTTATTGTTCAGCCAGAATTTTTGCCTCATAGCAATCCCGACGCATATAACAATACACCCCACAATGCGCCCCACATGAAGCCTCTGTCCGGCCGAACCGCAACAGCCTTACTACACCAGTCTGCCTTCTGCCATAGAGCGCTCCGCCTGCAGCAGCCACTCCTTGCGCCATACGCCCCCGGCATATCCCGTCAGGCTGCCGCCCGAACCGATGACGCGGTGGCAGGGCACTATAAGCGACACGGGATTGCGCCCTATCGCTGCCGCCACGGCCCTCACAGCCCCAGCGCCACACTCGCCGCAGGCAGCCATGCGCAGCGTCAGTTCCTTGTATGTCAGCGTAGTTCCGCATGGAATGTCCATCAGCCTGCGCCACACAAGGCGGCTGAACGGCGTGCCCATAAGGCTCAGCGGCGGCACAAACTGCGGCTCATGGCCGCTGAAATATTCGTCGAGCCACCTCGCCGCAAGCCTCAACACGGGCACGTCTGCCTCTTCGGTCCTACCGGTCAGCGTGCTGCCATAGTGCTTCTGTCCGTCAAACCACAGCCCCGTAAGCCTGTCGTCGCGGCATGCCAGGATTATCTCTCCCAGCGGCGAATGATATTTGCATGTAAATGAAATGTCGCTCATGCGGATATGTTTTTACCTGTTAAACGATTAATGCGGCACCACAGACTGCCCGTTTACATGCCCGGCGCCACATTTCATCATAATATATGGCACGACAGAAACAGGCTATACACACCAGAAAGCCTCATGCCGCCATACGGCTTTGCTCATTCAAGGAGCTACCTCCGTTTGCTCTCAGCCACGAATCTTCGCAGCAGGAAGGTCAGAAAATATGGAAATGTATAGAATTTGCCGTTGAATCCGATGTTCCTGTAGCCCAGTTTGATGCCATACTTCACGTCATTATATTTGTCGTCATTCAGCAGTCTGTTCAGCGAAGCCGTAGCCCCGTCGTTGGCCTTCACCTCCACCGGTATGAGCGAATCGGCGTCCCTTATAAAGAAGTCCATCTCGAGAGCCGGCCTGTCGCTGTGATAGTAAAACAGCCGATAGCCCTGCTTTACGAGCATGTCGCCTACGATATTCTCGTATATCGCCCCTTTGTACGTGCCGAGATTCCTGTTTGCCCTCAGGTCTTCCTGTGCCTCCTCGTCGAGCGAGGCTATCAGCAGTCCGGTGTCCTTAAAGTATATCTTGTACATCTTGGGGTCGTAGTTGCCTTTCAGCGGCAGCTCGGGCTGATTAAGACAGTAGCACACGTTAACCACTCCGGCATCGGCGAGCCATTCAATGCATCCCATATAGTCTCTGTTGCGCGCGTTTCTGGCTATCTTGGTTATCTGAAACCGCTTGTTCTCCTTTGCCAGGAAGGTCGAGATATGGTTATACACCGCCTTCACCTTTGCCTTGTCCAAGCCTTCAACATATTTTGTTATGTCTTCCTCATAATCCTTCAGCAGCTGGCGCTGAATGTCGAGCGTGCCGCTGAAATTCTTGTTCCTAACATACGTGCTGACCACTTCGGGCATGCCTCCGATGATGACATAGTCGCGGAACAGACTCATCAGTGTGTCCATCTGAAGTTCAGACAGCGGCCTTACGTCGAGCATGTGACTTAGCAGGTCGGCCGTGAACTCGTCGTTATAGCCCATTGCCCACAAAAATTCCTCAAAGTCCATCGAGTGCATCTCGTAGTCCTCTTTATATCCCACGCTGTTCGATTCTATCTCCCTGTAGCTTATCCCCATGAGCGAGCCTGAGCAGATTACGTCGAAACGGCCGTCGAGCTTAAAAAACTTCAGCGACGTGGCGCAGTTGGGGCACGCCTGAAGCTCGTCGAAGAAAAATATGGTATTGCCGGGAATAAACTTCAGTTCAGGATTCAGCAGTGATATATTCTTCAGAATGGCGTCCACCTCAAATCCGTCGTTGAATATCTCACGGTATTTTTTCTGCTCGATAAAGTTTATCTCTATCACGCTTGCATAATTCTGACCGGCAAACCACTCTACTGAGCGCGTCTTGCCTATCTGCCTGGCACCCTTGATGATAAGAGGCTTCTTGTCAGGCCTGTTCTTCCAGTCAGTCAGATATTTGTCAATCTTTCTTTTCAGCAACTTCTCCATATTTCCAAACGTCTTGATACATCTGCAAATATAGTAAATTTCACATTTTCCGCATCATAAAAACCCATATTTTTCACACTTTCCGTACCATATTGCCCCATTATTTTCACATTTTCCATACAATATACAGCCATAAATTTCACACTTTCCGCATCCCAAAGGCCTATAAATTTCACATTTTCCCCTTATTAAGGCCAAAAGTAATCAGCTGTATAAGCTGACTAAGCCAACTGACGATGCTTATTCTGACGGTATCTGTGTAATGACATCATGAAGGTCGTACGGCACACCACACACCGTGGCGACGCCGCATTTTGTAAATATTTCAGACAAAATCCATACCGTTTGACGCCTTCAGAATGCCCATGCTCCTCACGTCTCCGCGATTTTGCCTGAAAAACGTCAAAAAACAAGCATTCACACTAAAGCATTGACATACAGACATTTAAGCCATTTTGAAAGCAAAAGCCGCAGTGTTAAAATATATTACTCTGCCACTTTCGGTGCAAAACCCATAGGTTTACGCTCCAAAAGCAGTGCTATTGCAACGCAAAACAAGCCCTTCCATGCCCCAAAAACATCATCCTCACACTCCCTTTAGCCGCACAAAAGCAAACATAAGTTAAAACAAGGACACTCAGCACGCCACTTCTTTAACATCCATTAAAGTATTCTTCTCCAGACTACAAAAAAATTTTGTCCTGACTTTTTACCGCGTTTTTAGTGCAGAAAAAGGCGGTACAAAAGACGAAAACATTCGGTGTACACAAAAATCCAAGCCACAACTTTTTCGGAATTGTGATTCCGGCTATCAGCAAACACATAGAGAATATTTTCGAGAAAGGAGAGCTGCGGAAAGAAAAAGTGGCTGTTTCCAAAATGGAAATAACCACTCGTCATGCTGCTATAAAAGGCAAGACGAAAACACTTCTGTCGATTCATTACACACTCGCCTTTTTCCTACGCAAACAAATCCTCTAATGTTATCTCGCTTTGCACAACACCGGAATGAGAGTTCTGACGGATTCCGTAGGTCGTTACCATTGTAAGATGCACAGCCTTGCGGGTATTTGTGGCCTCAATGAACGCACTCTTTTTGTTGCGCAGATTGCGTTCGTAGTCAGCATCGATAGTAAACTCAGACAAAGAGTATTTCATTTCGCAGATATTTACCACCTGGTCGTTACGGTCTATCAACAGATCAATCTGTGCTCCTTTACCATTCTCATCCGCCTCTTTTCGCCATGAATAGATATTGCTCAACACACCTGAAATGCCCAATGCGGCCTTGATTTGCTGCGTGTGGGCCATACACAGGCGCTCAAAAGCCAGGCCACTCCACGCACGATGCGTTGCAGAGTCAATGGATGCCGACCAGAAATGCTCGTCATTATTCTTGTTTTGCTGAATAAACTTGAAATAAAACAGCGTATAGTTGTCAATCAACTGATAGATTGCCTCCTTTGTCTTTTTGCCATAGCCACAGTATTTCCGTATAAATCCGCAGTACTCCAATTCATCAAGCACCTTGCTCAATGCCCCGTTGCTCGGCTTGCCGGTTGCAGTTATAATCTCTTCGCGAGTCATACCGGCCTTTTTCCTGCCAAGAGCAGTTACGACATCTATATATTGTTCAGGCGACTTAAACAACGAAGCATAGAGCAGATTAAACTCATTTGTCAATTTGCCGTTCCTGGCAAAGAAAATCTTATCAATATTCTGGGCAAGACTAAGTCCTTTTTCAAGCAAATTCCAATAAAACGGTATGCCTCCAAATACCATATAGCACTCGGCAATTTGGTATCGGCTCATCTCAAGCCCCTTGCTTTTGGCAAACATCTCACACTCCTTCAAGGTAAACGGCTGAAGGGCTATGCGCTGCGTAACACGATTATGAAGTCCTCCATGGTCGTTAATCACCTTATTGATAATCCACGATGTGGCAGATCCACATATAATCAGAACAATATCCTTGCGTGCTGATGCCCAGCCGTTCCAGAAGTGCTCAAATGCCGAAATGAAATTTGAGCGGGGAGTGTCCATCCACGGAAGCTCGTCAAGGAAGACAATTTTCTTCTCGTCTGTCGAGTTCTTCAAAAAGTGAGACAACAGGCTGAATGCCTCCAGCCACGATTGTGGTGTCGGGCAATCGTCGTAACCGGCATCACGAAGCGAAATGGCAAAACTGAACAGCTGGTCTTTAGTCCTGGCATTGGCCAGACCTGTATGCTGGAATGTAAACTTATAGCCAAAAGTTTCACGTATGAGGTATGTCTTGCCTACACGCCTGCGTCCATAGACTGCCACCAGTTCTGAATATTCCGATTGTGCTGCCGAAAGCAGCATTTCCTGCTCTTCCTTTCGTCCGATTACCATAACTCTTGAATTTTGTTCCTACAAATATAGCACAAATAATCAATATAATTCGCCAAATCACATTAAATTTTAGAGATTTGGCAAATTATAGCTTATTTTTAATCAAAAAAGAGCCAAAATCTGTATATATCATCAAGACTCTTTATCTTCACGTTTGCAATTCTCTGCTGTTACAATCATTTTTAAACAGACATAGCGCTCTATTATTTTAATCCGTTCTACAAATGATACATAAAATGTAATTACAAAAATTGTTGCAACAAAAAGTGTATATACATTTATTGTAGTATTTTAATGGTCTGTGTCGTTTTTATATAAATATCAGGCCAAAGATTGTACAACCATAATGGGCTTGAGCTTTTATATAGAAACAATATATTGTTTGTTAGAGGTGAAATATGAACTCTATGAATAAAATAATAGTGTTTAGTATTTTCAAAAATTTATAAGCGGACAAAAAGACGGCTGAAAAACATGAATGCACAAAATAGATAAAGCTATGCGCAGGATAATGACTGATTTGGGTTAAAATCATCATTATCCGATTCTTCGTATTCTAACTCACAAGATGTATTGTTCGGGGATATTATGTCGTTCTATTTCGCCTTCAAACCGGCAGGTATAAATAGAGCCTTGGGAACGAAACTTCGCTCGCCTTATCACGTAGAAAAAATACTATTTACGCCTATTTGCCGGGGGAGACTACGGAAGAAGATGTAAATTGTCGGGGGACTGGCTCTACTTTTCACCGCGTTCGGGCCACAGGGTGTAGTCTAAGGCGCGGTTGCTGTCGGGAGCAATCTCTATCGGAGCATTGTCCTGCCGTGCGTCGTCTGATGCCGTGGAGCGGTTGTAGAGCGTAACAGCCACATAAGCCGTGAGCGCAGCAACAACTAATGACAGCAATGCAACCACGATGCGCTGCCGGTTGTCTGTGCGCGGCAGCGACATCACGGCCGACATGTCTGCCGGACGCTCAGAGGCGTTGCGCCGGGTGCAGGCTGCAGCTATACGGCGCAGATAGGCGTCGCCAGTAAGCCGGGCCATGTCTCTTACCACCATTCCGAACGAATAGATGTCGGCCTTTATGTCGGGCTTGGCGTTGAAGAACGACGAGTTGTAGCGTGTGCTTGTCTTGAGCCACGAAACAAAGGCGTAATAGTTGGCATGGCCAAGATACTGGGCCAGGATGTCGAGCGTAAACATGCGCGGCTTATGGCTGTCGTTGACATATCCCCAGAGCCTCTTGAGCGTCGACGCCGACACGTTCTGTCCGGTGTCGTGGCTCAGATGAACCGAAAACTCCTCAAAGTCGGTTGTCGTGCCGAGCGTCTTTCCATATTTCTGTTCAATGAGCAGCTTCAGCTCCTCTATTTCAGGTGTATTCATTGTCATAAACTTAAATGCTGTTTTGTTTGTAAATGAGCAGCACGCGTCATTCCTCTACGATGGTGCCGAAGCGCTTCCAGCTCGAGTCGGCACGATAGAAGTTGCGCCGTCCCTTGGGCACGTGCAGCGTGCATGTAGGCAGAAAGTCGGGCGTGCTGGTCAGGGCGTTGCTGTTGCACACGGGCGGATACTGTGCGTCGACATACAGATGTTCGAGCGGACAGCCGTCGAACACATAGTCGGATATCAGCTCTGTGGCTGCACCGAGGCGCACCGTGGTGAGCTTGTCGCACTTCTGGAAGGTGGCTGTGGGTATGAGTCTAAGCCCTGACGGCATGACCACTTCCTCTACGCTGCTGTCGTAGAACACGGCCTGCCCTATCTCCGTGAGGTTGTCGGGCAGGGTGAAGCGTGTTATGTGGCAGCCCTGGAAGGCATAGTCGCCTATAGCCTTGACTGTGGACGGCAGCGTATAGTCGCCCTGCTTGCCTATGGGGAACCACAGTATCTCTGTGGCACCTGCGTCGAACAGCACTCCGTCGATGCTGCTGTATGCAGTGTTGGCGGCCGACACGTTGATGGCGGCGAGCGCCGTGCAGCCCGACGACGGACTGATGTCGGTGGCTGATGCCGGTATGGTTATCTCTCTGAGCGCCGTGCAGTTCATGAAGGCGTCTTTCTCTATCTTGACGGCATCGGAAGGCAGAGTAACGCTTGTAAGCAGGGTGCAGTCGGCAAAGAGGCCGTAACCCACTACATTATTCTCGGTGTATCGCGACGAGCCGTACACTCCTCCGCCCTCCACGATATGGGCGTCGGCCATGTTTACCTGTGCAAGGCGGCCAGCCGTGGCAGAGCCGTCGATGTCGCGTCCCATCATCTGGCGCAGGCACCGCAGGTCGTCACCGTTCATAGGGCCGGCAATAGACAACGTAATATACTCGTATTTGCTGTCGCCCATAAGTTCTTCAAACTCGCCCGCATCGGCCAGCAGAACAGCGTCAGACGTGGTTATGGTCAGCGCCTCGCCCACGCTCTCGCCCTCGCTGTTGGCGGCGTAGGCCTTTATCTCGTAGGTGGCATTCTGGCGCAGTCCGCCTATACGCACCCTCATGCCAACGCCTTCGGCGCCCGACGTCTCGGCCTCTACGCTCTGCGTGTCGCCCGTCTCAATGTCGGTTACGTAGCACCCCGTGGAGGTTATAGTCTCGTTGCCGTCGTCCGTTATTTCATATTCTACAATGACGCTCATTGGACCTTGGCTCAGCACTGCCGGCACGCCCACCGTAGGCCTGTCGTTTGGCACGGTTACAAAGGTCATCGTATTGCCATGCAGCTCCACACGGCCATTGGTAGCATGGAGTCTGTAGTAGTACATCGTGCCCGGCTGAAGCCCCGTCAGCTGCATTTTCACCTTGTTGCCGTCGGGGGCAAGCACGCCCGTGGTATGGTCCATCTGGTCTGTCGTACCGTATCTGAAGCGCAGCTCCGGCATGTCGGTGCTTCCCTGCAGCACCACCTCGCCTGCGATGACGGCCTCAGTGCGCGTTACGCCCGAAGCCTCACCCGTTACGAGGCGCGGCTCAAAGTTATCCGGAGCCTCATCGCTGCTGCATGCGGCCAGCGTAAGCAGCAG